>PPYE01319896.1_pt1 | contig 43708 bp, 36 predicted proteins | sample 1559881 | NCBI WGS metagenome assembly PPYE01 (sample SAMN08240022, study PRJNA423297) | Human gut metagenome, whole genome shotgun sequencing project.
ATTGTATTCATTCAATCTATTTAATTTATATCTGCCTCTTACACCTTTAAAAGGGGGTTATAATAATATGCTTAGGTTAGCTTATATATCAAGTGTGACCTTACAAAACCTTTATTATATCGGAATTTTTACATATTTAAAAGTGTGAGCGACGATTATGAAAAAGTTTTCTACTTTTATTTTATGAAAAAACTCATTAATACAGAAGAATTCATTCTTATAGCAAGTAACTTAAAATTTTATTCCTTAGCTTATTTAGTCACTTTTAGATTTCACCTCTTTGTATTGTTTCTTATATCGAAAAAATGAGAAACACAATTATTCTGTTTTTCGAAATGAGAAACACTTTTTGTTATTTGGCGTTTTATTAGAAAAATAATCTAATTCAGATGCTCCTTCTGGATAATACTTTTTCCACCAATAAATCTCATATTTGTAATGCAGATGAATTTGATTCCTTTTGTTTGTTGTTGACATTCTTTTAGTAAAACAAAATGCTGGTAATGGACAAAATAATTACAAATTCACTCACATTTGTTTCTTATTAATAATTTAACACATTACGAAGATGAACAAGAGAGAATTAATTGAAAAGGTTGCATTGAAAAATGGTACTACTAAAACTGAGGCTGCTAAAGCTGTAAACGCAGTAATTAAAAGTATGGTAGAGACTCTGAAAAACGGTGAAAATATTTCACTTTTAGAATTCGGGTCATTTACGGTGAAAGAACGTCGGGAACGCAATGGATTTAATCCTAGCAATAAAACTAATATCTTGATCCCGGCAAAAAGAGTTGTAAAATTTTCTACAGGAAAGTATTTTTTCGAACTGGATAAGTAAGAAGGGTACGCCGTCACCAATCAATCATGGGCGAGGAATTAATTTATGCAATGAAAGAAAGAATTCCAAAAGGAAGCATTTTAGTCAGTTTCCTTATGGATATTCTTTCTATGGGCAAAGAGGCTGTTTACCGTCGTTTGCGTGGAGAAGTTTCTTTTACCTTTGACGAGGCTGTTGTCATTGCACGTGAAATGAAAATATCTTTGGATAATATTGCAGGTTATAATTCAACAGAAGGTATAAAATGTAATTTAGCCATCTCCCATGATTCAAATAGTCTTAACTTTTATGATGAAACTCTAACCCGGTATTACGAGTTCTTTTTATTCTTGAAAGATGATCCTACGGCTTCTATTGTTACAGCGTCAAATGTAATTCCTTTTACTTTTTCATCAGCATATGAAAATTTAATGAGATATCTTTTATGCAGATGGATTTATCATAAGGAAAATATTATGACTCCAGCTCAATCTCCTTATACGGAGGTTCCGGCAAGTATAGTAGACAAACACATAGAAGTAAATCATTTAATGCAAGAGATGCCCAAAAGCTATTTTATTTTTGACCGGCATTTTTTCTCTTCTTTTGTAAATGAGCTTAAATATTTTTCGAGGATAAAATTAATTTCAGAGATGGATCATGACAGAATGAAGGATGAACTCTTTTCACTTCTTGATGATATAGAGCTAGCCTCTCTGACGGGTAAATATTCTAATGGAAATGAAGTCGCTATATATCTTTCAAACATTAATTTTGAAACCACCTATACCTATATTCAAAAAAGCAATTTTCAAATGAGTATTTTAAGAGTCTTTTCTATTAACTCCCTGGAAACACAGAATCCAAGAATTTGTGAAATGCAAAAATATTGGATTGAATCTTTGAAAAGGCACTCGATTCTTATTTCTCAGAGCGGTGAGATGCAAAGAATAACCTTTTTTAATGAGCAGCGAAGGTTATTAGAGACACTATAGCTTATGAATATTATCTAACCTAAGTCTTAATCTTAAGAATGCCTTGTTAGCCTTACGAAGAAGAGTGATTGCGTTGATGTAATCGCTCTTTTTTTATTTTGTTAGTAAGGTAAAGAGGCAATTAACAAGATGAAAAACAAAAATGAAATTACATGCGATTATTTTTTGCATCGGTTATTGAAACTATGAAATTAACTTCCTGAATAATAGTTGTTACGGTTTTATCGGAAAAATATATGTATAGATGTCTCTTTAATTGTTTTGGCTAGATAATACAATTAATTGACTAGAAAGTTTTATTTTCTTAAAAGCATAATATCCATCTTTGCTACATCGATAATCTTTATAATAATATTTATATGAAAAGACTTTTTGTTATCCCCGTTCTATTATTGTTATTAAACACAGCCCTTTTTTCTCAATGGCGTCCTGCAGGAGATAAAATAAAAACAAAATGGGCAGAAGAAATTAATCCGGCAAATGTTTTACCGGAGTATCCACGTCCTATTATGGAGCGTAAAGAGTGGAAAAATCTAAATGGATTATGGGAATATGCTATCACTGATTTAGGAAAAACAGCTCCCGCTTCTTATCAAGGTCAGATCTTAGTACCTTTCGCAGTAGAGTCATCTCTCTCAGGAGTAGGGAAGAGGGTAAATGAGAATAATGAATTATGGTATCAACGTACTTTCGATGTGCCGGCTTCGTGGAAATCAAAAAAGGTTCTTCTTCACTTTGGTGCTGTAGATTGGAAAGCAGATGTTTGGGTGAATGATGTTAAGGTAGGCCAGCATACAGGCGGTTATACTCCTTTCTATTTTGATGTAACCGCAGCTTTAAATGCAAAAGGAAATAACAAATTGGTTGTAAAAGTATGGGATTCTACTGATAGAGGATATCAACCTCGTGGAAAACAGGTGAATCGTCCTGAAGGTATTTGGTATACCCCGGTAACAGGTATCTGGCAAACCGTGTGGTTGGAGCCGGTAGCCGATCATTATATCACAGATCTTCGTATCATTCCGGATATTGATAGGAACACACTTACAGTAAAAGCTTTGATGGACAGATGTAATTCTTCAGATCTTGTTGAAGTGAAAGTATATGATGGAAGCACAATGGTTGCATCCGGTAAAGGGATTAACGGTCAAGCTGTTGAAGTCACTATGCCTCAAAATATAAAATTATGGAGTCCATCCTCACCTTTTCTATACAATTTGAAGGTTAGTTTACAAAATGGTGGTAAAGTTACAGATGAAGTATCAAGCTATACTGCTATGCGTAAGTATTCTACAAGACGTGATGATAAAGGTATTGTACGTCTTCAACTTAATAATAAAGATCTTTTCCAATTCGGACCTCTTGATCAGGGCTGGTGGCCGGACGGACTTTACACAGCACCAACTGATGAAGCTCTTCTCTACGATGTAGTAAAAACCAAAGATTTTGGTTATAACATGATACGTAAACATGTTAAAGTAGAACCTGCAAGATGGTATACACATTGTGACAAAGAAGGTATTATAGTGTGGCAGGATATGCCGAACGGTGACCGCAGTCCACAATGGCAAAATCGCAATTACTTTAACGGTACGGAGATGAAACGCTCTATGGAGTCGGAAGCTAATTATCGTAAAGAATGGAAAGAAATAATGGATTATCTTTATTCATATCCTTGCATTGGTGTGTGGGTGCCATTCAATGAGGCATGGGGACAATTTAAAACATGCGAGATTGTAGAATGGACAAAACAGTACGATCCAAGCCGTTTAGTAAACCCTGCCAGTGGTGGAAATCACTATACTTGCGGAGATATGCTTGATTTACATAACTATCCGGGCCCTGAAATGTATCTATACGATGCCCAGCGTGCCAATGTATTGGGAGAATATGGTGGTATTGGCCTTGTATTGAAAGATCATATTTGGGAACCTGACCGTAACTGGGGATATGTACAATTTAACTCTTCAAAAGAAGCTACGGATGAGTATATTAAATATGCCAATCAATTATACAACCTGATTGATAGAGGTTTTACGGCAGCTGTTTATACACAAACTACTGACGTAGAAGTAGAAGTCAATGGATTATTGACGTACGACAGAAAAGTGATAAAACTGGATGAGCAACGTTTAAAGGAAATAAACCAGCGGATATGCAATTCGCTAAATAAATGATAGACAGAGATTAATAGTATTTATTGATTGTTTTCTGTATGTATGTAATCGCTCTTGTTGCTACGTATGTAGCAAACAATAGGTATTAGTTGTAATATATTAAGGTGGTTTTATCTGTTTTTACGGGTAATCCACCTTAACTCTTATTTGAATTATATTTATTAACCAATAACAATACGATAAAATGAAAAAAATAGCAGGTCTGTTATGTATGGTTCTTATATGTGCATGTACTTCGAAAAAAGCAGAAGAATCGTTAACCGAATCCGGGTTGAAACAAACTAATTTCCAGTCAGTGATAAGTGGAAAGAAAACGGATTTATACGTACTTAAAAACAATAATAATATGGAAGTGTGTATCACCAATTTTGGAGCACGGATTGTTTCAATTATGGTTCCGGACAAAAATGGTGTACTGACAGATGTTGTACTTGGATTTGATTCCATCCAGGATTATGCAAAATATCCGACAGACTTTGGTGCTACGATCGGCCGGTATGCTAACCGTATCAATCAGGGAAAATTTGTATTGGACGGAACAGCTTATAATCTTCCTCAAAATAATTACGGACATAGTTTACATGGCGGCCCTAATGGCTTCCAATACCAGATATTTGATGCAAATAAGATAAACGATCAGGAGATTGAATTAACTTATCTCTCAAAAGACGGCGAGGAAGGCTATCCTGGTAATTTACAATGTAAAGTAACCTTCCGCCTGACAAATGACAACGCTATTGATATTCAGTATGAAGCTCAAACAGATAAACCAACAATTGTAAATATGACAAACCATTCTTATTTTAACCTGGACGGTGATCCTAAAGGGAATAACTATGATTATCTGTTGATGGTGAATGCAGATAATTTTACTCCTGTAGATAATACGTTTATGACTACAGGTGAAATAAGACCGGTAGAAGGTACTGCAATGGATTTGAGGCAACCAACAGCTATAGGCACTCGCATTATTAATAGTGAAGAAGAGCAAATGAGAAACGGTAAGGGATTTGATCATAACTGGGTATTAAATACAAAAGGTGATGTTAAAATAATTGCAGTTTCTCTGGCTTCTTTGAAGAGTGGAATTAAATTAGATGTATATACAAGCGAACCCGGTATCCAGGTGTATACCGGAAATTTCCTTGACGGAACATTGACAGGAAAGAAAGGTATTGTTTACAATGAGCGTGTTGCAGTTTGCCTTGAGACTCAAAAATATCCTGATACACCTAACAAACCTGATTGGCCTTCTGCCGTGTTAAGACCGGGAGAAAAATATGCTAGTCAGTGTATTTATAAATTTACAGTAGTGAAATAGCATAAGAGAAAATACAGTAAAATAAAAAAGCTAGCTTAAGATTCTTAAACTAGCTTTTTTTATAAAACTTACTAAATAATTTTTTAGGCTTTATCAGAATCAAGATATTTCCAGACTCCAGCTGAAAGTGCCGCACCAACTAACGGAGCTACAATAAACAGCCAAAGTTGCGATAAAGCTTCTCCTCCCTGGAATATAGCCGGACCGATGCTACGCGCCGGATTTACGGAAGTTCCGGTAATAGGAATACATACAATATGCACTAACACTAAAGTAAGTCCGATAGCCAGACCAGCCAACGATGCATTCCCTTTTTTACTGGTTGCGCCTAATACTACTAAAACAAAGATAAATGTAAATACAGCCTCAGCAATAAAAGCTTGAAGCATTTCACCACTTGCATATCCGTTAGAACCTGTGGCGGTAGGACCGTCATGAGAACCCGTGGAAACCAGTGTAAAAAGAATTGCAGAACCAAGAATTGCTCCTATAACCTGGAATAACATATACATTCCGGCGTCTTTACCACTCATTCTTCCTGAAAGGAATACTCCCAGTGTAATGGCCGGGTTGATATGGCAACCGGAGATTCCGCCAATGGCATATGCCATCGCTACGACAGATAAGCCAAAAGCTAAAGCAACTCCAATTGTACCGACGCCTGCTCCGACAGTACCGGCTATGCTTCCCGCAAAAACGGCACTCCCACAACCCATTAACACTAACACCATGGTGCCAATCATTTCAGCAATGTACTTTTTCATAAGATTATTATTTGTGTTATTAATAAAAAAGGACAAAAAAGTTTTGTTATGTCCCTTTTGGTAAATAGTCTTTCTTTACGACAAAGAAAAGAATTATTTACAAAAGAAGCAAATTCAAAAACTTGTTTTATTTGTTTACTCCGTATACAAACTTTTTAATTTATCTGTATTAACTTCTAATGTATTTTTGAGATAACTTTCCATTCCGCCGAATTCTTCATCAATAGTTTGCAAAGCGGCTTCCAGATATCTCGATTGTACTGTTGTAAGAGGGGCAAGAGAGGGGTATAATTTGACTATATAATCATATTTACCTTTAATGTATTCCGCAGAAAGCATATAGTCTTCTAAAATGGTGTTTTTATCTACTCCTAAAGCAGATAAGAATAAGGCAGCGGCAATTCCTGTGCGGTCTTTTCCTGCCGAACAGTGAAATAGGAGAGGAACTTTGGTCTCGTCTTCCACTATTCGAAAAAAGTCTTTCAACTCATTTTGAAAATTGCGGATGATGGTCTTATAAACATCCTCCATTATTTGTGGTATATCTTCGGGGTTTTTCGGTTGTATGTTGCTTAAATCGCCTGCTCGAATAGGTAACCAGGTTGCAGTTTGCAAGCTTTCAGGTTGTTTATCCGGTGCTGCATCTTTTTCAAATTTATCCCTGAAATCAATAATAGTTTTGAGGGGAAGTGTAGACAAGTATTTTAAGTCTTCTTCTGTTAGTTGTGCCATATCCCCAGATCGGATAATTATTCCTGATTTTACATATTTGTTATCTTTTGTTTTGTACCTACCTACGTCTCTCATATTATATGCGCCTTTTATCGGCAACAGATGGCTTCCTGCTGAATCATTCATAAACATTAAATTTGTTATCACAAAATTAATATTATTTCTTAAATATGAGTCTTGTTAGGTATTAAAATAGTAATTATATACACTCAAGTATATATGAATAAGCGTAAGTAATAATAGAAAAAATACATAAAATAGAACAATAAAAAACTGCCTAAATAACATCTGTTGCCTGAAAGTTATATTCGAATGCTTCTAATGAAAGCCAGGGTTCAATCAATATTTGCTTTTGCAGTAGATGTTTTTTAGACAGCTTCTATTTTATTCTTCCCGTGAGCTTATAATGGAATGTACTCTACAAATGCTTCTATTGCTTCGTAAGAAGCAAGCCCTAATTTATCATATAAATCGGCTGTAGATCGGTTCCTATCCTCAGAACGTTGCCAGAAAAGGCGTTCGTCATTGCCAAGGAAAGGAGCACTCTCCATTTGCGATTGATGTTTTAATATGGAATTACGTTTCGCACGAAGCTCCTCAGGACTGATAGGTACAGCCATTTCGATATTTTCAATTTCCCATTCTGCCCACGCACCACGATACATCCAGATACGGCAATCTTTTAACCATTTAGCTCCGGCCTCTTTTTCAAGGTCTATTGCGGCAAATACAGCATCTGTACAAACACGATGAGTCCCGTGAGGATCTGCAAGGTCGCCTGCAACAAATATTTGATGAGGTTTAACTTCCTTCAGTAAGTTACGAACTATTTCTACGTCTTCTTCACTGATCGGATTCTTTTGTATCCTTCCGGTTTCATAGAAAGGCATATCAAGAAAATGACAACGGCTTAGTGGAATATTATTATATGTACATGCTATACGCGCTTCTCCACGGCGGATCAATCCTTTAATCGTAAGGATATCCCGTGTGTCCATATCTCCTTCTTTTTTGTCTTTCAGGAATTTTTTAATTTCCGCATATTTTTCGTTGATAACTTTATCTTCACTGTTATTAAAGAGTTGGTTAAAGCCATTGATAAAATGGAGAAATCTTGTTACTTCTTCATCTCCTACAGCAATATTACCGGAAGTCTGATAGGCAACATGTACTTCATGCTTTTGCTCTACCAGCCGGCGCAAAGTACCTCCCATTGATATAACATCATCATCCGGGTGTGGAGAAAATATAACTACACGTTTAGGAAAAGGTTTTGCACGTTCAGGTCTATATGTGTCATCTGCATTCGGTTTGCCACCCGGCCATCCTGTGATGGTATGCTGAAGATCATTGAATATCTTAATGTTAACGTTATATGCCGATCCGTAAAGTGCTAACAATTCGCCAAGACCATTTTCATTATAATCTTTATTCGTTAGTTTAAGAATTGGCTTATTTATTACAGTACATAACCATACAATTGCACTACGGATTAATTTATCAGTCCATTCGCAGGAAGTAACAAGCCAGGGGCGTTGGATACGGGTAAGATTAGTTGCAGCTGACAAATCAATGATAATTTGTGTATTGTCATGGGTTTGTAATATGGATGCAGGAATCACATCACTTACTTTTCCTTCGACAGATTGTTTGATCATATCTGCTTTATCTTCCCCCCAAGCCATTAAGAATATCTTTTTAGCTGAGAGAATAGTCCCAATCCCCATTGTAATAGAGCTGACAGGTACATTTTCTGCACTACCAAATGTTTTGGCAGCTTCCTTACGTGACGTATTGTCAAGAAGTATAAGACGGGTTCTGGAGTTTATTTGCGAACCAGGCTCATTTAAAGCAATATTACCTTCGCGTCCGATACCTAACAGCATGATATCAATGCCTCCGAAGCTTTCCATACGTTGCTCATAAAGGCGGCAATATTCAAAGATCGAATCTTTTGGTATTGTTCCATCAGGAGTAAATATGTTTTGCTTGTCAATATCGATATGATTCAGGAACATTTCCTGTAGCGATTTAAAATTGCTATAGACAGCATCCGGAGATAAAGGATAATATTCGTATGCATTAAATACTACAACATGGCGGAAACTCAAACCTTCTTCCTGATGCATACGGATAAGTTCCTTAAAAACATTTATTGGAGAATTGCCCCCCGTTAAAGCCATAACACAAAAACGGCCTGCACGTTGTTTTTCTTTAATGATTTCGGCAATATCCAAAGCTACTTTATGCACTCCTTCTTCTTCAGACTCATAAATGTCGGTTGGAATTTTCTCAAGCCTCGTCAGAACGGAACGCTCAAACGCGTTCTCCGGCTTATAATATCGGGGTGATACCCGGTTAAGGGTGATCTGGGAAGTAAGATTAGTTTTCATATTTATTTATAAGATTAGATTGAAATGAACACTTTTATTGTTTATACGAATCTAATACAAAAGTACGAAATAAGTTCGATCTTATTTTATTATTTACGCAAATATTAGTGAATTAATAAATAATTTTAATAATAAAATGTGAAGAGTATGACTTTGATTTATGACCAATGAATTGGCTTAAAAGGAGATACTAAAGTCGTCCGCATCTTTCCATACGGGGAATTTATCGCGAAAATCCAGCAGAGAATCCATATCTATAGTAACTGTCTCCGTCTTCTCTTCGCCATCATGAATGTGGCTTAAAGGCTGACCTTTTGCATTTAATAAAACAGACTGACCTGAATAGGAAAGACGTTTACCATCCATACCAATACGATTCACCCCACAAACATAACTCTGATTTTCCAATGCACGGGCATTCAGCAATACTTCCCATACGTGTCGGCGCGAAGAAGGCCAATTGGCTACAATCAATAATAGATCGTATTCATTATGTACATTTCTAAGCCAGACAGGAAAACGAAGATCGTAGCAAACTACTAAACAAATATTCCATCCTTTATAGTTAAAGATACACTTTTTGTTTCCGGATTCAAAATGAAGGCTCTCTTCTCCCATACGGAAAAGATGACGTTTATCATAATAATATTCATGCTCTGCCGTAATGAAAAAAGCCCGATTGTAATATTTATCATCTTCTACACAGATGAAACTGCCGCTAACCGCAATATTATATGATTTTGCCCACTTTTTAATGGCTGTAATGGTAGGGCCGGTTACGGGTTCAGCTAGCAAGTGACTTTGCATACTAAAGCCTGTAGTGAACATCTCGGGTAAAACAACTATGTCCGTAGAATCTTGTAATAGTTGGATTTTACTTTCCGTTCTATGTAAGTTCTCTTGTTTATTTTCCCAGATAATATCTGTTTGTACGAGGCTAATGCGTAAAGACGTAGTCATTATTAGAAGTTAAATTGCGAAATTTTTAGGATGTTTACCGGTATATTGAGTAAAGTATTGTTTTATCTCGTTCATGTCTTTATTAATATCACCTGTTGGGATGATCATTTTTTCTGCAAATATGGTTTTTCTTTTATAATCTATCCCTATCAGTATGATAGGAACTTTTGCTTCCATGGCAATATAATAAAATCCTTTTTTCCAGTTGGGGTTGGCAGAGCGTGTGCCTTCCGGAGTAATGGCCAGATGAAATGTTTGACGTTTATTAAATTCCTGTACTATCTGCTCTACCATAGAGGTTTTCTTATTCCGGTAAACCGGTATTCCTCCCATTGCTCTTAATATGGAACCAAGCGGGAAAAAGAACCATTCTTTTTTCATCATAAACCCGGTTTCCCTTCCAACAGCGGCATAGAATAATTTACCAATAAGGAAATCCCAATTACTGGTATGTGGAGCAGCACATATTACATATTTGTCATTATCCGGAACAGTGACTACTGCTTTCCAACCTAATATTTTAGTATATATGAAATTGCAAACAGCTTTCTTCATTTCTATTCAACAACAATACGACAGGATCAGTTCAATTTAGAGATTTCATCTACAATAGTATCTACTTGTTGGTTGAAGTCTTCACAAAGTTTTTTATAGAAAGCTTTTTCATTCCCTTTCTCAGTATGACTGATGCGACTTATAAACTCATCCTGTACAGTTAATATTTTCCCCATCAATTCATCAGTTTTAGCCTTATCGGTTTTGCCATCATTTGAAATAATAATGCACTCTGCAAATAATTCTCCGATAATATAATTGATGTTCTTTTTAAGTTGTCTTCTTTTTGCCATAATAACTACTGTTTAAATAAGATATTTTTAGATTTATCGGGGTAAAGATATAAAGTTTATTTAAGTAAACCTGTTTTTTAAAGATTTATTATATTTGTAGCGGCTTACGGAAATTCTTTTAACCGTTTATATAAATTATGTATAACGTAAAATTGTTTTTGCAACTGTTGGACCCTCTAAAAGTCTATTAATCCTAATATTGCATATCAATATTTGGGTTATTTTTTTACCGGCATCTTTTAGCTATTACTATTTATCACATTTGTCGAGATCAGAAAATAAATATTATCTCTAACCTTGTAATTTGAATTTATATGAGAATTCTTTTTTCTGGGAGTAGTACAAAACAACTACGTCGCAGAGCAAGCATGGCGGTTTTTTGTATACTTCTTATATTATTTCTTTATTTTATTTTAAATAGACCCAAGAAGCCGGAACCTGATCTGCCTACCGTAGTCATAGAGAGGGTAGAAAGGGATGATGTGGAAATTTACAAAGAGTATATGGGCCGTATGCGTGCCCAACAATTTGTAGAAGTCCGTGCCAGGGTAGAAGGGTATTTAGAGAAAATGCTTTTTGCTGAAGGTACATACGTCGACAAGAATCAGGTACTTTTTGTTATAAATCAGGATCAATACAGGGCTAAAGCAGATAAAGTGCGGGCACAGCTGAAAAAAGATGAAGCCCAGGCTTTAAAGGCTCAGCGTGACTTAAGCCGTATTCGGCCTTTATATGAGCAAAATGCTGCCAGCCAGCTGGATCTTGATAATGCAATTGCCGCTTATGAAACGGCTAATGCTACAGTAGCAATGAGTGAAGCCGATCTGGCGCAAGCTGAGTTGGAATTAGGATACACACTCGTACGCTCTCCTTTATCTGGCCATATCAGTGAAAGAAATGTGGATATCGGTACTCTGGTCGGGCCCGGTGGAAAATCTTTATTAGCTACGGTTGTGAAAAGTGATACCATATTAGTTGATTTCAGTATGACAGCACTGGATTATCTGAAAAGTAAAGAAAGGAATGTTAATCTCGGTCAACAAGATTCTACCCGTTCCTGGCAACCTAATATTTCCATCACATTACCGGATAAAACAATTTATGCCCACCGGGGATTTGTTGATTTTGCCGATCCGCAAGTTGATCCTAAAACCGGTACTTTCTCAGTCCGGGCAGAAATGCCGAATGCAGAACATTTACTATTACCGGGACAATTTACTAAAGTAAAATTATTACTGGATGTTCGTGAAGATGCTATTGTAGTGCCTCACAAAGCTGTAATTATAGAAAAAGGCGGTGCTTACATTTATGTAATGAAAAGAGACTCAGTTGTAGAGAAGCGCTTTATTGAATTAGGTCCAGAAGTAGAAAACAAAATGGTAGTGGAGAGAGGATTGGGAATGAATGAAAATATTGTAGTGGAAGGTCAGCACAAACTAACTCCGGGAATGAAAGTAAAAGTAGTGGATCCCGCTATTTTTAATGAAGAACAGCAAAACTGAGTAAAATATGAAAGTTAACTTTTTTATTGAAAGACCAGTATTCTCTGCTGTTATTTCAATCCTAATTGTAATTATAGGGGTCATTGGTTTAGCTATGCTGCCTATTGACCAATATCCCCAGATAACTCCGCCGGTGGTGAAAGTAAGTGCCTCATATCCCGGTGCCAGTGCGTTGACGGTTTCCCAGGCCGTTGCTACTCCTATAGAACAGGAGTTGAATGGTACTCCGGGAATGATTTACATGGAGTCAAACAGTTCTAATTCCGGTGGATTTTCAGCTACAATAACATTTGATATTTCTACAGATCCGGATTTGGCTGCCGTTGAAATCCAGAATAGGGTAAAACTGGCAGAATCCCGTTTGCCGGCCGAAGTGATTCAAAATGGGATATCTGTAGAGAAGCAGGCTCCAAGTCAGCTGATGACTATTTGCCTTACCTCTACCGACCCTAAATTTGACGAAATCTATTTGAGTAACTTTGCTACGATAAACGTTCTCGACCTTATACGCCGTATTCCCGGTGTAGGACGGGTATCTAATATTGGTAGCCGTTATTATGCTATGCAAATATGGGTGGAACCTGATAAGCTGGCTAACTTCGGGTTAACAGTTCAGGATGTCCAAAATGCACTGAAAGACCAAAACCGTGAATCTGCTGCCGGTATTCTGGGTCAACAACCGGTCGAGAATTTAGATGTAACCATCCCTATTACTACTCAGGGACGTCTATCAACTGTAGAGCAATTTGAAGAGGTTGTCATACGTGCAGATAATGACGGTTCTATCATCCGGCTAAGAGATGTAGCACGTATTTCCCTGGAAGCTTCTTCTTACAATACAGAAAGTAGTATGAACGGAGAAAATGCAGCTGTGCTTGGTATATACATGTTACCGGGAGCAAACGCAATGGAAGTAGCTCAGCACATAAAGGATGAAATGAATGAAATAAGTAAGAACTTTCCCGAAGGAATGAATTATATAATTCCTTTTGATATGACAACTTATATTTCAGAATCCATCCATGAAGTTTATAAAACTTTATTTGAAGCTCTGTTCTTAGTTGTTCTGGTTGTATTTCTTTCTTTGCAAAGTTGGAGGGCAACTCTTATTCCGATTGTTGCCGTTCCCATATCTCTGGTAGGTACGTTCGGCTTTATGCTTATTTTCGACTTCTCATTAAATACATTAACCTTATTGGGGCTCGTGCTTGCAATAGGTATTGTAGTAGACGATGCTATTGTTGTTGTAGAAAATGTCGAACGCATCATGGAAGAGGAAAAAATAGGTGCTTATGAAGCTACTAAAAAAGCAATGAGCAGCCTTACAGGAGCGTTGATCGCAACATCTTTGGTGCTTGCCGCAGTATTTGTCCCTGTTAGTTTCTTAGGAGGGATTACCGGGCAGCTATATCGGCAGTTTACAGTAACAATTGTGGTTTCGGTACTTATTTCTACAGTGGTAGCTCTTACCTTGAGTCCGGTAATGTGTTCGCTGATATTAAAACCGGCAGGCCATAAAAGGAAGAATATTGTATTCAGAAAGATAAATTACTGGTTGAATATAGGGAATAAGAAATATATTTCAATCGTTAGGAAATCCGTAGGTAATCCACGGCGGGTTTTAGTTATATTTTCTCTGGTTATCGTTTTTATCTTTTTACTCCATCGGCTCACCCCAACAAGTTTTCTTCCTATGGAAGATCAGGGATATTTTAAAGTTGAGCTGGAGTTACCGGAGGGAGCCACACTGGAACGTACACGTATTGTAAGTGAAAGAACAGTCCGGTATCTTATGTCAATACCATACGTAGAATATGTCCAGAATGTAGTCGGCAGCAGTTCCCGTGTGGGTAGCAGTCAGGCACGTAGTGAGCTTACCGTGATATTAAGATCGTGGAAAGATAGAAAAGATACTACCTTAGAGGAAATAATGGCTCAGGTACAAAGCGAACTAAAAAAGTATCCTGAGTGTAAAGCTTATCTTTCGACTCCTCCGGTGATTCCCGGATTAGGAAGCTCGGGAGGATTTGAAATGCAATTGGAGGCAAGGGGAGATGCTAATTTTGATAATTTGGTTCAGGCAGTGGATACTTTGATGCATTATGCTTCTGCCCGTAAAGAATTAGCCGGACTTTCTTCTTCTCTTCAGGCAGACATCCCGCAGCTTTATTTTGATGTAGACAGGGATAAAGTAAAATTACTGGGAGTACCTTTATCTGATGTATTCTCTACAATGAAAGCTTATACGGGATCAGTATATGTAAATGACTTTAATATGTTTAACCGTATATATAAAGTATATATCCAGGCCGAAGCCCCTTACAGGGAACATGTAGATAATATCAACTTATTCTTCGTACGTGCAGCAAACGGCGCAATGATACCATTGACTGCATTGGGTGATGCATCCTATACTACCGGGCCTGGTAGTATCCGGCGCTTTAATATGTTTACTACATCCGTAATACGTGGAAATGCGGCAGCAGGATATAGTTCGGGTCAGGCAATGGAAATCATTGAAACGATAGCAAAAGAGCGCCTTCCCGAAAATATTGGAGTAGAATGGAGCGGGTTATCTTATCAGGAGAAAAAAGCAGGCGGCCAGACCGGGATTATCTTGGCATTGGTTTTCTTATTCGTCTTTTTGTTTCTGGCAGCTCAGTATGAAAGCTGGATGGTTCCGATATCAGTACTATTATCGTTGCCAATCGCTGCTTTAGGAGCCTATCTGGGAGTCTGGGTCTGTGGCCTGGAAAATGATATATATTTCCAGATTGGGCTTGTAATGCTTATAGGATTAGCTGCAAAGAATGCCATCCTTATTGTAGAATTTGCCAAAGTGCAGGTTGATCGGGGAGAAGACCTTATTAAATCAGCTATATATGCTTCAAGGTTGCGGTTCCGGCCTATTCTGATGACATCTTTGGCTTTTGTACTTGGAATGCTGCCGATGGTAATCGCATCCGGTCCGGGTGCAGCAAGCCGGCAAGCGATTGGTACCGGAGTATTTTTTGGAATGATATTCGCAATAGTGTTTGGGATTATTTTTGTTCCTTTCTTCTTTGTTCTTATTTATAAGGCAAAGTCAAAAATAAAAAGAAAAGCCGTATGATATATTTAAGAAATAAAGTTTTACCGGTGATTATTATATTAACTGTCTTCACGATCAGTTCGTGTAAGATCGGACATAAATATGTGCGACCGGATCTGAATATTCCTACAAGCATTATTGCATCTCACGATTCTATCATGTTTGCTGATGAAGATTGGTGGGAAATATATTCAGATACTACCTTGCAGCAACTGATCCTTAAATCATTATCGTATAACAAAGATCTTTTAATTGCTGTCGCACGTATTAAAGAGATGGCGGCACAAAAACGTATCAGTATTGCTAACTTACTACCGCAATTGGATGCTACTTTTCATGCTGAACGCGAATTGGAGAATCGTGGAGGAGATAATTTTAAGCGTACTGATATAATAGAAGGAAAGCTGCTCTTCTCGTGGGAAATTGATCTATGGGGGCGTCTTCGCTGGGCCAATGATGCAGCAGTAGCTGATTATATAAGTACAATAGAAGCACAACGTGCATTGCAGATGACTATCATATCAGAAGTAGCACAAGCCTATTTTGAGTTGGTTGCTCTTGATAATGAACTGCTTATTGTGAAGCAAACACTTGATGCCCGTAAGGAAGGCGTACGTTTAGCAAAACTCCGCTTTGAAGGCGGGCTTACTTCTGAAACATCTTATCAGCAAGCTCAGGTAGAGCTGGCCCGTACTGCGACTTTAGTTCCTGATCTGGAACGGCAGATAGCTTTAAAGGAAAATGATATAGCGTTTTTAGTGGGAGAGTATCCCAACAAAATACAACGAAGTTCATTGTTGCAAGAGTTTGACTTTTCAGATACTTTGACGGTAGGCATCCCGTCAGACTTATTAGAAAGGCGTCCGGATATCCGTCAGGCTGAACAACAACTTATTGCAGCAAATGCAAAAGTAGGAGTAGCCTATACAAGTATGTTTCCCAGCTTCTCTTTGACCGGTAAGTTTGGACTGGAAAGTCTGGAGTTTTCTAATTTCCTCAAATCCCCTTACGCATTTATGGAAGGTACAATACTTACACCGGTTTTTGCTATGGGTAAGAATAAAGCTGTCCATAAGGCCGCTAAAGCTGCTTATGAACAAGAAGTATATCAATATGAGAAAGCCGTTCTTACAGCTTTTAAAGAGGTTAGTAATGCCATTGTTGAGTATAACAAGATAAAGGAAGTGTACGAATCTCGTTTCCGGTTGGAAAATGCAGCTAAAAGTTATGTAGATTTAGCTCACTTACAATACATTAATGGAGTAATTAATTATTTGGATGTATTAGATGCACAGCGTGGGTATTTTGATGCCCGGATAGGAGTAAATAATGCAATCCGTGACGAATTAATTGCTGTAGTGCAATTATATAAGGCTTTGGGAGGAGGATGGTAAAAGGAAGAGCAAAAATTATGATATAAATAAAAGAGGTTGTCTAAAATAGAATAGACAACCTCTTTTTTGTATCAAAGTAGAGTTCATTATTTTTTAGACTCGTTCAGAGATACTTTTCTGAATTCTTTCAGCATTTTTTCTAGTTCTAAAGAGCTTTTACGAGCGCGAGTACCAGCAGCTTTGTTGCCTTTTTCGATTTGCGCGTTAGCATCTGTTACAAATGCTTCAAATTCAGCTTGAATTTTTTTCACTAATTCTTCCATTTTTCGGGTAATAGTTTTAATTAAACAATAGGTTGTTTTTATAACAACCGATAATTTTGAATGCAAATATAGTCGTTTGTTGGAATCTGAAAAGTTTTTTCCGAAATAATTTGCATTGAAACCTGTATTTCTTGGTGTTTTTTATAATTTTAGAGGCTAAAAGTCTCATAAAATTAGTATTTTCTGAAATAAAGTCTCGAATAATCAGATTTTAATATCATCTTATCCGAGCTTAAAGTTTCAACTGCAAATCGTTCGGAAACATCACTTAAACCGTAAGCTTCCAACTCTTCTTTCGATGCTAAATAGCCATTATATCCCTGAAGTCTGAACTCGGATAAGAACAATGAATCTCCGGAATGATAAAAGCGTCCGAGATACTCATCAGAGCCTGATTTCACTATGCTAATTAAATCTAACTTTACACTATAATATATTTTATCTTCTTTGGTATCAACACTTCCTTCACCTACCTTTTCTTTTTGCATAAGTTGCCACATACCATCAAGTTTCCCATTAATGGAAGTTCTCCGGCACGAGATCAATGCAATAGATAATATCATTAGTAAAAGTATTTTCTTCATATCTTAAATATTATTTTCCAAATAATCCGGTTTTCCGTATAAGCAACATTCCACCGGTGTTATTTCCCATTAGCTTTCCATGATCGAAAGCAAATGAACCTGTAATTTGCCAACCTTTTAGTTTACCGGGTGTATAAGTTGCTTCAAACAGCATGGAAGAGTTCTTTTTAATATCCAGAAAAGGATTTGAATAAGTACCCCATCCTCTTGTGTGGGAGAAGAGTACTCTATAACCAATTTCATTTGTTGGTTTTCCGGATATTCCGATATGATGTGCTTTAACTCTGTTATTCTCGAAACTAATCTCCCCGTCGCTGTTATAGATAGGAGAGGTAAGAAGCGGATTTCCAACGCCCATTCCCCAATGTTGCCATCCGGTATATATACCATGATTATAATAATTATCCCTTCCACCTAACTGGTCAGGAATTTCGGGGGTGTGATCATGATAGATAGGGCCGGACTGTTCCCGGGTTCCTAAATATTCGTAAACAAGGGTTTCGATAAAACGATTTTCCGGGAAAGTTACTTCCAGTCCATACAACCCGTCTTTCCAATAATAACCGGAAGGTATGATAGGTGGTACTAACCAACCCCAGAATCCGTTATTTCCATCTACATAGTCTTTCCATGCATATTCATCAATAATCATTGAGTGATCTTCAAAAAAATGTTCGTAATATGCCTTTATTTTCCATTTAGGAAACTTATAAGAAAAAGACGCATGCCAGCTTCCCAGGTGATTACCGTATGCGTTGGAATATTCTCCATCAGTTGCATCACTGCCTGAGAAAGCAAATATAGTGAGGAAATCTTTAAACCTGTTAGGCATATCGAGATAAGGCTCATAGCCGGGAACATTATAACAACGTCCACCAAACTGCGCCGCAGTTTCTATTCCCCCTTCAAACACCAACGGTTTTTTATCTTCATTTCCTATTTTTATATAAAGCGACTTGGAATGGTAAAGAACATTTTTATTGTATCTTGTATCAGGAGCAGCAAAATCTTTTTGCCAGTTGCTATCTGTAAATCCGCCATAAGCAATATATCCTTTTATGGCTAACATGTTTTTAGTGCGCGGAATAATTAAATATTCCGGTATGCCGATGCGTACTTGTGGTATAGGTCTGGCATTACGTGAGAAAGTCATACCACCACTGCTAAGCATTTGGTTTTTAAATTCTGTATCCCTCTCTTTACTTCCTATACTTAATTCAATAGCCCTGTATTTTAAATCAATATATGCCTGCTGTATAATAAAACTTGAAGTGAAATTGTATGCCCCTGCCAGGTCTACACCAAATGCATAAGAGAATTTCTTATCCTGTTCGTAAGGACGAAATATTCCGGCTCTTAAATATCCATGATTATTCTTTATAGAAGAAAGGCCGAATTTATTGGCCGTGAGCCAAAAGGGAGAATGATCTCCTCCACTTAATTCAATGCCCGTCTCCAAAGAATAGTTCATTCCTTTGGTGAGTTGGGAATAGGTAGGAAAAACCAATAAAAAGGTTAATATACCTGATAAATATATTTTTTTAAGGGTCATCTGTATGTATGCCGAAAATGATATGGGGCAAAGATACGTATTAAGTTAAAAAAGAAAAGTTAAAAAGCTATCATAACTGTTTTCTTTTGTAACCTATTGTTTTGCTTTTATTGCTTTATAGCCGGTTAATGCTACCGGATATTTATAAAGGTTAATATTTTGAAATATAATAAATACTTGATGATTGTATATACATCAACCACTGCGTTTAACAAATCAATCAGCAGGATTGATAATATTCCCCTGTCTGAGTTTTTTCTGAATTATATTTTATCTTTGCCGGTGATTAAAGCAATAATTATGTACGCAAATAAAGTAAAGAAAGTGGCTGCTGTCCACGATTTATCCGGCGTAGGACGCGTTTCTTTGACGGCTGTGATTCCCATTCTCTCGTTTATGGGATTTCAGGTCTGTCCATTGCCAACGGCTATATTGTCCTCACATACACAATATCCAAGTTTCTCTTTTCTGGATTTGACGGATGAGATGAAAAAGATTATTGCTGAATGGAAGAAAATGGAGATAACATTTGATGCCATCTATACGGGTTATCTCGGCTCTCCCGAGCAGGTCGATATTGTAAACAGCTTTATATCCGATTTTAAGAAAGAAGATAATATTGTAGTGGTAGACCCTGTTTTGGGAGATAACGGAAAACTATATACACGGTTGGATAAGAATATGGTTACAAAGATGCAATGTCTTATTCGGAGTGCCCATATCATTACTCCGAATCTCACCGAACTCTTCTTTTTGCTGGACAAGCCTTATACTGTAAATAACACAGATGAAGAACTGAAAAGCTATCTGTTGGAGTTGTCTCACAGAGGGCCGGAAGTTGTAATAATAACCAGTGTACCGGTAAAAGACGAACCTCATCTGACTTCTGTATATGCTTATAATCGCCGTGGAAATCGTTATTGGAAAGTAACCTGCCCATATCTTCCTGCCCATTATCCGGGAACAGGAGATACATTTACCAGCGTTATAACAGGTGCATTGCTACAGGGAGATAGTTTGCCTATAGCACTGGATCGTGCCGTACAATTTATATTGCAGGGAATCCGCTCTACATTCGGCTATGAATATGATCAGCGGGAAGGCATTATTCTGGAAAAAATTCTGCACAACCTGGATATGCCGATACAGGTAAGCAGTTATGAACTGATTTGATAAATTACAGATTATACCTTCTTAAAGTAATCAGTGTAATTTCAGGCCATGCTCCAAAACGGAAAGGATAACCTATATATCCCGTACCGACGTTTACATACAGGCTTTGATCTTCTTTTCTGTACATTCCCGCCCATTCTTCATATACCCATTTTGCCGGGGAGAAGTCTCCTAATTCAAACTGTAAAGCATGCGTGTGGCCTGCAAGGCTAAGGTCAACATCCGAGTTTGGCACTATGTCTGCATGCCAGTGGTCGGGGTTGTGGGTTAACGCTATCTTGAAATCAGCATCGTTTACACCTTCCATTGCCTCTTTCAGGTCTCCGACTCCTTCAAACGGAGGTTTTCCCCAGTTCTCCACTCCAATCAGCGCTATACTGTCATTTCCCCGATGGAGATATACATGGGCATTATTCAGCAGGATCCACCCCATTGAAGCTTGCTGGTCTTTTAAATGTTGAAGATCCTGTTCTCTTTCCCGGGACTCATTCCACGGATAATAATAGCCATAATCATGATTACCAAGGGTAGAATATACACCGTCCTTAGCCCTTAAATTGCGTAAAATATGTGTAAACTCCTTGAGCTCTGTTGACCGCCTGTTGACAATATCACCGGTAAATACAATCAAATCAGGTTGTAGATTATTGGTTAGTTGGACAACCTCCTCGACTTTATGCGGATTTCCTTTCCAACTTCCCACGTGCAGGTCTGACAGCTGAACTATCTTGTACCCATCAAAAGCCGGAGGTATTTTGGCAGATGCATATGTTACCTCTTTAATCTGGAATTTGTTTCTTCCTATCACACAACCGTAGAGAAGAACCAAAATACTTATAGCAGGCAACAGAAAGCTTAATATATCGAATCCTGTAAAACGCCAATGAAACAAACGTCTCAGTCCAATATCGATCAGTGAGAAAATAGTATAGAGCAGTTTAGGCAGCGTAAATAGAAAACAGATAAAACTAAACCACCCGACGGTGATGTCGTGATTTGCTATTGCCTGCTTGTCTCCGTATCTTAATAAAAACAATCCGATAAGAAATATGATAGTAGGTATAAAATAGAGATACTTTACCCGGCTTTTGGTAAGGGGTTTTATAAATTTCCTGAATATATAAATATCAGGCAATATAATAGATAATGTGAAATAAAAAAAGAATCTATCTATCATAAATCTTATGTTTCAAATAATAAAATAATGAATAACTCTATTCCTTAGAATATTCTGTTTCTTGATGGAATGCAATAAATAAAAAATGGAAAAAACATATTCTTGTTCCTGCCTTCATCCTATTATTATATTCTTTTTACAATCCATTTATTTGACAATGCTATCTTTCCTGCAATTTTAACGATTAAAGTATAAATTATGCATCCTTTCTATTATTAATAAGTTTTATTATTTATTTAATAAACAAAATTAAATCCATAATGTCGGGAAACAACAAAGAAAAATGTGTTGTTTTTACATAAATTTGTTAATGCAGAGGTATAACTGAACTACTTTTTGTGAGATATTCATAAAATAGTGCCATAGCTGCACGGATTACAACATTTTTACAAACCGGATATTAATTAAAGATCATAATGGAAACAAATATACTTTTCCCTCTTTTACTCACTCTGTTTGCCGGATTAGCTACAGGCATCGGCAGCCTTATTGCTTTTTTTGCCAAGCATACTAATAAACGTTTTCTCTCATTTTCTCTCGGACTATCTGCCGGAGTTATGATCTACGTCTCTTTCGTAGAAATATTTGCCCAGGCACAAGAGATATTAACAAAAGAGATGGGATTAAAGAGCGGAATGAGTGTTACCGTATTATGTTTTTTCCTGGGGATGTTATTGATTGGTATTATTGACCGCTTAGTTCCTTCTTTTGAAAATCCTCATGAAGTGAAATCCGTAGAAAGTATGGATGCTCCTCCACCCAAAAATGCCAAACTGATGAGGATGGGAGTTATGACAGCTTTAGCAATCGGTATACACAACTTTCCCGAAGGAATCGCTACTTTCACAGCTGCCGTTAGTGACCCTACACTGGGAATTGCAATTGCTGTTGCCATTGCAATTCACAATATACCCGAAGGAATCGCCGTATCAGTCCCTATTTATTTTGCAACCGGAGATAAAAAGAAAGCATTTCGTCTCTCTTTATTATCAGGGCTGGCTGAACCTGTTGGCGCATTATTAGCCTATCTTGTATTAATGCCTTTTATGACTCCCGTTTTGATGGGCTGTGTTTTTGCAGCAGTAGCCGGTATTATGATTTTTATCTCTCTCGATGAATTACTCCCAGCTGCCCGTGAATATGGAGAGCATCATATTTCTATTTATGGCCTTATAGCCGGGATGGTAATAATGGCAGTAAGTTTAATCCTCCTTGCCTGATTACGTATAGCATAATTATGTATAGGCTTTTGTCTGCCTGCAACTAAACCATTGATATGCTTACATTTATGGTATAAACCTATACTCATCTAGTTAATTGTACAGCTGTGCGATTATAAGCGTACAACTATGCTTTTATAATATTACAGTTGTGCAATTAATAGCTCACATATGTGCGATTAATTAGACAAGGGCACGTTTATTATATAATAATGAGCACGCTAAACCCTTACATGTGCTAAGGTTACAGGGTTAGTTATTTGCATCTGATAAGTAATATATAATATAGGTAAATGGAAGACAGGATAAATAGCATAGACCATATAGCCTATTAATTATTGTTGTTAATTTATTTTTTTTATAGAGATTGAATAAATACGGAAAGTATATTTTAGTTCCATACAATATCTTACCAAAATCTTCATCTTGTTTGGGTATGGATGAAATAAAGTGTAAAAAATACATTTAATATCGATTTCATGTTGCATAACATATTAATAACCTATTGATTGTATTAATACAAGTGTTATTTTTACACCCAAAATAATTTATTGTTATTAATCCTAAAATTAGTATGATATGAGAAACATGAGAGAATTGATATTGAGCATGGGAATCGGCATCATGATTCTGGGTTCTTGTAATCAAAGTCAAGAAACATTAACATTATCCGGATTAGATCCTAAAAATTTTATCAGCGAAGTAAACGGAAAACAAACCGGGCTGTATATTCTTAAGAATAAGAGTGGCATGGAGGTATGCCTTACCAACTTCGGAGGACGCATTGTATCTGTAATGGTTCCCGATAAAACAGGGAAAATGCAGGATGTTGTGCTGGGATTTGATAACATTAAAGATTATCAGACTATACCGTCTGATTTTGGCGCTACCATCGGAAGATATGCAAACCGTATCAACAAAGGTAAAATTGTGATAGATGGGGATACAATACAACTGCCGACTAATAACTTCGGGCATACACTTCACGGAGGTCCTAATGGATGGCAATATAAGATATTTGATGCAAACCAGATAGATGGTACAACTCTTGAAATGACACTGAATTCTCCTGATGGCGATGAAAACTTTCCGGGTAATATGACTGCGAAAGTCACTTTCAAGCTTACCGAAGATAATGCTATTGATATAAAATATTCCGCTACAACAGATAAGAAAACCGTAGTGAATATGACGAATCATTCTTATTTTAATTTAGCGGGAGATGCTTCCAAACCAATTACCGATCATATATTGTATGTAAACTCAGATGATTATACTCCGGTAGATGAAACCTTTATGACTACCGGTGAGATTTTACCGGTGAAAGGAACTCCAATGGATTTTACAACTCCTAAGCCTGTAGGTCAGGAGATTGATAACTTTGAATTTGCACAGTTGAAAAATGGTAACGGGTATGATCATAACTGGGTACTTAGTACAGCCGGGAATATAAATGAAGTTGCAGCAAGATTAACTTCACCTCAAACAGGGATTGTAATGGAGTTATATACAAACGAACCGGGTGTACAGGTATATACAGGTAACTTCCTGGATGGTACGGTAACCGGAAAGAATAATATTGTTTACAAACAACGCACTGCTATCTGTCTGGAAACACAACATTATCCTGATAGCCCCAATAAGGCAGACTGGCCTTCTGTGCTTCTCGAACCGGGACAAACTTACCGTAGTCAGTGTATCTACAAGTTTTCAGTGCAATAATAAATAGGTAACTTTAAAACAGTATATATGGAATTTTTAGATTGGCTAGTTATTGGGATATTCTTTTTAGCCCTTATCGGGATAATTGTATGGGTGATGAAACAAAAGCAGAATAACTCTGCTGATTATTTCCTCGGAGGGCGCGATGCTACATGGATAGCAATAGGTGCTTCTATCTTTGCTTCCAATATTGGTTCGGAACACTTGATCGGTTTGGCAGGTGCAGGAGCATCCAGCGGAATGGCTATGGCGCACTGGGAAATACAGGGATGGATGATATTAATTTTAGGCTGGGTATTTGTACCTTTCTATAGCAGGAGTATGGTTTATACCATGCCCGAATTTTTAGAGCGTCGTTACAATCCGCAATCGCGTACCATCCTTTCCATCATTTCTTTAGTAAGTTATGTGTTAACGAAAGTTGCAGTTACGGTATATGCCGGAGGATTGGTATTCCAACAAGTATTCGGGATTGAAGAATTGTGGGGAATAGACTTCTTCTGGATTGCAGCAATCGGGCTTGTACTGTTAACGGCAGTTTATACGATCTTTGGCGGAATGAAATCCGTGCTTTATACTTCCGTACTCCAAACACCTATATTATTATTGGGATCGCTCATTATACTTGTTCTTGGTTTCAAAGAACTTGGTGGATGGGACGAAATGATGAGAATAACCGGTGCGGTTACTGTAAACGACTATGGAGATACGATGACCAATCTTATAAGAAGCAATGACGACCCTAATTTCCCATGGTTAGGAGCTTTAATCGGTTCAGCTATCATTGGTTTCTGGTATTGGTGTACAGACCAGTTTATTGTGCAACGTGTGCTTTCTGGTAAAAACCAGAAAGAAGCCCGTAGAGGTACTATCTTCGGAGCTTATTTGAAATTGCTTCCTGTATTCCTTTTCCTTATACCGGGTATGATTGCTTTTGCACTTCATCAGAATAGTCTGGCAGCAGGTGGGGGAGGCTTCCTTCCGTTGCTGGCTGACGGTACGGCAAATGCAGATGCAGCTTTCCCGACACTGGTGGCTAAACTTCTTCCTGCGGGAGTAAAAGGATTGGTTGTTTGTGGTATCCTTGCTGCATTGATGAGCTCTCTGGCATCCTTATTTAACTCATCAGCCATGTTGTTCACTATCGACTTTTACAAAAGATTCAAACCTAAAACATCTGAAAAGAAACTGGTTCTTATCGGTCAGGCTGCTACAGTAGTGATTGTGATTCTGGGTATTCTCTGGATTCCGATTATGCGTAGTGTAGGAGATGTACTTTATACGTATTTGCAAGACGTTCAGTCTGTATTGGCACCGGGTATTGCTGCTGCATTCTTACTGGGTATCTGCTGGAAACGTACTTCCGAAAAAGGTGGTATGTGGGGGCTTATCTCCGGTATGGTTATCGGTTTGACCCGTCTGGGAGCAAACGTATATTACAGTAACACAACAGGAGCGAGCGATAACGTGTTTAAATCATTATTCTATGATATGAACTGGTTGTTCTTCTGCGGATGGATGTTCTTGTTCTGTATTGTTATGGTTATCGTTGTCAGTTTGTTAACAAAAGCTCCTTCGGACGAAAAGATACAAGGTTTGGTTTATGGAACTGCTACCAAAGAACAAAAAGCAGAAACACGTGCGAGCTGGAATAAATGGGATATTGTTCACACAATAATTATCCTGGGAATTACAGCTGTATTCTATTGGTATTTCTGGTAAATAATCAGCTCTCGAAGAAATGGCATTATATTATAATGATAAAGACAAATTTTTGATCGCACTGGATTGTGTAATATTCGGTTTCAGCGAGGGTGAACTCAGCCTGTTGCTGCTCAAGAGGAATTTTGAGCCGGCAAAAGGAGAGTGGTCACTCATGGGAGGCTTTCTCAATAATGACGAAAGCATCGACGACGCTGCAAAGCGGGTATTACGTGAACTTACAGGATTGGAAAATGTCTATATGGAACAAGTCAGCCTCTTTGGTGAATTAGGCCGTGATCCGGGTGAACGTGTATTATCTGCCGTTTATTATGCACTGATCAATATCAATGAGTATGATCGCGAACTGGTGCAGCAGCATAATGCACACTGGGTAAAGATAAACGAGCTTCCTCCACTGATATTTGATCACATGCAAATGGTAGAAAAAGCACGTTACCGGATGAAGCAAAAAGCGGCCACCAAGCCGATAGGCTTTAATTTACTACCTAAACTTTTTACACTTACTCAGCTGCAAAGCCTTTATGAAGCTATATACGGAGAAAAGTTCGATAAACGTAATTTCCGTAAGCGCGTTGCTGAGATGGATTACGTAGAAAAAACAGATAAGATTGATAAATTGGGGTCAAAGCGCGGAGCTTATCTTTATAAATTCAATGATAAAGTGTACCGTAAAGACCCTAAGTTTAAATTGTAACAGAAATATATGTTAGAACAATTAAAAGAAGAGGTGTTCCGTGCCAATCTGGATTTGGTGAAACATGGTCTGGTTATTTTTACCTGGGGAAATGTTTCTGCAATTGATCGTGAAAGCGGACTGATCGTTATAAAACCTTCCGGGGTCAGCTATGATGATATGAAAGCAGAAGATATGGTTGTAGTCGATCTGAAAGGAAATGTGGTAGAAGGAAAATTAAAACCTTCATCAGACACTCCGACTCACGTAGTCCTTTACAACGCTTTCCCGGAAATAGGCGGGGTGGTGCATACTCATTCTACCTATGCGACCGCATGGGCACAAGCCGGATGTGATATTCCTAATATCGGGACTACGCATGCCGATTATTTCCACGATGCCATTCCGTGCACTGCCGATATGACAGAGACTGAAGTAAACGGAGCTTACGAACTGGAAACAGGTAATGTGATCGTGAAACGTTTTGAAGGGCTCAACCCTGTTCATACTCCCGGTGTATTGGTTAAAAATCATGGACCATTTTCCTGGGGTAAAGACGCTCATGATGCCGTGCACAACGCTGTAGTGATGGAAGAAGTGGCAAAAATGGCAAGTATAGCCTATACCATCAACCCGAACCTGGCAATGAATCCATTATTAATTGAGAAGCATTTCAGCCGCAAACACGGGCCTAATGCTTATTACGGACAAAAATAAATCTGAATAATCAATAACATAAAAACTTAAATTATGAACGCATTTGATAATTATGAAGTATGGTTTGTAACAGGAGCACAGCTTCTTTACGGAGGAGATGCAGTGATTGCAGTAGATGCTCATTCAAACGCAATGGTAAAAGGACTTAATGAATCAGGAAACCTCCCTGTAAAAGTAATATATAAAGGAACTGTAAATTCAGCTAAAGAAGTAACCGCAACTTTAAAAGCAGCTAATAATGAAGATAAATGTATCGGTGTTATCACCTGGATGCATACATTCTCTCCTGCAAAGATGTGGATACATGGGCTGCAGGAATTAAGAAAACCATTGTTGCACTTCCATACTCAGTTTAATAAAGAGATTCCATGGGAAACAATGGATATGGACTTTATGAACCTGAACCAAAGCGCACACGGTGACCGTGAATTTGGACATATCGTAACACGTATGCGTAAAAACCGCAAAGTAGTTGTCGGTCATTGGCAAGATGAAAAAACTCAGGGTAAGATTGCTGTCTGGATGCGTGTAGCAGCTGCATGGGCTGATTCTCAGGATATGCTTATTATCCGTTTCGGAGACCAGATGAATAATGTTGCTGTAACTGATGGTGATAAAGTAGAGGCAGAAATGCGTCTCGGATATCACGTTGATTACTGTCCGATAGCTGAATTAGTAGCAGTTCAGGACAAAGTAACCGACGCTGAAATCGCAGAAATGCTGAAAACGTATGAATCAGAATATGAATTTGCCGATAATTGTAAAGAAGGTGGTAAAGACCGTCAGCAAGTAGTTGAAGCTGCACGTGTAGAGATCGCTCTTCGCAAATTCCTGAAAGAAAAAGGAGCTAAAGCATTCACTACCAATTTTGATGATCTGGCAGGTATAGACCAGTTGCCCGGTCTGGCATCTCAACGCCTGATGGCAGAAGGATACGGTTTCGGCGCAGAAGGTGACTGGAAAACAGCAGCTCTTTACCGTACCATGTGGTTTATGGGACAAGGTCTGCCGAAAGGATGCTCTTTCCTTGAAGATTATACATTGAACTTCGATGGTGAAAAGAGTGCTATCCTTCAGGCTCACATGCTGGAAGTTTGCCCGTTGATTGCAGAAAAGAAACCTCGTCTGGAAGTACATCCGTTAGGTATCGGTGGCAAGAATGACCCTGCACGTTTGGTATTTACATCAAAAGAAGGAACAGGTGTTGCAGCTACTATCGTAGATATGGGCAATCGTTTCCGTCTGATTGTAAACCAGGTAGATTGTATCAAATCCAAAGAATTACCAAACCTTCCGGTAGCCTCTGCTTTGTGGATTCCACAGCCTAACTTTGAAATTGGCGCAGCAGCGTGGATATTGGCCGGTGGTACTCATCATACAAGTTTCTCTTACGACCTTACACAAGAGTATATGGAAGATTATGCTGATATCGCAGGCATTGAAATGGTCGTAATAGACAATGATACAACAATAAGCGGATTCAAAAAAGAACTCCGTATGAATGAAATTTATTATATGCTAAATAAAGCACTTAATTGATTTAGTGGTTAGTGGTAAAGGTGGTTAGGCAGTTTACTGCCTGACTGCTTATTTTTTGTTAATGGTTAAAGTAATCAAAGCATCCTCTACTTAACTACTTTAACTACTAATGAGCCAAGCGAATGCTAACTACTTTAACTACTAATAATTCAAATACAACCATGAAGAAATACGTTATCGGACTAGATTATGGAAGTGATTCTGCACGTGCTATCATTGTAGATGCACATACAGGAGAAGAAATAGCAACTTCCGTCAAATATTACCCCAGATGGAAAGAGGGTAAATACTGCGACCCTGCAAAAAACCAATATCGCCAACACCCGTTGGATTATATCGAAGTATTAGAAGCTACAGTGAAGGAAGCTCTTTCCAAATCACCGCAGGGAGTAGCTGAAAATGTAGTGGGTATTGCTTTTGATACAACCGGAAGCACACCGGGACTTGTTGATGAAAACGGCACACCATTAGCTTTACTTCCTGAGTTTGCTGAGAATCCGAATGCAATGTTTGTGCTTTGGAAAGATCATACATCCGTAAAAGAAGCAGGCGAAATAAATAAGATAAGTAAGGAATTCCATACGGACTATACAGCCTATGAAGGAGGCATTTATTCTTCGGAATGGTTCTGGGCAAAAGCCCTGCATATCCTTCGCGAAGATGAAGCCGTAAAGGCAAAAGCTTACTCAATTGTTGAATATTGCGATTGGCTTCCTGCACTGATTACCGGTGTAAAACAATCGAAAGACATTATACGCAGTCGTTGTGCCAGCGGTCATAAAGCCATGTGGCATGAAGACTGGGAAGGATTGCCTTGTGAAAACTTCCTGCAAAAACTAGACCCTTGTCTGTCGGGATTCAGAGACCGCCTTTTCAGGGAGACAACCACTGCCGACAAACCCGTAGGAACGCTTTCTCCCGAGTGGGCAGAGCGCCTGGGGTTAAGTACCGATGTAGTTGTTGCAGGTGGTGCATTCGATTGCCACATGGGAGCAGTAGGAGCAGGGATAACACCTTACACTTTCGTTCGTGTGATCGGTACATCTACATGCGATGTGATGATTGCCTCTTATGAAGATATCGGTGATAAGCTGATCAAAGGAATCTGCGGTCAGGTAGATGGTTCTGTTATACCGGGTATGGTAGGATTGGAAGCCGGACAATCCGGTTTTGGAGATATCTATGCCTGGTTTAAACAAGTATTGGAATTCCCTATCCGTAATATTATAGCCAATTCTTCCTTGCTGGATGAAGCAACCAAAGAAAAGCTGATAGAAGAATCTATTGACAGAATAATACCTGAACTCACGAAAGAAGCAGAAAAGATTCCTGTAAGCGAAAGCACCATCATTGCTACAGACTGGATGAATGGCCGTCGTACACCGGATGCCAATCAGCTATTGAAAGGTACTATTACCGGACTTACATTGGGAAGCACCGCACCCCGTATTTTCCGTGCTCTGGTAGAAGCAACAGCGTTTGGCTCTAAAGCAATCGTAGAGCGTTTCCGCGAAGAAGGTGTCCGTATTGATAATGTAATAGGCATCGGAGGTATCGCACTTAAATCACCTTTTGTGATGCAAACGTTAAGCGATGTATTGAACATGCCGATAAAAGTATGCAGAACCGAACAGGCTTGTGCGTTGGGTGCAGCCATGTTTGCTGCCACAGCTGCCGGTATTTACGATAAAGTAGAAAATGCCCGGGATGCAATGAACTCAGGATTTGCTAAAGAATATTTTCCTGATAAGGAAAATGCCAAAGCTTACGAAGAGATTTATAAGAAGTATCTTAAGCTGGGTAAATTCACGGAAGAGGAACTGTTTAATGAGTAAGAAATCTCTTTAAGTGTGAGAATTATGAATAAAAAAGAGGTTATCTCAATCCTATTTTGAGACAACCTCTTTTTTTTAATAGAATAAAAATTAAATGCTATTCTTTATTAAATTAAAGTATTCAATTTTCTGTTCATCAAATATATCTTTTCCTTCCAACATATAGGCACTCATAAATGCATCTTTTGCTTTTTCTTCGATACCTTGTTTATAAAAGCATTTTCCTATACATAACCAGAGTTCTCCTGATACTAGTCCATTTGGAGCTTGCAATGCTTTGTTGAAAAAATAGGAAGCGATATTGTATTCTTCTTGATAAAAAGAACATTTTCCTAATGCTAAATAAATATTTAAAGCTATATCCCACTCTTCTTTTTCTTTGGGTAATAAATTTAAAGCATTAGAAAAATAACTAAATGCATTATTATATTGTTTTTCATGTAAACATATGTAACCTTCTTCTAAATATTTTAATATTAGTTTATAGTTTTGTTCAGTTATCTCTTTATGCATTTTCCATATATTTTTGAGGATTGTTATAAAACTCTAAATATTCTGATTTTTCATTTTCGAAATACCTGTAACCGGCATCTTCTACTACAGATCTCCATTCTTCATATGCTTTTAGATAATCTTTTGTTTCAAAATAATATTTACCGATATTAAATGTTAGATCAGAATCAAATAAATGAAGGCAATTATTATTATCAATCATTCTGTTTAACCATAACTTAGCTTCTTCAAATTCTTTCTTTCCTAGAAAACCCTTAAAGACCATTTTTGCATAGTTATATACTTGATTCCAATTTTCTTTGGGATTAGGAAATTGATTCCATGCTTCTTCAGCATAAAGTTTAAAATTATTAATATCGTCGTTTCTTAATGCCTCAAAAGCTTTTTTCCCAACTTCAATAACTTTGTTATAAATACTTGTGTCTAATAATGCCATAATTTAAATATCTTTTTATTGTAAATTTAATATTATTTTAAAGGAGGCTTATAAGTTTCCGTTTTTCCTAAAGTACCTCCTTTACTTCTATTTGTCCGGAAGTATTCAAGTATATAATTTTTGCTATCAAGCATCCATTTTCTTACTTCTTTTGCTTTTGCACCAAATTTTCTTCCTTCATTATTCCACCATGTTACAGCATCATGTATATGCCCCATGTCAGCTTCGGAAATGTCTCTCCAAACTTTATTTTTCGGATCCCAGAATTGCTTTACAGCATTTCCAAATTCGTCTTCAAGTCTAGCAGTTCCTTCCTCTAACATTCTGTTAAAGACTTCTCGTCCTGTTTTGCTATTTTTGCTTGGAGTTCTTCCTACGTATTCCTCCCTATACCCATTATGTACAAGAATCCCTTCTTCTGTAACATAATAGTTTTCATTGTCTAATACCTCAATATTATAAACATCTACTAAATTAGAAATAATTGTTTTATTTTCAATGGCTAAGTACTCATTTTTCTTTGTTTGTAATAAATCACCAATTTCCATATTTCCGATAGCAATCCACTGGCCATTGGTAAAGAAACGGTGTTCGGGAGTAACACAAAGGGTTTCTTTATTGGATAACTCTACGATGCATATACGTGGAGTCACTCTTTTAGTTGTTTTCAAAACAGACTTATACTCCTTTTCTCCCGTTATCTCATTATAGGTAAGTACTGGTACTCCCTCTTCCAGGCTTTCGATATTTGCCAGTCCCCACTGGGTATGGACTTTCGTTCCGGCAGGGAAGCATAGGTACGTCATTCCTTTAGCTGCAAATACATCCAGAATAAGCCCTACAGAGCTTTCTCCAATTTTTTCTAGAATTGACTTCTCTTCATTAGACCATACGTCCCATTGTTGTTTATAAGCGCCAAATAGACCAAATCCCCGCATGGCATTACAGAAAAAGCCTTTATCTTTCCAACCTTTTAGTGGGTTAAATTGTTGTACTAATTCTTTTTTAGCTGTTTCTCCAAATATTTTTAAGAAGTTTTTGCCAACCTGTTTCCATCCTTGCTTTGCAACCCCCTGTGCAACCTCTTTAAAAATAAATCCGTTGGCCGCGGCTGCACCACTAGCTTCAACAAACATACCTCCGGCTCCTCTTCCTGCCAAAAAACCAAATGCAAAGTTAGCCAAATGATTTAAATTAGTCAAAGCCTGCGTTCCCCATGCTTCCCAAATAGTAGCACTAGCCGTAATCTTTCCACCTTTATCAGGGCATACCATGCAGGAAGATAAAACCAATAAATTCTTTCCGTTTATTTTCGTATTTGGTACGCTGGTTGGTTCCCAAAAACGTGTTGTTGCTGCTGATTTACATATTAAAGCCCCTATACCTATTGCAGCAGCTAAAGCGATAGCGATAGCGAGCGCTATTGCCCAACCCACCCCAGGGAAGAAACAACATGCTACTCCTGCTGCTGCACCGGCGACGAATATGGTACTTCCTACACAAATAAAGTTATTTCTTTCCTGTCGATCTTTTATTGTTACTGCTTTATTACCACTAAATCTCACAAAGTTCTGGCTAGTAATGGATACTCTTTGAGGTACCATTCCCTTATTGCATGTAAGATAATGCTGTTCAGTAAGATATTGTTCTTTGTCCGCCATGTTCGTGTTAGTATTTTATAGGTTTCAAGTACATTAGATACGGTAGTAGTAAAACGTTTTTCATGCAATAAATTTGTTGTATTCATACATACAATAGTTTTGTTGCGTTCTTGGTTTTACATGAATGGGGGAATTTGTACTTACAAAAATAAAAAATTACAGGTATGAATACAAGTGTTATGCAGTATTTCTTGTTTAAATAATATTTCACTCTTTGACGTAAGTTCTGAATAACTTTTAATTCATCCATGTTTGCTTATTGTAAATCCTTAGTTTGACTTATTGTTTTAAGACAATTTTTTTGTTAAATTAATCTCAAAAAAATCATCAAAAAACACTTTGATATGCACAGAAATATAATGTTAAACTAGTATATTTGCACAAATAAAAAGACACTTTAGCATGAATGATAGTAAACTTATGACTCGCGCAGCCGATAATATCCGTATCCTGGCTGCTTCTATGGTAGAAAAAGCAAAATCCGGACATCCGGGAGGCGCAATGGGTGGTGCTGATTTTATAAATGTCCTTTATTCAGAATTTCTGGAATATGATCCGGAAAATCCGACATGGAAAGGTCGTGACCGCTTCTTTTTAGATCCGGGACATATGTCACCCATGTTGTATTCTGTTTTAGCTCTTACGGGTAAATATTCGTTAGATGAATTGGAACAATTCCGTCAATGGGGCAGCCCTACTCCGGGACATCCCGAAGTAGATATTATGAGAGGAGTTGAAAATACCTCCGGCCCATTGGGACAAGGACATACTTACGCTGTAGGTGCTGCTATTGCTGCTAAATTCCTGAAAGCTCGTTTTGACGAGGTAATGGGTCAGACTATTTATACATTCATTTCCGATGGAGGAATCCAGGAAGAAATATCACAGGGAGCAGGGCGTATTGCCGGACACCTTGGATTGGATAATCTCATTATGTTCTATGACTCAAATGATATACAGCTTTCTACAAGTACAGATGCAGTATCTAATGAAGATGTAGCCAAAAAATATGAAGCCTGGAATTGGAAAGTCATTACAATTAATGGTAATGATCCTGATCAGATACGTAAAGCTTTAACAGAAGCTAAAGCAGAAAAAGAGCGTCCTACTATTATTATTGGTAAAACAATTATGGGTAAAGGGGCTGTAACTGCTGTCGGCGAAAGCTTTGAAAGACAATGTGCAACCCATGGTCAGCCGTTGGGTGAAAGTGGAGCTTGTTATAAAAACTCAATAAAGAACTTGGGTGGAAATCCCGAAGACCCGTTCCGGATATTCCCGGAAGTGAAAGAACTTTATGCAAAACGTGCAGAAGAATTAAAGAAAATAGTTGCTACAAAGAAACAAGTAGAAGCCGATTGGGCTGCTAAGAATCCTGAACAGGCAGAAAAACTGGAAATGTTCTTTTCCGGAAAAGCTCCGCAAGTTGATTGGGCTGCCATTGAGCAAAAGGCCGGTGCTGCTACCCGCGCTGCTTCTGCTACTGTATTAGGTGCTTTGGCTACACAGGTAGAAAATATGATTGTTTCTTCTGCCGACCTCTCAAATTCAGATAAAACAGATGGATTCCTGAAGAAAACCCATGCCTTTACAAAGGATGATTTTTCAGGAGCATTTCTTCAGGCTGGTGTTTCCGAGTTAACAATGGCTTGTCTTTGCATTGGTATGTCGCTTCATGGTGGGGTCATTCCGGCTTGTGGAACCTTCTTTGTATTCTCTGATTACATGAAACCTGCGGTACGTATGGCCTGTTTGATGGAACAACCCGTTAAATTCATCTGGACACACGATGCATTCCGCGTTGGTGAAGACGGACCTACTCATGAGCCTGTAGAACAAGAAGCCCAGATTCGTTTGATGGAAAAGCTGAAAAACCATAAAGGACACAATTCAATGCTTGTGCTTCGCCCTGCTGATGCCGAAGAAACAACAGTTGCATGGAGAATGGCTATGGAGAATGTTTCTACTCCTACGGCATTGATCCTTTCCCGTCAGAATATAGAAAACCTTCCCGAAGGAAATAAATATGAGAATGCAACAAAAGGTGCTTATATCGTAGCCGGAGCAGATGAGAATCCTGATGTTGTCCTGATTGCATCCGGTTCGGAAGTGTCTACACTGGTTGCAGGTGCCGAACTGCTTCGTAAAGATGGAATTAAATTACGCATAGTATCGGTTCCTTCTGAAGGATTGTTCCGTAGCCAAAGCAGAGATTATCAGGAATCAGTTATACCGGCAGGAGCCAAAGTTTTCGGTTTGACAGCCGGACTGCCTGTAAACTTAGAAGGACTTGCAGGAGCTAATGGTAAAGTCTTTGGTCTGGAATCTTTCGGATTCTCAGCTCCTTATAAAGTATTGGACGAGAAACTTGGTTTTACTGCTGAAAATGTGTATAAGCAAGTAAAAGCAATGTTATAAGAATATAAATACTTGAAAGGGTTATCATCTTTAATACTTACTCAATCGTTTATAATAAGTTAGATAACCCTATTTCTTATAACTTTAAAAAAGGATTAAAATGAAATTAATTGGACTGGCATCTGATCACGCCGGGTTTGAATTGAAAGAGTTTGTTCGGGCATGGCTGGAAGTAAAAGGTATCCCATATAAGGATTTTGGTACTTACACATCCGAAAGGGCTGATTACGCTGATTATGCTCACCCATTGGCATTAGCGGTCGAATCCGGTGAGTGTGACCTCGGTATTGCTGCATGCGGAAGTGGAAACGGTATAAATATGACTTTAAACAAACATCAGGGAATCCGTTCCGCTCTTTGCTGGATACCGGAAATATCCCGTTTGGCTCGTGCACATAATAATGCAAATGTACTGGTTATGCCGGGTAGATTTATAACGACAGATGAAGCAGTCCTGATTATGGAGCAGTTCCTTTCTACAGACTTTGAAGGCGGAAGACATCAACAGCGTATTGATAAGATGGCCTACAATGTTTGTGATACAATAAAAAACGATAAATGATTTCATTTTAAAGAATCAAAGAAAGTATTCTTAAAAGACGATAATATTGATAAGTGCCCCACAGAAAAGTCCGGACTTCTCTGTGGGGCATAATATTTATTTCAATTCTTTTATCCGGATATTCCTGAATTTAACAGGAGAACCATGTCCGAGAAAACCGATGTGACCTTTCTTATTAAATAATCCCGGATGTGCCTGTTTATCCGGTGTGCCATCCTTAACTGTTTCACGGATATTACCATCCAGTATGACATGACCATTGAGGATAACCTTAATATGATCTCCATTGGCTACCACTTCCTGATAATTCCATTCGCCGAGGGGTTTGAGGTAACCCCGTTCTGCAGGGATGATTCCGTATATGGAACCGTGATATTGATACTTTTCCAGATCTTTATAAACAGGATGTTCATTATCCAGGATTTGAAGTTCCATTCCTACATATGCCGCATCGCCTTCCATAGGAGTACGGATACCTAAGCCATTATTAGCTGCCGGAGTAAGCTGGAATTCGAAACGGAATATAAAGTTACCATACTCTTTTCTGGAATACAGGTTTCCACCTGAACCACGACTGGGTACTAACGATATAGTACCGTTGTCCATAGTATAATCTACCGTATTGCCTATCCATTCGTGCATATTTGTTCCGTCAAACAGAACTTTAAAACCTTCTTTCTTTTCTTCGGCTGAGAGTTGGAATGGTTTCACCATTGGTAATTCTTTTACGTAGATATCACGGTAGTATACTTTGCTGCCATGAGCTTGTAACTCTAATTGTTCCAGGGCAGGGATTGGCAGATTGCGATCCCAGTAGTTTTCGAGGATAATTTCATCTACCACTTTTTCACCATTGAGGACAACAGTAACGCGGTCGCCAACCATCCTGATATAAAAAGTGTTCCATTCACCCAGTTTATTATCAGCAACTTTCGAAGGCTTACTTTCATGAACCTGATTATTGTAAAGTCCACCCGAACCTACCTGCGCTCCGACATTCACACGGGCGGTATCCCATATCTGTACTTGTGGTGTACCACGTAAGTAAATGCCTGCATCAGCTTCCGGACCGGCTGGGTCGAGCATCCAGTCAATATACATTTCAATATCACCGTATTTCTTTACCGTGCAAAGATTATCATAGCCTGTTCCGTCGAATACCAGACAACCGTTTTCAACTTTCCAGTCCTTACGCATTTGTTCATTTGCCTTTTTCTGTTCTTTCTCCATTTGTGCAGCATTCATTTTGGCACGGGTAATGGGATTACCAACAAGTCCCTTCCATCCGGTAAGGTCTTTGCCATTAAAGAGAGAAACGAATCCTTCTTCCTGCGGCATTTCTGCAAGGTGTTTCCGAATAGCTTCCCTTTGATAGCCGGCATCGGGATTATCAAGAACTTTAGAAACTTTTTCCAGTAGTTGTCTTACTATAGTGCCGGTGAAGTTCTTATTGTTGAGTGCTATCTGCATTACTGCCTGTGCAGCTGCCTGTTGTATTGGAGTTTCATCTAAATAGGTTCCGGCGTAAATCATAGCCGTGAAAGTTCCTGTTTCCCTGATCTGGTTAAGAATTTTATTCTTTTGTGCGGGTGTTTTAGCTATTTCCATAGCTTTGCGCAAACCTATCAAACGATTTTCCGGAGTTAGAGCCGGATTGGAAACAAGACGGACATAAGCCTCCAGAGCACGCTCAAAATAAGCAGATGAAGTGGAATTATTGGCAATATTATAAAGTGCATCTGCTGCTTCCGGACCATTCCAACGCAAAAGAGCCTCAAAGGCCTGATCTTTAGCTTTTTCGCTATCTCGATTAAATCCGTCAAGAATGATAGCCAATGCTTTGGGGTCACCCGTGGCAGCAAGCACTTGATAATATAAGTTTTTAGTATCATTACCAGCACGGCTAATACAGGCATTTACCATATTGGCTTGTTCAGCCGGGGGATAGGAAGAGATAGAGGCTATTATAGCTTCCTGTATGGGGAATACTTCTTCAGCATTGGCTGTTTCGAGCATATCGGAAAGACGTACAAAATCGTTAGCGTTAACTACATCTTTAAGTGTATTATAAGCTACTTCTTTTACTTTTGCCGATGATCCTGTTAACTGTTGATATACAGTATTGCTGTTAGCATCCGACTTGCGAAGGGCTAACAATTGTAAACCTGCTACTTTACCCGTTTCCGAAGCTTTTGGTATTATGCCGGCAACGGCTGAGCTGATATCTCCCGGGAAAGAAGCGAGTGTTTGTTGTGCAAGTGTTACAAGCTGTTGGTCGCTGGTTATAAGAAAATCAGCTAAAACCGGAATTACTACAGGGTCGCCTATCTTTGTCAATGTCCATGCTGCAGCTTCTTTTACTTCATAGGAAGGGTCTTTCAGAAAAGCAATGAAGCTGTTTCTTGCCGGTTGGTTCGGTTTTACTTCCATATCCTTCAGGATTTTCCTTTTAGCCGGATCCGCAGCTGCTTCGCGGCCCATCCAATTCAACACATCGGACTTCACATCAGATTTAGCTTTATTTATTGCTTTTAATAGAGCAATATACATATCTTCGTCAGCATCCTGTGAGGCAAGATTAAGCACTCTGTTGTATTCAACTCTGTCGGCTTTCTTAATGGCCTTAAGAACATCTTTAGTAGGGTTAATACTGTTCAGTCCGGCTAATTTTATTGAGGTAGGTAAGGCTTCTCCTTCTACAAATGTATCCACACCCATTGTACGTAGCTGGCGGGTAAGGAACTTTTTATTTTCGAGTGATGCTACTTTCTGGATTCCCTTGGTATAGGCCTGTATGATTACCGGGCGAACTCCTGCATTAGTTTCTGCCGAAACGTAGGAAGCAAGACCGCTAAGTGCATATTCTGCCAGAACAATGCTTCCGGTATCACTACTGTTAAGCATTTCGATCAGCATGAAAACTCCTTCTTCGCCCGTTAAGGCAAGATCTGCAAATTGATTGTTAAAAATTTCCTGATTATCAGCCGGAAGTTGTGCCAGCACATCGGCCACAATAGTTTTATTAGTACGGTTACCCGGGCTTTGGGCCATTACACTGCTTAAGCAGATAAGCAGGGCGGTTATTAAGATTGGTATTCTTTTCATGAAAATATTTACGATTAACGATTTATACTGTATTTATTTACGATTGACAATTTACGATTTACGATTGAAGAATGATAATAAGTTTAATTGCTAGTGAATGTAATTCCAATTGTAAATAGTAAATAGTTAAATCGTAAATCATATTGTCCACGGTCCGCGCATCGGCTGATCAATCAACTTATTAGCTGCCTCATCATTCTTGAATTGAAGATTTACCGGATCGAAATGTAATGTCCGGTTCAAACGCAAAGCAATAGTCCCCATATTAACAATAGTAGATGAGCGAAAACCGTTTTGCTCGTTTAATGCAAAAGGCTGGCGTGTTTTGACACTGTGAAGGAAGCTGTCAACTTGTGGATTAGGTTCGGGGAATGCAGCCAGTTTTTTCTGCCAATCCGGAATATCACAATAAAAATTCTGATATACATTGCCATTGGGACCGGAGATGTAAGGAGCAGTCGGATCACCATAATCACCACCCCAGAGAACTATCTGGCAACCATCATCATAAGTATAGGTAATCGAACGCCACGCACCTACAGCATCGTGGTGCTGTTGCGGAGCATCGACTTCGACCTTAACAGGGCTTGTATTGTCTTTGCCAAGGAGGTATTGTACCGGGTCAATGTAGTGCTGACCCATATCGCCCAGTCCGCCACCGTCATAATCCCAATAACCACGGAAAGTGCCATGTACACGGTGAGCATTATAAGGTTTGAAGGGAGCCGGCCCGAGCCACATATCATAGTCAAGTTCTGAAGGAACCGGCTGCTCAGGTAAATATTCTTTTCCTACCCAATAAAATTTCCAGTCGAAACCAGTATGTTTACTGATAATCACTTTCAAAGGCCAACCCAGTAAACCGCTCTGTACGAGCTTTTTTAAGGGTTTAACCGGGGTACCCAATCCATAAAAAGTATCTTTAAAGCGGAACCAGGTATTAAGACGATACATGCGTCCGGTTTGCTTCACAGCTTCCATCACCCGTTTGCCTTCACCTATGGTGCGGGTCATTGGTTTTTCACACCATACGTCTTTTCCTGCTTTTACAGCATCTACCGACATTATTCCGTGCCAATGCGGAGGAGTTGCAATATGAACAATATCTACATTCGGATCTTTAATGAGGTCCCGGTAGTCATGATAAGCTGTAATTTTATCGGTAGTAAGTTTCTTACCCAATTCAAGATGAGTTTTATCTACATCACAAACTGCAACAAGACGGGTTCCATCGTAGTCTATGTGGCCACGGCCCATTGAGCCGGTACCGATAATTCCTTTGGTTAGTTGATCACTCGGAGCTATATAACCTCTGCCCAATACATGACGGGGCACAACTGTCAATGCCGTAAGTAATCCTGCGGTTTTCAGAAAGTCTCTTCTGTTGGTTCCCATGGTTTAAAATTTAAGTTAAAAATAAATGTGTTTTCAAGGAGAGCAAATATACGTCTTTATTTTTATATGATTAATGTTTTATTAGTCAAAAGGAATGCAAAGCTTAATTCTTGTATAAGCATTATGAGTGGATTTTTCGGCGATGAACCATGCTGATCAGTAGTTGAAATATTGATTATTTGCTTCGCTTGTTAGTAATCAATCAGTATTGTGTGCTAAATATTAAGGTTAAATACTTTAATAGACTGTTTTAAGTTAAAATTTATTCCGAAAATATTGTGTTGTCTTTATACTTAAAACGACTGCTCCTTTTCTCAAAACGACTGGTCCGTTTTTTGCAATCAAGGTATCAAATGTGTCATATAGCACTACCTTCTACAGCTTTATATGTCTTAATCTTATTAATTAATTGATTGTCAATCAATTAATTAATTAATACTATTTAAATACGCTTTAAAGTATACATTGTAAAAACACAGTTTACAGCGAAAACTATTACATCTTATAATTTACCTGTGTATACAGTATTGCCAAACTGTATTCTATATATAAATTCCTTTTTCTGCCAGATTTAATTTCTGCGTCTGATAAGTAACTGTTGAGCGATAACCTTCTGAATGGAAGATTATTTTATATTAAAACCGGGATTACTATTCCATATCCGAACCATCAAATGAAAGGGGAAGTAAATCTCTAATACCTTCAATGATATAAATTTCTTTTTTACCATATAGCAGTATTTGAATTGGCTGGTTATATCTTTTCTCTACTTCCAGTACAACTTGTCTGCAAGCTCCGCAAGGTGGGATAGGATTATCGATAAAATCTTTTTCAGTACGGGCAGCGACAGCAAGTTTATTTACTGCTTGTTCAGGATACCGGGAGTTGGCATAAAACAAAGTAGTTCTTTCTGCGCATAGCCCGGATGGATATGCCGCATTCTCCTGGTTGTTTCCCGTTACTATTGTTCCGTCAGATAACAATGCTGCAGCTCCAACTGAGAATTTGGAATAAGGAGAATAACTTCTTTTAGTTGCTTCTTTAGCCTGATCAATTAAAGATTTATCTTCTGCATTTAATTCATGGTATTGGAATACCTTTATTACTGCCTGTATATTTAAGTTCTTCATATCCTTTTCACTTTAATGGTTTGTAAAACAAATGTAAATAAAATAATTGATTTGTTACGAAAACAGCTTCATGCAATAAAGCTATTTTTCGTATATTAATTCAAAATTAGTTAAAGTGATTGGTATATTCGATTATTTTTAGGATTTTTGTCCCTTCACAACTTTCTAAATATAAGTAATGATGAAGCTAGCTCGCCTTATATTTCCCATATTATTATTTGTTGTATCCATTGGAAATTCGCATGCACAGCGTCGTAATAAGCTTTTTCTGGATTACATAGATAAGTATAACGGTATTGCTGTACAGCATATGAAAGAATATAAGATACCGGCTAGTATAACTTTAGCACAAGGTCTGCTGGAGTCTGGTGCCGGGCAGAGCACTTTAGCAAGGAAATCAAATAATCATTTTGGAATAAAATGCGGAAGTAGCTGGCGAGGTAAAACCGTACGGCACCATGATGATGCACGTAATGAATGTTTTCGCGCTTACAAGAATGCGGAAGAATCTTATAAAGACCATTCTAAATTTCTCACTTCCGGAGCCCGGTATGCTTTTTTGTTTAAATTGGATGTAACGGATTATAAGGCATGGGCCAAGGGCTTAAAGAAAGCGGGGTATGCTACCGACCCTTCTTATGCAATCAGGTTAATTCAGATAATAGAGGATTATGAACTTTATAAGTATGACTCAAAGAAAAAGCAGGGTAAGAAAAGTTCTGTTCCGGTTGTCATAAATTCACATCAGGTATATATATCCAATGGCCTTCTTTATGTAATAGCCCGGCGTGGCGATACGTTTGAAAATATCGCAAAAGAATTTGATACGAAAGCTAAGAGATTGATTAAATATAACGATCTTCATAAAGAATATACACTTGCTCAGGGTGATATTGTTTATTTAAAAGAAAAGAAAAAGACGGCGGATAAAAAATATACGGTTCATATTGTACGCGATGGTGATTCAATGCACACTATCTCACAAATTTATGGTATTCGCCTGAAAGAACTTTATAAAATGAACAAAAAAGACCCTGATGATTATATCCCTCAGGTGGGTGAAAGATTGCGTGTAAGATAGTTTGTTTGATAAGCATTAGTCGCATATATCAGATTTTTATCAATTCATATTTATTATTTGTTTTCTGGTTTATAAAACTCTATTTTTAATGCTAAAAATCTTCTATTTTAGAAGCTGCACACCAAATAAGACAAAAAAGCAAATTTAATTTATTGGTTAATAGCTGCTTGTGGCATGCTACTAAATAGTAATGCCCACCATAAATATATCTTCTTACTGTATACTTTAAT
>PPYE01584916.1_pt1 | contig 43705 bp, 58 predicted proteins | sample 1559881 | NCBI WGS metagenome assembly PPYE01 (sample SAMN08240022, study PRJNA423297) | Human gut metagenome, whole genome shotgun sequencing project.
TGAGCAATATCTCTAAGGCCGTCACCATGTACTGACACTCTCCCTTGCATACATAGTGGCTGCCCAGTGCCCGCTCCGATGCAGGTCCCCAGATACCGTCTATATTAAGCCCAGCACGGTAATCCTGGTTAATGGCCGTCTGCAGCACCATGACTGCGCCTTTACGGGTTTTCGGGCCGTCGTATCCGTCAACCGGGATACCGGCGCCGGTGAAGTTGTTACAGTGGATCTGGCCGTCTCTGATTACAGCATTGCTGCCGGATGTTGCCGGCTTACTGGTATCCGGTTTCGGCGCCGATGTGGATGCCTGTCCAGCTACGATGCTCCAATCAAGCCGTGCAAACTTAGTCCCCGGCAGATTGCTGTTGTAATACCCTTTACTGCATACCCCGCCGCCGTTGGCGATAATCGTACTGCCACCGCTGGTATTACCCTCTACGGTGGTAAAATAGTCCCCAGACACAGATGTAACAATGCCGGTGTGGGTAAAAGTGCCCCCACGCTTAAACATCACGATATCACCGACCTGTGGGTTGGCATAGTTAGTAAACTTACCGGCAAGCGTGGGTACATACACATATGGCCAGTGTTTTAACATCTTTTTCGCGGTGGCTTGTCCAAACGCCTGCATCAGCACCCAAGACACAAATGCGGCACACCAAGGCTGGGCCTGATAGGACGGCTCTATATCCCTCCAGTATTTGGTGTAGTTGTTACTCCCGGCGTTTGCGGTCTTGCTGTCCAGATTACTGTTGCTTCGCTTTTCCAGGTACCCAACCTCTGTTTTAGCAACCTGAATCATCTTATTGATTGCCTCTGTCTTTGTCATGTGTTACTCCTTTCTTCGGCGCTACGCCGCATAAATTACTCTGCAAACATCCAATCTTCCGCCAGCATATCCGCTTGAGACGCAACCCAACCAGGCTGCATGTTATAACTTGCTGTTCTCAGCCCAATACATGGCTGCATTGGGTAATGATCACAACAAGCATTTCCCGGCAGAATCAGTTTCAGATACATTTCATCATTTATCCAATCTTTTCGCATTACCCTCATGCCACGTTTCAGGTATTTAATCGCTTCGCCAAAATCAAAGGTCGCCACACCGCCCAGTTCTGGGCAGTTATCCTCATCTGCAATAACAAAATCATCCGATGCCATATTGCCGAATGTATATTCTGGTCTCTCGGTATCCCTTAAATCAATTACTGCACCGTCCTTACAGTGCATTACAATTGTTCCATCCTCCCACGCCCAGTAGCCTGCCCACGATGGCAGTTTTACTTTCTTTCCTTCTTTCATTGCCTTAAATGCATCTTTAAAATTCATAATCAAATCCTTTCTGCCGGTTGCGCCGGCGCAAAAAGAGAGCGATTTTACTCGCCCTCTGAATCCTTCTCTCTCAGTTGCAATAATACCTCTTTTAATTTATCCGGGACCGGTATAAACTCCGCCGCATTCTCCAGCAGGCTTAATGCCTCATTAGCAATATAAAACATGATCACAACCTCCCGGAGTGGCACTGTACCGCCCATGAGCCCCTGGATTGCATAAGCAACTGCGATCACGATAAACATGACAATCTTTTTGAGCAGTCCCTTAAATCCAATCTCGGACGACAACTGCTTGTTGTAGACGGCCTTGATCCATCCAGTTATGTAGTCCAGCACTGCCAGACACACAATTGTTTTCAGCAACGCATCCCATCCGCCCAGCCAGTATGCCAGGAATCCTCCAATCACGCCACCTACAATGCTGATCCAGTTAAATAATTTATCCATTCTCTTCACTTACCTCATCTCTTTCTTTGATTTTTGCAATAAAATAAGACCGTCTCCGGTCCTGCTCTGATCTCGTTATGTTTATCCACGTCATCATTCCTCAACCAATTCCTCCATGCCGGAGTCCGCCAGAATCTCTTTTACTTTTTCTTTCAGCAGACGCGGAACCTGCTCATAAGTTTTCTTTCCCAGCATAATCTGCTGTGCCCATAACATTGCCATCATTTCTTTACCATCCTTTCCTGTTATCATAATCATGAGATTGGTTAATAAGTTACACATAGACCGCCTCTGACATCTCCAGCAGGCATTCTGTCAGCATCTGGATCGTTTTCGCTTGGCCTTTCACCTGCTCTTCCAAGCTTTGCGGCTGACCTGGAACGTATTCCAGATAATATTCCGGGTTTGCATCAACTGTCTCCTGGTTGATGTTCTCAGCTTTTTCCCTAAACTGGCTGAAATCATATTCCCAGTAGGCGTCCTTGGTTGTGTGCGTCTCTCCAAACTCGTCCACCTGGGAATTTTCCTCCGTTACCTCCTGACCGTTCAGGCAGATCGTCACATCTACCATGCCATTGTCAAGCGGCTGCCAGCGTACTGCTGGCTGTTCTGCTGTGAATCTTGCTTTCAATGCTTGCCCTCCTTTTCAGATATTTAAAGATGATATCTCTGTCAGGCTGCCGCCTGCCATTCACCCCTGGTGCCGTTTGGGGAAACGCCGGAGACGATACTCCAGTGCGCATTCGACCAGCCATTGTAGGCGTGAAGACACCAGAGGCCGGAAATATTCGAATAGTTAAGAGATCCCAGCGCAAGCCACTCTGCCTGACCAGATGTTCTGGCATACGTGTACAGTCCATCTGCAAATCCTGTAGTTGTACCTGCTCCCCCTCCCGTGGGAATCATGATGCCCAGGTCTGTGTCTGTAGTCTCCTCCGCGATGTAGAGCCAGCTTGCTGACGCATATACCACCTGTGCTTTTGCTTTTCTGTAGTTCGCACGGATGGTGGCAATATCGCTGGACAGCGTGCTGGCATCCTGGCACACATACACATCTCTGGCCGGGTTCCCGTCTGCTCCTGCCACAATATCCATGATCACATTGCCCAGTACCTCATATGCGCCCACACATGTCTCAATACCCTGGATTTTATAAGCGTACTTTTTGTTTGTGTTGCTGCCCAGGGAGCCATCTGATCCGGCCACCTCATCTGTGGAGCCGGAACGCCACGGCACTGTGGAGATACAGGTTGTCAGCGTCGTATCAAAAGCCTCCGGAGCATCTACATAAATGGCGGCATTTGCTTCATCCGCATCCTCAATTTTCAGTATCTGCACGCTATATGCCAGATTATGCATACGCGCATAAATCCGGTCTTTATTTGTAGATTCTCCAATATCTCCGACGGAAACATAGGATCCTACCACATAACTTGCCGCCTGAGCCTTTGTGACGATTACTCTGGATACACCAGTCTCCTCCACCAGGTTCATGCTCTGGTGATCGTAGAAGGCGCAGCCTGCCATGATACTCTGGCTGTGTGTGGTGGCGTATTTAATAATCATCATCAGCTGACGATAAAACAAGTCCCAGCTTGTAGTTCCGCAGTAGTGGCTGCCCAGCTTGTGCATGTAAGCGATCATGCCGGTGTAGCTGACCGGGTTCTTCGCCTGTGTGGCCTGGCATCCATTAGCTGGAGCCAGTCCCTTTGAGGAGTACGGCATTCCGTCAATGTCGCCGGCTGCATATTTTGCGTGTATCATAAACGGGCTGAGCGTCCCATCCGGGTTAATGGACTCTTTCATAGGGCGCGGCGTGAGTTCTGTCCGACTATCAGAATAGTGGTACAGGACTGCCTCCTCCGTGTCCTCAATACCAAACCATGCGCTCATTGTGACCTCTCCCACCTGTACCTTGCCATACTTTGTAAATCCAGTCTGGCCCTCCAGGGCATCCACATGATTAAATCCGTTTTCATCCACAGAAAAATTGCATGTAAAGTGATGGAACAGGCCGTACTGCTCATAATCATCCCGGCCTTTCGTTCTTCCCACAGATGGCTCACAGACCATGTTTTCATTGGCGTTCATTTTTACACCCACCGGACTGGTTGAGGTTGCGTATTTATAGATTTTTGTGGTATACACCAGCCCATTTCTGCGCAGGGCAAAATAATTGGAGAGAGCCTGCTCAATGCCCCCTCCTGCCTCTTTGATGGCATCAATCTGGGCTTTCCCAACCGTCTCTATATTTTCGGCTGCCTCTGCAGCAGCTGTCTGGACGTTATGTACCTGGGTTGTGCCCTCGGCCTGGATGCGGGAGACCTGGGTGTCTCCGGCGGAATTTACTCTTGTGGTCTGGGTGTTCCCTGCGTTGTTTACGTCGGCTACGGCTTGCTGTGCGGTCAACGTAAAATCGTTCTTTATCTTCCCAGCGTCCTGGGCTGATTTCTTCGCCGCCCCTGCCTCTACACGTGCTGTTTCTGCCGCCTCCTCTGCCACTGACTTTGCATCCTGTACCGGTTTAATTGTTGCCTCTATAACTTGCTCTGCCTGCTGTTGTGCATGTGCAATTGCGGCCTCCGCTTCTTCCATCTTATCCGCCACATGGCTGTCAAAGCCTGTGACCTGCGCATTGACGTTGTCTCGGATATACTGGTCTATATCCACCTTTGCATCCTTCACCTGCCCCGAGATCTCTTCTGCAGCGTTCCTAGCCTGGCTTGCATAGTATTTCGCATTATCCTGTATGGATTCCTGGATGTCTTCACGACCCACCGCCCAGCGTTCTGACTGCCGTTCATATTCTCCCGCCCGGTTGGCAGCATCATTGATCTCTTTTACTGCCGCCCGGAATGCAGATTCTTGCTCCGGGGAAACATATGTCCTTGGCCTTGGCTTTGACTTGACGGGTATCCTTATACGCTTCACCGTCTGCCCGCCATTTTGATCATAGATAAAGACGAAAGCATAAAAATTATAATCAGATACGCTCTCGTCCTCTAAAAAATGCTGCGGTATGGGCACATAGGTTTTGCTGTCAATGGTCGTCCCGTCCACAAGTTCTGCGTCTCCTCCCGTATCACTCCGGGAGAACTGCACTTCCACGCAAGGCGGCAGTTGTAATCCTTCTATGCAAAGGACCCGCCCATAATCCCACTGCCACAGGCCAAATGCTATGGCCTGGCTCCCTCCTGTAAACTTAGCTGTTATCATCCTTTTTACCTCTTTCTATGCTACATTTTACCTATTGCAATCCACATCAACACCGTTTCCGTAGTGTTAGTTCTTGTCACATAAGCATCAAACCCACTTTTAGTATTTTGGGCAGCTCCCGTTCCCAAAACAGCAGTCCCGGGAACGGCTGTTGAAGGAGTTACTACAACATACGGTTGTTCGGCAAAGGATTTTGGAAAAGTTACGTGTTTCATTGTTGGCACATTGGCTACGGGATTGATAGTTACGCGACCACATTGGATTGTGAATCCCCCTAAAGCAGAATCCAATTCAGCGTTGAACATTTTCTTTAATGTTTTTACTTTTGCTCTTCCGGTCTTTGGTTCGCCTGTAGTTGGTGCTGTTTCAATGAGCAAATCATCTGTGTCACTTATTGTTGTTAGAATTGGGAGCTCTTTTATAAGTGTGTTCTCAATTTCTGTCGTTGCATCAAATCCCGCCATTTGTTATACCTCCTGATTCGCCAAAAAATTCTCATTTATAAACTTTTCTATATCGTCAACTTTTGCTTTTATCTCATCATCTACCAAGATAAAGTTTCCTTTATTATTTTGGCTTATAAGCTTCCCCATATCGTCGACTTCAGAAAAAGTAAAAGCAATCCTCACTCCTTCACCAGTTGTAAGTTTTGTGAAACTCGTTAATTTCTTCATCCTGCATATCCTCCAAACCTTCGTAATATTCTTTCACCATAGTGGCCGCTTGCGATTCGTAATCAATTTCTTCAGCATTAAATGGTACTAACTCATCGTCAGAAAACGCTTCCAGTCTTTCAAGCTCAAACCCCAATTGCTTTATTTTAATTTCCCACGCAAACTTAACATTGGGGGTTCCTTTTACCACAAAATGGGATAATGTTTTGCTTTCCACCCATATATCGCCTTTGCCTTCTTTCTGCAAAAACACTTGATAGCACGCCTCTGTATTTACTGTTTCGGAAAAGATATCATCTAAAAATATATAACACTCGCCTTTATCGTCTGTGCACCCTTCCCCTATGTCGCCAAACATAGGCGCCGGCATTTCATAGCAATACAATTTCACATCACCATAGTTTCGGGTTTCAGCAATTCTACTTTTAGTTCCACCACATGAAAGCGAACCTGACGTATATATATTATTCGATAAAGCAACTAATGCCTTACCAGTAATTGAATTTATTGTCGCTATATGACCGTAGTCAAGCATTGTGCCCACTGTTACGTATGCCTTTTGCGTAAAGTCATAGCGCTCGCCTTCGTCGTTGTAGATAAAAATTGATCCTTGCGCTATTTCACAAGATGTTGTTTTACCACCGTAGGTAAAAGTTTCTTTTATCACAGGATAGCTCGTGCGTCCTCTGTTGTATCCGACCAACAGATTGTCATTGTAATTCAAGCCCAGATTATCCATTTGAGCTATTTCGGCACCAGATGCATTTAAAATCTTCAGCAAACCGTTTTTATTGTTATTGCCTCCCAGCTTTATAGTCCCGCCATGTAGCCAATCAAAATTTAACCCTATTGCTGTAATAGTGTTGAAAAGAGCATTTCCGTTTTTATCCACTGCCCATGTAGTACCGCCATCCAACGAAGCTATTATACCGTTACTCGTCCAATAACAAGTGTAACTGGATTCTTCTATAGTCGGTTTATCATGCATGTAATAAATGATACTCCCATCTTCCTGTTCTACAGGGGTGAGATACATACCATATCCTTGACTTATTAGTTTTGTGATTTGCTGCAATACTGACTCGTAATTACCCAACTGTTTAATACTGTCCTTTTTTGCATTTACATACGCCTTTGCCGCTTCACTGGTATATTTGCTACTATTCCTAATTGTATCATTTGCGCTGTTTGATAAAGACGTATATCCAAATACATTAAATACAACGTCAGTAATAACCGTCATATATGTATTTCTTTTATCTCCTCTTGTAGATGTGATATAGGCCAGATCCATAAACTCAATTGTTGGGTCTGCCGTATGATCGCCAGAAAATTTTCTGAATCTGACACCGATCAGCTCGTTAGCGAGCCATGACACCACTTTTTTTTCTTCTCCCGTGATAAGTGGATTAGAAATTGATATCACATACCCTTCATTTCCTTCCATTATCTCATTGCTGTTCTCGCTATTCTCATCTATAACCGTTTTTACGCCTGTTATTATGATATCGTCCGTTCCTACTTTCATATTGCTGAAAAAGTTCTTTAGGTCATGTGCCTTATTCTTTTTCCCCCAGACACTTAAAATCTGCCTCCCATTTGTATCTAAGATGCACTTGCGATCAGTGCTCATCACTGGAGCTGTATATTTGCCAAAGTTATATGTTTGTATCTTAAGGAATCCATCCACATCAAATCTGGCATTCCCACAGGCTATCATAGCGATATAGCCTAAAATCTGGCGCTCAGTCATACCCTCAGGCTTAGTTTTCACTACAAAATCGTCATGCAGAAATGTACTGGAACCCATCATGAATCCTTTGCGTTCGCAGATGTCTCTATACATCTCCCCTATTGTGACGGGGAATTTAAGTTTAGTTGCATATTCTTTATCTGCCTTATACATATCATCAACAGCTTCCACGATAATCGTGCTTCCATACGATTCAGGGGTTATTACTGTATATGTGCCCTTGTTTACCGATTCTATGGTACTCGAAAGCTGTAATTTTAACGTTAAATGTATCTCAGCCATGAGAAAATCGTAATCTGCGAACTGTTCCTTATCATTTATGATTTCCAACTGGATGCTCTTTGCGATTGCTGCGCCAAGAGGAAGCGTATTCATTCCAGCCGCATCAGTTATTGAATTATTTGATAATGCGAAATCTTTCGGTTCTAAGTTTACAGTCCTACCATCCTTAAATGTAATATTGGCATACTGTAAAAAACTTCTGCGGATTTTCATTACTTCTCTAAATTCATTACTTACATTAATCATTCTGGGCTCACACTCCTGAAATTGATTTGTAACCCTTCCCAAATTTCGAACCCTTCTTCAAGGGTTTGTGCATCCATATTAAAATTGGAGCAGTAAAATTCACCATCCTGCCATCGGTCTGGGATACGCGGATTGGGGTAGTGTAATAATACACTGCTTCTGCCAATACACTGATTAAGGATATTCGCTATCTCCTCCCATCTAAGGCAGTCCCAGGCTACATCATATCCTCCAATTGTAAACATAGGGGTATTATGCATAACGCCATCCTGTGATCTGTCACTATCTTCTGTCGACGTAGTTGCAAAGACTGGACTATATGTAAATGGGGCAGCGATTGCCACCCCATTTATTTTGAATTGCTCCATGTTTGCCCTCCTATACTAAATCAAATGGATTGACGCCGGATTGAGTCCGCCTCATTTTTCCTTCATCAATCACGAGTTCAAATAGCGTCCTGCGCTGCACGTCAGCTTTTACATTATAGGTTCTTGCTCCTGCATTTCCTCCCATTTCCCTGTAGGCTTCTTTAAACGCTTTCTTCATGGTGGAAAGGGGTGATACGACTTCTGCCTCTTTGTTATTATCCCCCAAAATAGCAGCAAATTCACCGGCACGCCTTGGGACAACTGTGCCGCTTGCTAAACGCGGCATAGTGTAACTTCGTGGGCGATAAGAATAGCTGCTAAAGCTTAATCCAGAACCCATACCGGTAATGGAACTAAAACTATACCTGATGCTGTTTATGATGCTGGATATCCTACTTGCCAAACTCGACGCTGCAGAAACAATCTGTTGGAACGGTCTGGTCACGATGCCAACAAGACTTGAAAATGTACTTTTGAATGATTGAGCGATCATTTTAAGCGGTGATATTGCTCCACTCTGCATATTCTTCGCCCCATTTGTTACACTTTCTTTTATAGACTTCCATTTTGAATTTGTTTCGCTTAAAGCTTGCTTCCACTGCTCCGCAATACCACTCTTCAGCTCTGTGATTTTGCTTTTAGACTCTTTTGCAAGCGAGGAAGCCGATTCGGAAACCGAAGCCTTTATACTCCGCCATTTGCTTGCCGTATTATCCCTTAATTCATTCCATTTCGTTGACACAGACTCTTTTAAATTGCTTATCTTTTCCACGGCACCCGATTTCATGCTTGACGCAATGCTTACGACTTTTTCCTTCGCCGCAGCCATTTTGTTCTGAGCAGATGTCTTTATCACCTCAAATGCTTCTCCTATATTTTTCTTTAACGTATCTATTTGCTTTATAGTTCCGTCTTTTAATTCTGTAGATTTCTGTACTACCCAATCTTTCGCTTCGGTAAATTTAGGAACAACAGACGAACTCCACCAATTAGGAAGGTCTTCAGTAAAGAATTTCTTTACTTTGTCCCAGTTGCATATAACGGCGATAAGTGCGGCGACAGCTGCCACTATAACGATTCCCCAGGGGCCTGTTGCTGCCAATGCACTACCAATTGCTTTTATTCCATTTCCAAGAATAGTTGAAACTGTTCCGAGTCCACCAGTAATAGCAGTCATTATTTTTCCGTCTTTAGCGAAAACTCCTGCTAGTCCTTCCTTTCCGCCAAGGAATTTTTTTAATACGGTAACTGCCCCGCCAAGTATCCCAGTAGCCTGTGTGCCTCCAAGTGCATGAGCTATATCGCCTATAAATCCCAATACTTTACCTGCTATCCCTATCGCCATAATAATCTTAGCAATAGTTGCCGCAATTTTACCTGGTGTATTAGTTTCCAGCCCCGAAAGGAATCCGCCTAATCCCTTAACGAAAATACCTTTTATCAATTCCCATAGCCTGCTAAGGATTCCGCCCCAGTCAATTGATTCAAGCATTTTCGCGACATTCTCTCCAAATTCATCCCATCTGGTGTCATTTACAATTTTTATCAATAAATCAAGAAGCTTTATAACTGCATCACTGATTGTAGTTCCAACTTCTTCCCAGCCAAAAGTAGAAAAGAATGTATTCAGGGAATCGACTATTTTATTTCCTAAAGAATCCCAGTCAATTTTATCAATAAAATTGTGGATTTCTTTTATTATTCCGGTTATTGCAGTGGCAAGGGTCCAAGCGAATTCTGACAGATCAATTTCATGAATTATGTTTGTGAGCGATCTGCCAATCTTTGCTCCCAGCGTTCCGAATGTGATTCCATCGACAAAATTACTAGCCAAGTTTATGAATCCCTGGATTATCTTTCCAAGCGCAGTACCTAGATTTTCAATCTCTATATTATTAATGGCATTCATCAGTCCAGAAGCTAATGATTTTCCAATCTTTTTCCATGTCTCAAATTTCTCCATTCGATTCGCAAATCCGAGAAGAAACTTAATAACTGTATTAAGCCCCTCAGCCAATGTCAGGCCCAACTTGTCCCACTTTATTTCGTCAAATATTCCATAAATCCCATCTGCCAATGCCCTGCCACAGTCCTCCCAGTTAATACCTGTGAACAACAGATAAAGAGTATTAACAAGGGTATTAATGCCGGTTCCAAACATTCTCCCTATTGCTTCCCAGTTAATAGTCTTCACGAGGCTATTAAAAAGATCGCAAAATTTATTGATGAAGTTGGTGATGACACCACCGCAGTTTTTCCAGTCGATAAAGTCGGTTATCTTCTTAACCGCACCGTTGATTTTTTCTCCGAGGATACGCCCTATCTCCTCAAAATCGCCTGATTTGATAAGGTCTTTCAATCGTTTTACAAAATCCTGGATTGCACTATCTATCGGCACTGTCTCAAACATGTCCTCTGGCTTTAGCCCAGTATCGGGTGTACTGATCCCGCTGTCATTTCCGCTGTTTTTAGATGTATCAGTGATCTTCTTTTGGATTTTGTTGATCTCGTCAATGGGGGAGAGATACCCCTCCGCCTCGTCCGCTGCGTCTTTCAACGCATCGGACTGGTCATTGATAGAATTTGTAGCCTTATCCGCGTTCTTTGCTGCCTCCCCGTAAGTGTCGGCGAAGTCCTGCTGTACTGCCTTTGCCCTTGTGAAACTGTTTTTTCCGGTAAGCGCCGCAATAAACATTCCAACGTATGTTATGGCTTGAGACAGAAGGTTAATAAATTTCGTTAATATCGGCGCGACCGCACTTATAAGCGGAGCGAATGCCGTAGCAACACTATTTTTTAAGCGTGTTAATGCAGATAGCAGCATGGACAAACTCTTATTTGTCTCGTCAGAATACTGAGACAGGCTTACAAGCCCTTCCTTTATCGCCGTGGTGATTCCATATAGGACTTTAAAAACTGTACTGTACATGACGGACATTCCCAGCATCCTGCCCATACCAAATTTATTTGATTCTTTATTCGTCCTATGTAATAAGCTTGCGAGCTTCTTAAATCCAGTAGAAACACCATTAACAGCGCCGCGCACGCCGCGAAGCATAAGAGATTTGCTCAGAGTAAACGCATGAAACGTCAGCTTATTTACACGTTTCGCCAATCCACCAAGTGCTACTGCCAAAGTTTTTCCAGTCTTTGCAGAACGCTTCTGTTCGTTGCTGGTATCATTAAGACTTTTCTTATACTCCTTTTCAGCAACTCTCGCTTTTTGAAGGCTTTGATATACGCTGTCGTATTCTTCGTCTCCAAACCCTAGCCCCTGGCCCGCAAGTCTTTTCAACTCCAGTTCATAATATCTGGTTTCCTCTGTTAGATTTCTGGTCTTGGCCCCGAGGGATTCCAATTCAGTCTTCATGCTGTCCAATTTTCCGCCATAAGCTATTTCATTAAGACTTTTCTTATACTCCCTAATCTGTCCATTTATGTTCTGCAACTCAATATATACGTCCTGATACTCGTCACTGTTATCGAAATATTTTCCAGTTTCTTCAAGTTCTTTCAGTTGCCGTTTATAATCCTCCGCTTTTGCTTTTAGGTTGTCTATCGCGCTGGATGCTTTATTTGCATAGTTTTCTATATACTCCATAGCCTTAGGGTCATATCCGCCTTTTCCAGACCATTCTATACTTTTGGGGAGTTCACCTTCTTTGATATCGTCAGCACGGTCTATATGGATATCGTTTAAATCTTCTGCCTGCTTTTTTGCCTTTTTTTCCGCGTTTTCTAACTCTTTTATTCCACTAGTAGCCTCTTTTGCACTGCCGCCGGCACTTTTAAACCCTTCTGACATGGATGCAGAGAGCGCGTCTATTGATGCGCGCAGCTTGTCACATGACAGTACCAGGCTTTTGAGTATGTCCTTTATATTATCTGCTCCAGCTTTTACGCCATCTGTATCGATTGACGAATCAATGATAATGGAGCCATCTTCCATCCTGCCACCCCCTGCTATCCAAGCATTTTATTCAGCTTATCCCGTTCTTCCTGTTCTTCCTTTGAAAGCCGTTTGTCAAGATCACATAATTTACGGTTTTCGTTATAAAATTTCTTCTCCCATTTTTCCATCTTAGACCTACTGTTTTTTTTCTGACGGATATTTATCACCTGTAAAAATGTACCGTCCGGTATTTCCATAAAGTATCCGAGAAACGTCCACCAGTGCATATATTTCATTGCCCTTACGTCATGCCCGATCATTTTATTTACGGATGGGAAAATCAAAGGGGCATCCTGTTCCCAGTCCATAATACGCGGTTTAGGTTTGTTATCCCCTTCGGTTCCTGCGTCGATAAATTCCACACCCTTTTGTATGGCCTCTGTTACCGCTTCCTGTGTCAGCGGTTTCCCGTCGGACAGAACGTATATCGTCCCCATATTTTCAACAATTTCAATGTCAACATAGAGTATGTCAATCATTGTTAAAATCTTGTCTGTGTCATTTAAATCAGGGTCATTAAAAGCTCTAAGGATATCAATGATTTCACGAAAGTCCGTGCGGATCTTATGATCTTTGCCACAAATGTTCAAAGATTTTGGAAGTTCCCATACATCCATTAGTTATGATACTTCCTTGTGTATTTATTTACCCTTGTATTTGCTCTGTTCACCCTGACTTTACTTTCTTTTTCGACCAAACCCGCAATACGTTCTAATACTTCAAAGGCATATACATTTCCATTAGCCAGCATAGATAAAGGAGCGACTCTGCTGAATAAAGATGTGCTCGTGTCTTCATTCAGAAGATATGACATTTTCTCCACAATCCCTTTATCCGCGTCCACAATAAATTTTTCTGCGTCCTCTCCTTCTTTCAGATCAAGGCTGTTAAAATATTCAACCACGTCATTGTACCGGCTCAATATACCGGTATCAGACGGGTTCCAAAAGAATTCTCCCATCTGCCGTCTGTGTTCATCTTTGATCACATATTTTTTCGTGCCGGTATTGATGATCAACTCTTCTTCATTTCTGTTCTCCGCCTGCGTGTTCATCTTTGCCAATTTATTACTCATATTCTGTCTCCTTTTCTGGATCATTCATATAATCGCTATCAGTCGCTTCGTGCTGAAGTTTTTCGTCCACATTCAATAACATTTGTGCAGGAACGCCGGCTCCCACTGTAAATTTTTTAGTGCTTAAATCAAATTTACCTTCCACACGATTTCCAGCATTATACACAGTAAATGGGGTCTGCACTCCTGTTGTATCACCGCCTACAGAATCAGGAATCACATATACGTCCTCACGCCATGCCTTAAGGACGGTCCCATCAGCCTTCAGCAGTGCGTCTACCTGTGAGGTCTTACATGCATCTCCCTTCTTTCTGTTCATTGCTATATCCATAATTTTCTCTGATAACTCATCATCGTATGAGTAGTAATAGGGGGAAACCTCCGAACTTACTTCATAACCAGAATGCTGTACACTCTGGCTTCCTAATATATTTTTTTTCGTTTCGACGTCTGGGTTAAGCTCCTCGTTGAATTCTTCCAGATCATCCCCCAACCTAACATAAGTGCTTGCTGCATAAGTTGTGTCAAAAGCAGCATCAATAAAGTGTGCAAGATACTGTCTCTCAGCTTTCATATTGTCATTCTCCTTTACTCAAAATAATTATTTTCGTATTGTACAGTTATATAAACAACCCAGTCGTAAATTCCATTGTCATATGTCTGAGAATTGTACGCCGGGGTTGTCCTTCTGATTGATTTAATTTTTCTATCCCCTGTATCGGGGTAGCTCTCCAATCTGTATTTTTCACCTGTAATTATCACTTCCTGCTGTTCCAGCCATGCACCCAACATGTCCAGCTTCTCTTTCACACTGATGCGTGTAGATTCCGATGATTTTCCCATGCGGTAAAGTACAAAAAATGGATATTGGCACTTCTGCTTCACCTCTCCGCATATGGTCTTCTTCTCCGACTCGATGATTGCACCGGACACCGGGAACCATCCTACACCAGATTCCTCTTCCACAAAGGAGAATACCACTTCTTCGTTGCCCCATCCCGGGAATTGATTCAGAAGGGTATCAATAATTTTTGTCAAATAGGCCGAACCACTGGTATCATATTTTACATTTGCCACGCTCTCACCCCTTTATTGCCCTATTCATTGCATCTTCCCACTCTTTCATGTCTTTCCTTTTCGCCGCAAGGAACCATTCTTTCTGTACGTCTGGATTCGCCAGTTTGTTATAGTTCAACTCTCTTTCAGTGACAATTTTCTTTGCTCCTGACCTTGCGTATGTGCTGCCCGTCACGGGGTCGACCATAACTTTTCCTTCATATAAAAAACGCCCTTCGGGTCCTACTCCGGCATAGACGATTCCCGTACCCTGAACAGATGCGCTTTTTGCAACAGTACGCTGTATAAAGTCCCCATTAACTTTTGGCATAAAAGGTATCATGCTTTGCATTATGGCACCATCAAGCGCGTACTGTGCGCGCTGTATGGCTTCGTCTGCTCCGCTCATATCGAGCTTGATTTTGACATTCATTTTCTCAACGGAAAAATCCTTAAAATACTTCCGGGCCATTTACTCACCGCCAATCTCAAAGTGGGGTATGAGGGTGTACTTGCCTACTGTGTTGAGTTTAAATACATTGTCCCGTTTGGCTTTCATGTAGGAAAATAGGCCATTCGCATATAATATATCGTCGTCTTGAATCACATCTTCCGGGTATTCGCCTTCAATAAAGAAGTCACATCCCTCGTTGAATGTGATTGAGGTTGCTTTTTCCTCATCCGACTGCGCATTCCACTCTTTCGGCAACATGTACGGTTTTCCGCCCACCAGTACCTTGCCATCTACAGATATGTACCGGATATGCAGGTTGGCCTTATTCGCTTCTGCCAGCCCAGTTTTGACCATACCAGCACCCTTGTCTATGATAAGGTATACGCAATCAATGACAGTCGGGAACCAAACAAAGCCTTTCTTTTCACTTCCGCTACGGTTAAACACTGTAATTGTGCTATTATACATAAAAATCGCCTCACATCACATCAGCTTTTGAAAATGCTACGAATATTTTTGGAAGCTGAGCGGCCGTCCAGTCAACCATCATTTTCTTTTAATCTTTCGTCCTCATCTCTCTTACGGAAAAATAGACTATATTTTGTCCCTAAAACATTAATTTTACAATCCTGCATATAGTAGCAACTCTCCTTTATCATCTTTGACACCAGTTAGATATTCCTTCACCGTGTCATATTCCAATCGCCTACGGGCTTTCACATCTTTCACTGCTGTAGTTATGGTACTGGTTGTTGTACCTTGTCCCACAGCATAATGTATAGACTCGCTCCCGGATGACACGGAGGTTATCTGTTTTCCTATCACCGTTCCGTCCTCTTTGTTGATAATACCAGTAGATTCCTCTGCCTTTCTATCTTCTGCTTCTATCCGGTAAAACAATTCAGCCAAGGCGCATACTGCTCTCTGCACCCTGGCCGCTGCTCTTTCATCAGTCGGAAATCCTTCTGCCAGCCTGTCAAATGTGAAAATGTCAATCTCATCACAAGACCGCTGGCAGAATTTCTCAAATACATATTCCGGGATCATATCGCCAAAATAGCGTGTGATATAAAATTCGTACGTGGTATACATAACGTCACCTCTTATCCATTGGACTTAATCATACCCATGCGGATGTTCTTCTCCTTGTAAGCCAAAGACCAGTTTGCCTTTGCCCCGAGTTCTGCATTTGTTGGTGATTCCTTTTTAATTTTGGTGGCGGCAATAGAAAACCCATTAGGATGCATCACGTATCCCTGCTTGGTGTACAACTTTCGGATACCGGCTCTTGTCTCAGGGTCATAGTCCGCATAATAAGGGTCTTCGTAGTTAGTCTTGTCACAAGTTAAGATAGATCCAGAGCCAATCATATAAGTCTTATATACTGGCACGGGACCAGAAGTATCTACCGTGAACCGATCAGACACTACCGGGATGAAACCTCCGATCGTCGGCATTTCCATATCACCAGCCAAAGCATTCGGCACAGTATATTTGTTGTAATCCACAAGCCCCATAGCTTTGTATCTGGCATACATATAAGAGTGCATGAACAAAAGTCCCATATTCTCTGCAGAATCCCCAATTGCTTTCTGCTGTGCGTAAATAAGCGTAGTCTCATCTACTTTATTTGCCTCCGCAGGGTCCCCTTCTGCAGCCGAGATATCTGTGATATGATTCGCCATACCGTCAAGGCTTAACACAGCATCCACAGTAGCCATCAGGTCTTTAGCTCTCACCTGCCGATAGTATCCGGATACGCTATTTGCGACATGTGTCATAGGGTCCGCTCCAGTCAGTTCTTTTGTAAAATCCTGCGCCTTCCATGCTTTCATTCTCTGGATCAACATACAGGTCTGTTTGCTTCCAGAAATCTCGGACGGGGTGTTGTCCGTTTCGCCATCATTGTTCAGCGCTGGGTCCTCTTCGGCATCAATCGGCACATAGAAAGGCAGTGTTGCCACGTTACCCTTGTCACCGATCAAATCCATAATCGTATTATCCTGTACCAAAATACCGGATGCTAAAATTCTGTCATTCCATGTAGGCTGTTCTGCCATATATTCGGAGAATACCTCCGGGTCAAATACAAAACCTCCAAATGTTCCAGTCATTGCCATAACTTATTTCCTCCTATTTTTATTTTCTCATTGCTTCGTACAGTTCCGGGTCACTCTGTTTCAATTTAGTACGTTCGTCAAGGGACAGCTTCCTGAAATCATCTTTTGTGATGCCTCCATTTCCAGTGCCAGTGAACTTCGTAGTGAATTTTGCCTTATTCTGTTCGGCCTTCTGCTGTCCCTCATCCACGACAATATTCGGGATCTGGTTCCCGTCTTTGTCTGTGATAAGTCCTTTGAAGATATCTTCAATGGATTTTCCTTTTGCGGTATCCTTATCCAGTTCTTCCATGAGTTTCCCCCTGATACTGTCTGCGGTCAGGGAGTTCACGAATTTCTTGTCCCCCATGAATGTATCTACTGTCTTCTCCAATGCCCTGCGTGATTCTTCGGCAGCACGCTCTTTCTTTTCCTTCTGCAAGTCTGCTGTTAGGGTTTTAACCTGGTTCTGTAAGTCTTCCACATCCACTTTCTCAAAATCTTCAAGTTTTCCCCGCACGTCCTCAAGAGACTGTTTGTATTCGTCCCTTTTGGCTGCCGCCTTCTCGAATTCAGCTTTTGTCCGGTAATTTTCTTTCCACGCCTTGTCGAATCCATCCTTCTTGTCTTCCGGGACCTCAATTCCGAACTCCTTCATGATTTCATAAATGTTTTTCATTTTCCTTGCCTCCTGAAATGAATTTATTGACCGCTCTTTCTGCGGTGGGATTCTGCCAGATTGACCCCTGGCCAGGTAATACGTGTGAGGGGAGTCGAACCCCATGCTTGTTCCCGGCGAACCACACGTACCTCTTAAAAGGGAGGTATATCAAATATTAGTGATTGTCATTGTATCTGTCTGCACCAGCCCTTGCCTTTGCTGCCTGTGATCGGTTCCAGTTTGCTGTGCGCAGTCTATCATCCAAGGTCTTAGTGCCCTGTGAATCGCAATAATCTGTGTATGCCGCATTCTGTTGTCTTAGGAGAGCGGCCTTGCGGTCATAATCTTGTTGTAAGCCGAATCTCTGCTTATCGTCCCTTGTTGCTTCGATGGCAGCCTGTAAGCCAATAAGCTCCTGCTTCGTATGCCTGATTCTTCTCTCCATACTCCGCATCCGTTTATTGATATTCTCAATCCGCTTATTCTCCTCGGAATCTATGTCCCTATACGGGTTATGGACTCCATCACCGGGTCCGAATGAATGGCGGCAATTGACTCCGCACAATCCTTCTACCGTTTCGAATCCGGTGCAGGTTCGAAAGTCTGGGAACCGTTTATCTTTCCCTGTCCGGCTAAAAAATTTCCCCTGCCACCAGTAATGGTTCCCCGGGTTTTCTCCGCCATCTCCCGTACGTGCCCCGTAATGTGCGCTTGTGAGTATAATATCCCACTCCATTTCCTCCATACGTGCCATTTGTATATCTCCTGTAGCTTGTGCCACGCCTGTTCTAACCGCCCTTGCAACTGCTGTCTCTATATAGTCCTTATGGCCGGAAGGATACACGATTTTCACGCCAGTTTTCGACACATTATCAACTGCTTCTCTCACCGCTCCCGATAACGGTTGTACATTTCGAGTGACCTTCTCATACGCCATATCACATTCGTCAATAAACGTCTGCTGTGCGGCATTGGCGGTTGTCCGTGTAAGGTTCCGCAGCTCTCCATTAGTAGCTTCATAATTTCTTTGCATGAGCCGGATGAGGTAAGGTGATTGCTTTAATGGCGTAGGTGACAGGCCAGCAGCCTTATATACTCCGTCATCATATTCAAAAGCCTTTATACCTGCTTCTTCCATTCTGGCTTTAACCTCTTTATATTGGATTTCCAGATGGTTTGATATCTCCTTATGGATATCCTCTAGCAGGTATCCTGACTCCTGAATTGTTTCTATCTGCCATCTATCAATTGGAGTGAAAAGATAATCCTCTCTCCTTTCCAGTCTCCTGACCATACGAGAGATGATAAGGGTTATAATCTTCTGGTGTAATTTACTGGAATTCTCTTCTGCCCCTTCTGTTATCTGCCTTAAATAATCAGGTGACAGCATAAACTACTCTTCCTTTCCAAATAACGTCGGCTCTTCCGGCTGTGCTTCTGATGTAATGGCTTTGGCTTCTTCCTCTGTCATGCTTTCAAACTTCACAAAATACTTCCATGCCGGGATTTTTCCATTTACCACATACTTCCACCAGTTTGCCTTGTCCTCTTCGTAGCTGTATATGATATCTCCGAAGCCGTATTCCACCTCGTACTGCCCGGCGGGTGCTATGCCATACAGCTCCGCCATGATCTGCAATGCATATATCAGTCCGTCCATACAGTTTTCCAACTTGTCACGGCAGTCCTTTATAAACTGTATTGTCCTCTGCTGGTCTGCTTCTATCTGCGTCGCCGTTACCATCCCCGTTTTTTCATCAAATACGAAGTAACCGTTGCTGTAACCACATTTATAAGCAATAAATGAGAGATACATGTTAATTCCTACTTTTCTTGTCTCTGTATTTAACCGTGGGTTTATTTCCTGATAGAATTCGTTTGCACTATTCCCGAACACATTTCTCACAAATTTAGGAAGCCTTATGCCTTGTTTACTTCCTATTTTCATTCCGCTTTTTTGTGTCAATCTATCATCCAGCAGTGTTATTTTTTGACTGATGTCAATTTCATACGCATTCCTGCTATATGCGATATCCAGGTCTTTTAACTCCTCAATAGCAGTAGAGAATATAGGCAGTCCTAATGCGCTACTACTATCCACATTATTCGCGTCAGGTGTGCTGAACACTCCAAATAGAGGACTGTCCAGCCTCTCGTCATCCCCTTTGGTGATATACGCATCTGGCAACAGCTTCGACCAGCGTGTCTTTGCCAGGTCTATCTTCTTTCCAATGTCATCTTGGCTGTCAGATACATAAGCTCTATTAGATATGGCATACACCGAGTCAGTTTCAAATCTGTGGTACTCTAGTCTGGTATAATACTTTTGTCCATTTTGGTAGCCGTCTCTGAATATTATCCCATTGATATTTCCATTATCATCTGTGGATGTGATAATAAAATCTGCAGGGGTAAACACATCCACGCCACTGCCGTTAGGCTTAAGTACTGCTGTGCCATGTGCAATCCCCATCTCTACCCACTTACGTAGATTGAAATAGCATTTGTCTATCTGCTTTTGCAAGTAGTCACCCATTGGTGATCCGCTAACAGAAATGGAGACTGCAAGCGTTATCAGCCTGGCGGTCTCCTCACATATGGTTTTAGCAAAATTGATTGTCCGAACATTGTCCTTTTCATTTACCCACGGCGGATGGCCTCTGTACACCATCACGCACTTATTAATAAGAGCGTCCATCTGTGGGGACGTTACCGGGCTGATATTAAACTCTCTCTCTGCTTCGTTTTTAAACAACATTCCCCACCACCTTTTAATTATTGATATAATTCCCATTACGCTGAATTCCCCCTCCGATTGAAGAAGTCCTCATACGCATAGCGTAATGCCGCTATTATATGGTCTTCCTGTCCCTCTGGATAACCACTCATGACATTGCCGTCCTTATCTCTGGCATACTCATATTTGGTAATCTCGTTGTAGGCATTTGGTGTCCTGCGCCTATCTATCACTATTGTTTTGCCTTGTAGCCACTTAAATCCGTACTCTACGCTTCCAGGGCCTTTGATAGCTGCTCTTGCCATAATGCCCATATCCCTGTAGTCGTTCACGGATTTGTTCTCGCTGCTGTCGCATGTGATTAAGTAGTCATCATATTTGCATTCCATTATCCACTCTGCGGTTTTCTTATTCGGCATTTTATTAACATAATTTTCATCTATAAGATATATTTTTTCCTGGTGTCTGTCATAATAAGACCGGATAAATGCATACTTATCTGGGTACCAGCCCCAGTCAACTCCCTGGTAAATCCTATCCATGCAGCTAATTTCATCATCTGTAATCTCCCGGATCTCAAGGTATTCAAACACGTTTCCGCCGGAACCGTTAGCCACACCATCATACTCGTTCTCGTATGCTTCAGGGTTAATCTTTCTCAAGTGTTCAGCGTCGTCTATAAATTTCTGTCCCAACCATTCCGACGGGACATCCTTATATGTGCTCCTGTACACTACAGCGTCAGGGTTATCTCTCTCTGTTTCCGCCACATACTCATTTGCCCAGTTATTTTTACTCTTGGGTGGATTAAATGACTTAAATTTGTAAGCCACATCTCCTCCACGGATAGCGGACTGCTCAATGCTTCGGATTTCTTCTGGCCCCGCGAACTGGTCAAGCTCCTCAAACCATACTATCCCGATATAGCCAAATTCTGGCTTGATTGATTTTATTTTCAACGGGTCATCCGCGCCACGGAAGAATATTTTCTGCCCGGTAGGCTTGTATATAATTTCAAGCGGGGACAACTTATAAGTAAATTCGTCTTCCAACCCCATTTTCTGTATTGCCCATTTCATTTGAGCGTACACAGAGTCATGTAAGGTATTCCCAACCTTACGTAGTATCAATGCGTGCATATCGCTATTATTCTTAATTAATTCTCCAACTGTGCACGACACGGATGAAGATTTCGTGGATCCTCTGCCACCGGGAAAAACATATTCCGTATGTTTTTTATTTCTGATATCACGGATAATTGGATGAAAACCATCTGCAATAATATCTAAGTCCATATGCCATATTCCGGCATTACGGGCTGCTTCTGCAATACGTTGTCTCTCTTCTTCCTCTTCCTTGACTTTCAAAGCTTTTTCCAAGTCATTAGCGGCTTTTAACCTTTCTGTGAGCGCAGCATCAAGTTCAAACTGGTCTTTTTCTTCTCCACGAACAACACGGGAACGGAACTCTTGTATCTCTTTCAGACTACATATTCGCTGCGAATCAATTTCTTGCTGTCTGCTGGCTATATATGCCTTTATGCCCTCGTTTGCCATCAGCCTTCCCACTCGTTTATTCAGGCCCTTTTCTGCATATCCGGCATCTCTCGCCGCCTTTGTCATATTGCCGCCATTTTCTATGTAATTATCGGCGAACGCCTTATATTGCGGTTTTAACTTTCCTATAAGTTCGTCTTGTTGCATTAAGTTTTCACCGCCTTGTATATGTCATTTAGGCACTGTATTACCTCTATACCAGATGCCGATGAAAGTATTGTCATCTGCCCATCTTTTAATTCCCCTGTTTTCTTACGGCATGACACAGGGGTGGTAAGGCGGAATATTGTTATCATACGTTGCTGATCTTGAGCATAAAATTGTCGCGTATCTATGTTTATTACTAATCCTTCTTTTAGTATAGCTGTCTGTAATTTTTTCATTGTGCCCCTGATGTTCACCTTATCACCTCTTTTTGCGCATTAAAAAGAGACGGCGCTAAACCGTCTCCTAATCAATCACTTATATACACCCATATAGTCAAGGCCGCCGCTCTGACCCCTGAGCTATATGCCCATAATAAAAGCGCCCAGCCAGTTATCTGACCAGACGCTCTCAGTTACTTATCATATTTTACATTTGTCGACCCGCTCAAATTATTCAAACTATATTTCCCATAAATATTTAAATAATTTGTATTCAATTTATTTCTTACTGGGCAACTGTTAATCTCCTGTCTAATCTGTCTTGTGTCATTTCCATCTCTCAATCCACATGCCTTATATAAGTCTCTGATTTCATCATTGCTTACTGTAGCCATAATATCATCCTCCATATTTATTGCTATTATAACACATGTGTTATAAAATACAATGCCCTTAATTATTAATATTCAAAACCATACGTTTTCCATTCTGGTTTTCTATTATTTTAATAGCAGTAGAACCATCAAAAGTTATAACAAAGGCATGGTGTATACTAAGTACCAAATCCTGAAGCTCTGGATCATCCTCCAATGGAATGATTTTCAAACCTAACCTTTTACAAAAATCTATATTTAAATGCCGCCCGTGGTTTTTAGAATTGTCATGTTCATTTAAGCTATTTACTATATGATTTATAACTTTTTTGTCGTCATCACTGTTTTTGTCAAACATACAGCTTCCAAGCCATTCTTCTACTAATTGTCCTGATAAATCAATTGCATCCATCGCAGTTTTCATAAATGCTGCAGGATATTGTTGCAATTTTATCATCCAATATTGTGCGTTATTGGGATTACTTAGCAAATCTTTTTTTGCCTCTTCGAATTCATATTTTATATTATATGCAGGTATTCCATTAAATTGCGGATCTATCGGCCCTAGACTTGATTGTTTACCCATTATTATTTCCTTAGCAGCACAGGCTATCATTGTTCCAGCAGACATCGCAAGCTGTGGAACGATAACCCTTATATCATAATCAAACTTTAAGCGTAAATAATTGACTATTGCCTCTGCAGCTGCCGGATCTCCTCCTGGTGTATGTAGCATTAAATCCAATCCCTTTTTGCAATTCATATCCTTGATAGCATTCATAAAACCATTCATGTCAGAATCATTTATGTCTACATTATTGACGCCTCTCTTGCTTAACCATCCAGAATAATAGCATATAATATTTCTCCCTGTATGTTCGCTTAATTTTTGTAAGTATTTATGCCTTACATAGTCTGTTTGACCAGGCGTTTTTCCAACTTCTTCCAAAACATCATTCCAACCTGCCATTCTTTTCTACCTCCAAATCACATTTTTTTCCAGTATACACCAAAATACCCCGTATTTCCACGGGGTATTGTCAAAAAAAATGTATTGGAGTATCGCCTTTCGGCGAAGCGGACGCATCCGGAATCGAACCGGAACCCAGGGCGCGACCCTGTCCATCTGCCATTGATGGTATGCTCCACACATTGCACCGCCGTAACGGTGCTGTTATCCCAGACCTGGGACATACGGTTTAGAGTATATACACCGTAAACTTGCTATTCCGCTTTTGGTATCAGGACCCCCTCACAACTCCACCCAGGGACGTCTCCCATGCTCTTTACTGGTTGTCACAGCTTATACTTATCACTGATATTACGTGCCCTATACATCATGCCCTCATATCAGCGGAGAGGTTGTAGTTAATCAGCTCCCCCAGCGGTCGGGTTCGCGCATCCATAAAATATACAAAGAGTACCGGATTGCGCCCTGCGGCGTTATCCTGTTATACAGGTCCGTCTTATGAGGGATCACATTACCGGCAAATCAGCCACCGAGCTGTGACACCCGGCAGCCGTAACAAACGGAGGTTTGAAATGACTTGTACGTCATGATACTATCCTAACACATCCGAAGCGGTCAAAACGGTCAAACTTTTATTTTCTTATTCCGAGATATCTTTCAACCGCCTGACGGCATCCTTCTGCAGTATGCTTTACACCCATCCGATGTGCCACCTGTACCCAGCTCAGATTGTCCACATACCGGTACCGCATGATCCTTCTGATCCGGCTATCCTCAATGCCCTCAATATACTCTTCTACTTCCTTCAACAGTTCCAACAACTTCATATCCGCCAGTTCCAGCTGTAATTTATATGTCTTTAGACATTCTTTTTTGTGGCTATACTCCGGCAGAGGAAAACCCTGTATCTTACGGGTGCCCAGCGGTTTTTTACCTCGCCTGCCGCAGGTAACGGAATCGGCTACCATGTATCCGCCCATCTCCATGTTCAAAATCTTATCATTCAAGGACCGAATCCGTCTCACCAGATTACGCTCTTCCGCCTGCATATCCGTATACTGCTCTAAAATATGCTTTTCCATTGGCATCACCTCCCATTAACTTTTTAACTTTCCAGGATCATTAACCCAACGGAAGAAGTCAACAACACAATCATCACACAGATCATAGTTACAGCAGTGGTTATACTCTCCCCTTACACTTATGTACCCGAACGATTCGTTTCTGAAATTGCCTCCTCTAAGTCTTAATTGATTACAGTCAAAATAATTACCGCATCTATCACACTTCATTGCATTCATAGCTCTCACCTCCCATACCAGTACCGCTTGCCACTCTTCCGGTCCTCCAACTCTACACTTTTAATCCTCAACCCCACCATCCCGGCAACCAGCTTGAGTGTATGTACCACGTCCATGATATGTTTGGGCAGCTTGTCCGCCTCATGGATTGCTTTGCTGGCTGTCGGGTCTGGATAGCCTTCACTGTTCTTCAATATTCATCCTCCTAATCACTTGATAAAAACCAGCCACCTTGTTTTTCCTCTCCTGTCTCCCAGTAATGGCTTCTTTTCAAAGACTTTTAAAACCTCTGACAGTCTAATCTGATCCTCGTTCCATTTGAAAATCAGTAACCCATCAGGTTCTAATACCCTTGTACACTCGTTAAATCCTTCTTTCAAATATTCTGGCCAATCTGCCGGAAGGATTCCGTATTTATTGGCCAACCAGCTACCCGTCCCAGCATGAATTAAATGCGGAGGGTCAAATACAACAACTTTGAAAGTATTGTCTTCGTAGGGCATATTTCTAAAATCCATTCGTACATCAGGTTTTATCAGCAGAGTACGTCCATCACATAAAGTTGTTTCCAACTCCCGATTATCTGCAAAAATCACATCCGGATTCTGTTTATCAAAATAAAACATTCGGCTGCCACAGCAGGCATCTAATACTCTTTTCATTTTTCTTTCTCCTTTAACTTTTTTGCCTTAACTTCCTGCACCCTATGTTGCTTGTGCCAGCGCCTCCGCCAGCCATCCAGGCAGCGCTGGAGGTCTGCGATCTGCCGCTCTCTGTCATCCATCATTTGGTATATTCCTCCGCTAACTGGCTGTCGGGTCTGGATAGCCTTCACTGTTCTTCATTTTTTCGTCCTCCTGTTAAGCTCGTCCCTGATAATATCGCATATGCCGACGTCCTCTACATCTACGTTTAAACTGCAGTTATTACAATCCTTCCCGTCACCTATCAACTCCGCAAGTTTCCGGCACTCTCTCCAGTCCCGCTCCATCTCATCTGTGATATCTACCACAAGCTTTACATGCTCACTGTATTTAATCTCCATCAGTTTTCCTCCCAATCCAGTTTCTGTCCGCTCTCTGTCATCCATTGTCCATCTCTCCATTTTTCGTAAATCGAACGCAAAGTATGCAGTATCGCGCTCCACCAGCTATGTATCCACGGATTTTGTATACATGCCTATAATTGCTCACCCTCTCAATGATTGATTTGTTTCCTCTGCAGGGTACGCATATATCAACTACAGGGCGCCCGTCCCTGATTGACCTACATCCCGTATCTACCCTCCCGGGAATCCGCTCGTGATCCATCCATACTTGCGTCTGACGATACAAGCTATCCCAGTTGTAATCATCTATTCCCTTCATGATTTTCCCATCCTTCTAATCCCTTTATTTTTTCCTGCAGAGTAATTTCAGGGTAATCCTTTTTAGGATACCTCTGATAATTTGCACTGCAGGCACGTCCAGCCACATACAAGTCGTAATATTTCCAAGCCAGCCTAAGGTCTATATCCTTGCCTTTTCCAGTCAGGGTAATTTACTCTTGTCATCGTATTCAATCCTTATTTTTCCACATGACTTTTCCTCCCAATCTATTCGCTGTCCGCAATACGGACAATACTTACCTCTCGTACTCGGTCTTAAAACATTTTCGCATTCCGGGCATACATACCTGTAATAGCTGTGACCGCCTATCGACTTATACCGTGCTTTAATGACTGGAGTCGCAACCTCTTTTTTGAGAGCACCTATGATTGCATCATACATTGCCATATGGAACTGTTTCCCGTTCTCGGATGCGTACTGTCGTTTAACTGTGAAATTGTCTATCACCATTTTGATATACGACTGTCTGCCGTCATTTGTTCCATCGTATCTGCAGTTCAAGGTTCAGCTCCTCCTTTATCGTCTGGATATAATCATCCCAGGTACAAAAGTCGTCTATCATGCATTCCGCCTTCTGGTTCATCCGGTCTATAAATCTTTGGCAGCGCCTTTCCCCGAAGCCGAACTCATCATGAAGAACCGCAACAGTAAGGATCGTGAAAGTATCCATGGTCATTTCCTTGATCTTCTCACTGGCCGTATTCAGATCCTTTCGGGACAAATTCAGGGATATTCCCGTCAGATTTCTGAACTTTATCTCCTTTTCAAGCTCCTCAATCCCCTTTTCCTTTGCGATCCGCAGGGCATAGGCCATGCCTTCTGTTCTCGCCTGCATCTCTTTATTCCGGCTGCTCATAACATCCCCGCCTCTCTCATGCGCCCTATCTGTCTGTCAACCTTCTGATCCATATATTCCTGGACAGTTCCGTGGATACTCAGCAGATATTCGACCTGCTCGATCATGACACGAACATCAGCTATCTCCTCCGCCAAATGATATCCTGTCCTATAGTCATGCGGGTCATATTTCGCCGAAGCGGCAACCAGTTCCCCACACTCCTCCATAAGCTTGTACATTTGGCAGGATAATCCATAGTTATCAGCTATCATCCGCAGTTTCTGCTCTCGTGTAGGCGCCTCTTTCACGGCCTCCTCAATGTTCTCGATATATATCATATTATCCTCCTCTTCCAAATCTTATCAGCGCAATCTGTATGGAAAAACCACTCAGAACCGCGCTTTGTCCGTACATACTCCACCTTTGACATATCTTCATCGGACAAGATCTCTTTGCCGCATCCCTGGCACCTGACTTTATGTACCATGGTCTTGTTTTTTGTCCTTCTGCCGGTTGGTTCCCCTGTGGCTCTTATCCTCGCGGCTACATTTATCATCTATATCCCCTCCCTGATCTTTTTGATCCTTGCCTTCAGACTCTCCATGACCCAGTTCTGTACGTCATCCTTCTTTTCCAGGGCCCGCATGACATCTTCATCCCTAGTCCCGGTACATACAAGGTGATGGATGATGACCTTTTCCTGCTGTCCCTGCCTGTGCAGCCTCTTATTGGCCTGCGTGTAAAGCTCGTAATTCCACGTAAGCCCGAACCAGATCACGTGATTTCCTCCCTGCTGAAGGTTCAGTCCGTACGCGCTGCTGGCCGGATGTGTCAAAAGGACATCAATCTCTCTGTTGTTCCAGTCATCCTCGTCCTGTGTAGTCTTCAATTCCCGGACACGGAGCCTATACTTTTTAAGCGCCTCCAGGATACGGGTCCGGTCATGCTGGAAATTATAAAAGACCAATACCGGCTTGCCCTGCAGTGATTCGATCAGTTCCAGAAATGCTTCTATCTTGCACCCATGCACCTCGTGCGCACTGTGATCCTCGTCGTATATAGCCCCGTTCGCCAACTGCAAAAGCTTGTTTGACAACGCTGCCGCACTTGTAACACTGATATCGTCTTCCTCTTCTGGCAGCTCCAGGACCATTTTCCTTTCCAGTTCCTCATAAGCCCCGAGTGCTTTACTGTCCAGCTCCACAGGCACCTCATGGTATGTGATATCCGGCAGTTGCAGGTAATCTTCTGCTTTCATGGATATACAGATATCGGATATCTGCGACAGGATACTCTGCTCCGTTCCCGGTTTGGCAGCATAGCTGTAAATCATACCGTCGCTGCCCCGTTTATCAGGCTGAAAATACCTTTCTCGGAATTGTGTATATCTCTTCCCCAGCCTCTCTCCCTCGTCCAGAAGAAACACCTGTGCCCACAGGTCAGCGAGTCCGTTTGGAGAAGGCGTCCCGGTAAGCTCAACGATCCGGTCAATGTGGCTGCCCATACTGGCCAGGGCCTTGAACCGCTTTGCTGTGTGGCTTTTAAAGCTGCTGCTTTCGTCAACCACCACCATGTCAAAAGGCCAACTGTTCCGGTAATGATCTACCAGCCAGCAAACATTTTCCCGGTTGATGATGTATATGTCTGCGGGTGTGTTCAGCGCCCGGATACGTTTCGCCTGACTCCCAAGGACGGGGGATACTCTCAAGATCCTTGTGTGGTCCCATTTGTCCTTTTCCTTTGTCCAGGTACCCTCCGCTACCTTCTTGGGTGCGATGACAAGTACCCGGCGAACGGCAAAACGGTCATATTTCAGCTCCCGGATAGCAGTCAGTGTCGTGACTGTTTTGCCAAGCCCCATGTCAAGAAATAACCCCAGCTTTTTAGTGCGGATTATCCTGTTGATGCAATGCTGCTGATAGGCGTGTGGCTTGAATATCATAGAACATTCACTCCTTTTTGCTCCTGCTGCTTATACATATACCAATCCGGGTCTTTGTACGCTCTTGATAGGACGTAACATAAGGACTGGTCTATCTGATCTTCCTCGGATATCGCACGGGCTGCGCATCCAAGCCTCCGAAGAATCTTTATTTCTTCTCTCACCTCGCGCTTCTGTTTGTCCGCCAAAGAATCAAAGTCAAAATAGACAAAGCCAATATGTCCTCCTGGTAGGATCACCATGTGGTTATTAAGTCTGCCCGGACTTAAAATAACGCCGCCCATATATCCGACTTTTTCCTCAAAAACAGCTTTTAATGTTTTCATAGCTCCTCCTCTACAAATCGTACTTGCAGTCGATCGCTTTGCTTACCTCTTCCTGCCCGATATCCTGGAAGAACTGGCTTAATCCATCAATCCCTTTCACCACGAACACCGGCTGTTTTAAATCCTGCAAACGGTCAATCTGTATCTGCTGTAAAGCACTCAGCCTGCCGGTTTCGGATTTTAGTTCTACAAAATATGGTCTTTCACCCGGCAGGATGACGATCCGGTCAGGCACCCCGTCGTTTCCGGGGCTCGTCCATTTATAGGCTCTGCCCCCTAATTTTCTGACCTCTTTTACGAGAATCTTCTCGATTTCTTTTTCAAGCATTTTTAGGCCTCCTTATGGGCGTGAACTTTCTCGCCCTTACGCGCGTATACGCCTCACGTAGGCGCATTAGGCGTGTTAGGCGTACGCGCCTATATCTCTATTTATTCTATTTTTTTATTTATATAGAAGTTGGTTGACATAGTTGACATTAATAAAAAAATGTAGTGTTTATGCGGGTTGCGACGTCAACTATCCCCGTCAACTTTCTGATTTTTTCAAGTTGACACGGTTGACACACAGCGTCAACCAACTTTTCTATGGTTGACACTAGAAAGTTGACGCCCTTTGAAATCCTTTTTGCGTACCATATGGACCATACCTTCGGGACGATTTATTCCGATCCCAGCCTTTTATAGTCATTAGTGTATTGTTTATTTCCACGCTATCTATCCGTTTTAAAAACTTCGGGTCGCCATTAAAACATTCGGTCCATATCTCCATCGCACACACCTTATCTCTTTTTATCAGCCCGACGTTATCCGGTATCCGCAGATTTCCGTTCCAATACTGCCGCCGCTGCTGCAGGTTGTAACTATCCCAGTCCGCAGGAATCTCCCTTTCCAAGAAATCCCGTATCATACCTTCTTTTCCTGACATCTCCCTGTGGCTCTCCTGCATCTCTTCGGCCATCTCCTCAATCTCTTTCGATAGATACAGTGGTTCTCCCAGCATCCAATAGGCATACGCCTCCGCCCATATTTGGTCAACTTCTCGCGGAAGATCCTGCCACACGGATTTTTTCGCTGGGATCTGGCCCACGTCCACCGGCCAAAATCTCCGGTTTCCGGTTGCATCTTTTAGAAATTCTGCATCATTGCAGGTGCCAAAGAAAACGCACCTGCGTGGATATTTTTCCGTTCTACGGCCGTATGCGGCTCTATAGATGTCATATCGCTTACTTAAAAACTGCTTCACCGCATTCGTCTCCTGCTTTGTCATAGCAGTAAGTTCTCCAACCTCATTGATCCAGGTCCCCTGTATGAGCTCTGCTGCTTCTTTCCCCTCAAAAGTTGTCAGGGAATCTGAGAACCATTCCTTTCCCAGGATATCAAGAAATGTGCTTTTTCCGATCCCTTGTGGCCCTGCAAAAATAGGCATACAGTCGTACTTCACTCCTCCGGTTATCGCACGTGCCACAGCGGCACACAAGGACTTCCGGATGACAGCCCGCGTATACGGGCTATCCTCCGCCCCCAGATAATCCGACAGCAATGTATCCAGCCTCTTTCTGCCGTCCCATTTAAGGCCCTGCAGATACTTCTTTACGTCATTTATCTTATTCTGGCTGCTGACGATCAACAGGGCATTGTCGAGCTTCTCCCTTCCTGTGATCCCGTAAAATGTTTCCATGTACCGATAAAATCCGGCATCGTCTGTGTCTGTCCACCTGCGTTTTTCATCTCTTAAATCCCACGGCAGCCTGCCCAGGGTCATTCCGCAGCTTGCAAATTCATCTGTGACGATCTTTCCTTTCAAAAGCGGGTCATTTTCCAGGACTATGGCCACATTATTTATGGTCTTCTCATAACGTCCATTACCGTCTTTTGAAAGGCGTGAAAGCCAGCTTAGGTCATATTCCTCTTGACCTCTCGTTTGTGCTGCTTCTGGCGTCTGGAAAGCCTCCTGTGCCTGTTCATAACGTTCTTTTGCCATCCGGTCAGATACTGCCTTGTCACCGGTTGCCAAGTGGCTCATGGATGTAAAAGATGGCATCCGGTTAGTTGGCGTCCCCTCCTTCACATCTGCATCTTGATCGCCGAACTTATGCAGGCGGACCAGGTCAAAGGCATTGACCAACTGGTTACAACAGGGATCATGGGAGTGATGGGAATACAGGAACATGTCACCATCATATATGATCGCACCGCCTGTCGTCTCGCCTCCGGTATAGGTATATCTGCCTGCTACAGCGGTCTCTTCATATAACCCCGGAAGAAATTTATCCATGGCCTGCGTGATGGTATATGTACGGCAGAATGCGCCCACCACGCCTTTTTTCGTCGTGGGGTCCTCCTGTTTCGCGAGGCGTCTCCTGGCTATAGCGTCAGTTCCCGGGACCTGGGGCCACTGGGCTACATCCTGCCAGTCCCCGTACATCCCCAGCAGGCCGTCTAAGCTGCAGAATGGCTTGTCAAATGGCTTGTAAACATACACCCCGTCAGCGCTGCAGCTGGGCCAGTACATGAGCCGATTGACCTCGAATGTCGTAGGGTCGCAGAACTCAATGCCGATAAGAGCCCCCAGTTTACGCGCTGCGGGTTCATACTCGTCTGCTGTAGCTGTCCGATCAAGAGGTACGATAACGCGAAGTCTCGGCGCATAATCTGCATGCTTTCTCGTGCTGTATATAACGGCAGCACACCCCAGGCCGTCTACACGGCGGAGGATATCCTCTGTCTGCCCTGCAGGTATAGAGTCCAGATCAAGCGTCAAAAGGTCCCTACCTTCAGTACATCCCGGTTTCCTTCTGTCTCCGGTAAAAGTGCCGCCGACGAAACCGCCGACATCCTTCAACTCGGCCTGCTGCGTCTTCGTCAGCTTAAGATAGCTTTCCAGCGTCTCCGCTCCCCTGACCGGTGTTTTTAGCCTGTCTACAAATTCGGACCAGAGGATAGTGCTTTTCGGCCAAACCGTTGCCTTCCGGCTCCCTGCCGTACTTATCAGCAATTTGCGGTTATACTGCATCGCATTCCCCTCCTAATCCTTCATGTAATAATCATTTTCAAATCCGGCGCCTTTTAAGATCAGCCCTGGCGCCCAGGGTATTGGCTCTGCCATAAGCCCGCATATCTCATCCACCGTTGTTTCCATGGGTGCTTCGATGATAACCTCATCATGCACGTGGAAGACTACCTGCAGGCCCATGGAATCTATTCTTTTTAGCGTTTCTGCCAGGCAGTCCCTTGCAACAGCCTGTACAATGTTCTCTGTCATCTTTCCCCCATAAGTGGAGGTTATTTCCCATTTCCGTGTTTGCTGGCCCACTGTGTAGTAGTGTATTGCCATCTTTCCGAATTTGTTTTCCTGCAGAAACGGTTTCGGGTAATAGAGCTTTCTCCCTGATGGCAGCCTTACCGTCAGGAAACATTGCCCGTAGACCATATCCCCCTCAAGCGCAAATATCAGGCCACGTATCGCTTGCGGCTGCGCTGTCCGCATGACTGTGAGCGCTGCTTGTTCAACGGCATACCATAAGTCGCAGATCCTCCGGTTTGCTGACCGCCACCTTTGTACGATATCCGGAAGCTCCTCTTCCGAAAGTCCCATGTTAAGCGCGCCCATGCTGATGAGGGAGTTCACCCCGCCTTGGTAGCCCAGTGCCAGTGTAGCCACTTTCCCTTTCTGCCGCAGGCTGTACTCTGGATTCCCCTTTGTTATCTTTTCAACCGGTACATGGAACATCTGTGAAGCCGTGGCTTCATATATTTTCCCATGGGTGGCAAAAACCTCATTTACCCACTGTTCCCCAGCCAGCCAGGCGATCACGCGTGCCTCGATAGCCGAGAAGTCGGCCACCACAAATTTGTGCCCCTCCGATGGGATGAAGGCGGTCCTGATGAGCTGAGAAAGCGTATCCGGTACATTGCCATACAGCATGCGTAACCCCTCATAATTTTTTTGCTTTGCCAGTTTCCGGGCGATATCCAACGTCTTGAGATAATTACGGGGGAGATTCTGCAACTGTACCAGTCTTCCTGCCCATCGTCCCGTCCGGTTCGCGCCATAAAACTGAGTCAGCCCGCGGACCCTGTCATCTGTGCACTTTGCCGTATCCATGGCTACATACTTTTTGATGGACGTTTTCCCCATCTGCTGTCGGATCTCCAGAAGGCGCCGTGCTGCATCCGGTAATTCTGTCTGCAATGTTTCTTCCACGGTAGCTTTTTGCAGGTTCGGCAGTTCTACGCCTTGTTCCCGCAGCCAGTCCAATACCTGCGAGGTACTGTTTGGGTTGTCAAGCCCTGTCAGCTCTATCGCCTCACCTGACAGCTTCTGGGTGCTGATATCATCTATCGCAAGCGCCCCTTTTATCAGTTCCTTATCCACCCTGACGCCATAAGCGTTCATTTTTATGTCCATCTGCCAGAGCTTTTCCTCCTCTTCCGGAACCGGGAATTGTCGTAGCCTTTGCAGTATTTCATACTCTGTCACAACGTCCTGAGCACAATATTCCTTAAATAATTCCCATTTGTCTTCATCATGCTCCGGCAGGTTCCAGGTCCGGCCACCGTTCGATTTTGTGGGCTTGCACGGCACGCAGAAATACCGGATCAGGGCTTTACCGACCGCCATTTTTCGCTTATCCTCCGGAAGTCCTATCGCCTTGCCCGTGGCCCCCAGACCTGCTGTGTAACCACAGTACAGGCCGTGCATCATAGTACAACGCCACTGGTCTATGGGGGTCTCGTACCCCACCTGATTGAGACAGTACCACTCAAAGGCAGCATTGTACGCATGCTTGATAACACTCGGATCCCGCAGCGCGTCAATTATTTTCGGGGATATATGTTCCCCGCAGGCCAAATCTATGATCTTGACATCTTCTTTATCCATTTTATAGGCAAAGAGAAGTACGCCAAAATCCGATGACTGCGCGTATTTATACAATCCGGCTTTCGATATATCCACACTTGATCTCGTCTCTATGTCAATACTCAGATGATGTTTTTTCATTGCACTTTGCCCCTCCTGTTAAAACGAGGGGCTTAAAGCCCCTCTCTATTAATATGGCTGACCCGTGATCGGGTTGATTCCACCCGCCGGTTGTGGCTGTGTAGCAGCCGGGTACCCCGCCCGATGCATAGATGGCTGGCTATAACCCGGGAATCCGGCTGCATAAGGTGTCGCAGGCGCTGCAGCGGAAGCCATAGCCTGCTGTGGAGCTCCAAAAGCCTGCGCGGCACTAACGGAACCGCCGCTCAATGCCTCTCCATCTTCCAGTTTCTGAACCGGTCCCAGCCCGCATCCAATACCTTTTTTACCCCCAAAGGCGTAAGGGAAGAAAGTAACACTCACTCTGCCATATATACCGCTATAAACCTCAGACTGATTGATAATGGGGTTGCACATCGCGCCCACCACCTCAGGGGGATAGTCTGCTTTACTGCTGGCAGTGAACACCCAGCACCCTTTACACTCCGGCCCAAAAGGCAGGCCGTCAGACGGACGTGTTCCGTCTCCGTCGTATACGGGCGTCGGTACAATAGGCGGGCACTGCCCATTCCATTTCTCGTTTATGCCCCTCTGTTTAGCCGCTTCAATGGCAGCGTTGATGCGCCCCATGGTCTCCGTGTCTGTTTTGGGTACCAAGATGGTCACCTGGTATTTCTCTTCCTGTCCCGGCTGATAAGCGTAGGGTTTAAACACATGTACATAGCTCAGTCTTACTTTACCTGTTGTTACATTGCATAAATTATCCATTCTATTTTTCCTCCTTAAATGCATCTACAGCAGTTACTTTATTTGTTATAGCCGGTCTCTTGTCCGATTCTTTTACAAGAGCTGGTTTTCCTGGATTCCACACCACCATGCTGCCAACTGCAGCCTCAAAGTCTTTTTTGCCCACTACTTTTTCCACCTGGGCAAGAGTGAGTGGCTTTTTCTCCCAGAGGATGGCCTCATTGATGCCGCCATCCGTCAGGGTCTTGAACGCTTTGTCCATGTCTGCCCAATCCCGGGAGCCTCTGCCCTCTACAGCCTTCCATCCAGGTACGTCTTTTCCAGCCAGGCATTCAGACAGTGCCCACGCCTGCAGGTCCTTCTGGTACTTCGCCACATCCTCCATCGCGCACAGGCGCCTCCCTGCTTCCTCGGCGGTGATGAGAGGCGGCAGCTCTCCGAGGTCGAATGCCTGTTTTACATTCCGGTCCGACCGGGCGCGGCATTGTGCCCTGGCACGGCAGTATTTACAGTTTTTTGCCGAGGGCTTAAATTCCCCTTCTCCCTTCCAGGCCAGATCAGCGCGCCTTTTCACATACCCCCCGAATGCGAGGAGTTCTTTTAGGGTACATTCCCATGACGAGATGCCATCCGGGAGCCGTGGCTGCACGATGGAAAGTTTAATGCGTTCAATGGGATACAACAAGCTTAATGTGGTATAAGCCCCCAATGCATACAGGGAAAGCTGCGGATTCCCTTCTGCGGATACGCGTCCATCCGGGCTCTTACCGTATTTGAAATCAATAACGTGCAGACAGCCGTCCCCTACAATTATGCAGTCGGCTGTTCCAAATCCACCCGGTGCATAAGCACTATAGTCTACCTTTCTCTCAATGGATACATATGGCTGGCTCTTTAGGCCAAGGGCGGCATTCTTTATGTAGTCCAGGTACTCATCCGTATAAGCAAGCATTTCATCCTGCCAAAGCTCATTTTCCTTCTGTTTTTTAATAAAGTTTGTCAGCTTTCGCTTACTGAGATCCGCAGGATAGAAGTAGTTCCGTACTTTCGCTTCGGCCAGCTCGTGGGCCAGGGTCCCTTCGGCCGCCGCCTCGGAAGAAGTATCCGGGAACTGTTCCCCTAATCTTGCGCTGGGGGTGCACTCCAACCACCTGTGCGCCCCCGATGCACTTAACAGCGCATGCTCCCTTTCTTTATGCCCCATTAAATCTGCGCTCCTTTCTCACGTAATGCCGTAGCGAAAGAACCGTACAATTCTTTTGGGAGCGCCGGTAAAGCCTCTACCCCAAAAGCCGCAAGCAGCCCTTGCAGTTCCGCCTGCCGCCCGGTGTCCATAAGTGTCATGGCTGCCTTGGCAAGCTCGTCCAGGGTATAACTGGGTGCGGAAGTAGGAACCGCGGTCTGTGCTGGAGCTGGCTGCACAGATGGGGTAGTCTGCTGTAACTGTGCCGGCGCCTGCTGCACTGGTTGCATAGCTGGCTGCACAGGTGCCTGTTGTACCGGTGCCATGGCCTGCTGCACAGGTGCCGCGGTCTGCTGCACTGCTGGGACATGCTGCGATTGTGCAGCGCCCTGAAGCGGTACTCCATTCTTACTGGCGGATGTGCACATGATCGCCTCCGCAAGTTCCTTTAATCCCGGGATATTAATTGTGATTTCAAGCATTTGTTGTCCTCCTTATAATTTTTATTATTTATTTACAACATAGGCCTGTCTCCAGAAACCTTTATTGTTTTGATTTTCTGCCCGACTTTTTGGCGTGACTTTTCCTCCTATCAAATGCACTGTCTCAGCTTCTGGAGCCCCGAATGGTAATAACGACTTATCATACTCTGTGACACACCTATGACTTCCGCCGCCTCCGTTTGCTCCACACCCTGAAAGAGGATCATCCGGACAGCTTTCTTCTCATTTTCTTCCAGGTCCTCAATCAAAGCTTGTACCTCTGCCTCAGCAAATACATTTTGCTTATCTTCCAGCACATCACCCAAGGTAAATAAGCCGTCTGCGATCGGACTATTAAGTGAGACCTGGTTTCTCTGTTTTCTCTGTCTTCGTACCTCCTGCAGGATTTCATTTCGCATAATCTTGATTGCAAAGGTCGAAAATTTGTACCCTCGTTCTTTGTCAAAGGCCTTCGCTGCCTTCACAAGCCCCAGTAAGGCCAGAGACTGCAAATCTTCCAGCTCTATTCCTGTGTATCTCATTCTCCAGGCTGTGTTATAGGCTAATTTCATGTTGTTTAAGACAAGATCTTCGTTTCTCACTTGACTTTTCCTCCTGTTCCCCTCTATAATGAGGGTGAGTTATTTTTATCAAGTCCCTGATTGCTTGTCGGCGCCAGGGGCTTTTCCAAACGTTACCTGTCCAGGTTTTATACGTTCCCATTTTTCAATGTCTTTTGGCCAGTATTCGTACTTTTCGTGCCCATCACGAAATTGTATCGCCGTATAGTCCCCAGCATATACATATGCATACCCATCTGGTGTGGCGCGGATATCTATACTTAGCCCTGTCTGCGCCGATATCTTTTGCAGCGCAATGCGCACGTTGCGCAGGTACACCATGATGTCAGCATCTGTTTTTAATTTGCCCATAGCTACTCCTCCTCATCTTTTTTCTAATTTCCCGCACTCACCTACGCGGTGGAACTGATTTGCAAAATCAAGTATGGCATTACGAGCCGCTATATACTCTGGGTCATCACAATCCAATTTGCAAAAGTGGTATGCCAATTGCACGGCAATACGCTTGCACACCTTGACTGCAAGACCTCCGCACCACAATGGCCAGCATGAAAAGTCCAGGTCGGCATAACTCAGGTCGGCTCTTTTCAGGTTAGCTCCGCTCAGGTCGGCATAACTCAGGTCGGCATAACTCAGGTCGGCATAACTCAGGTCGGCTCTTTTCAGGTTGGCTCCTCTCAGGTCGGCATAACTCAGGTTAGCTCCTCTCGGGTCGGCATAACTCAGGTTAGCTCCTCTCAGGTCGGCTCTTACACCACCATCTTCGCCATTTATCCATTTTTTATGTGCGTCTAATATTTTCTGCAATTCCTCTTGTTTCATTTTTGCATCTCCTCTCTTTTGTTTTCTTTTATCCAGTATTCCACCGCATTTAAACTGAATAATGTCACCGCATACAGTAATACCGCGTATGGGTCTACTCCATATGTAACCAGTACGATCAGTGCGGCTATAGTTGCGTTCTTCAAAAGTACCGTCTCCCTTCATAAAATTATTTTTGAGCGCCTGTCATCCGGAACGTGGGCACTGTCCAATATGCTCCAGAGTTCATCCAGTGTCATACTACCAGGAGTCTCCAAACGCTTGAATAACGTCCTGGTAGGGATGTTTGCTTTCTCAGCCAGTTCTTTCTTTGTGGATTCTTCTTCAAATATGTACGCCCTTATTGCTGATCTGAAAGCATCCTCCCTCCGTTGCCGGGCTGTCAGTAATACTTTTGGCATATTTATCACCTCTTTTCTTGATTTTTCGTTTTTCTCTTCCTATAATGTACTTACAGGCCCCGCCAGGCCGAGTACAAAAGAAAGGAGAATAATCATGATTTGCCCTTTTATGACAAAAGACCCTGTAAGCGACCCAAAACCTTGTATAAACTCTTGTGCTTTGAATTTTAAAAATCATTGTTCTCTAAATGTGATGGCTCAAAGTTTATACGAACAAGCAAAAACTAAATTCCAGGAGAAAGATCGTCAAGATTCTGCTGAGAAATAAAAAAATTGCTTGTTTTCATCGCGGCCCTTGCTTTTGTAAGCTCAGTAAGGGCTGTTGTTAATTTCGCCATTGCTTCTATGTCTTCTGGTAACTGGCACTTTCCTATGTTTTCGCATATAAAATCCTCTATCTTTTCTATCGTCATATCGTTCTTATCCATTACTCATCACCTCCTCATCCCGTTTTCTTTTCATCAGATGTTGCAAGCTTCTTTTTCCACTTTCTGCTCATGTAAGCCATGCTGTCAGCTTTTTCAACGAGAATCTCTTTGTCTTCCTCATCCATATGCGGAAGCACTTCAGCCAGCTTCTCTAAAATCTCTTTCTCTCGTTCCGACATTCCGCTTCACCCCTTTCTATGGTGGTAAGTTTTTTGACTACGAGATTATAATAACTCTCTCTGTGAGTTTTGTCAATATATTTTTTGTTTTATATTGACTTTGTGAGTTTTGCATTATATAATGAATCCATAGCAAGGAGGTGAATAGATATTGCTAAACAGAATAAAAGAATTACGAAAATATTTAAGACTAACCCAATCAGAATTTGGAAGTAAAATCGGTGTAAAAGGTAATACAATAACTAATTATGAAACGGGGTTAAGGAATCCCTCGGAAGCTGTTATATTTTCAATATGTAGGGAATTTAATGTGAATGAAGAGTGGTTGAGATCCGGAGAAGGGGAAATGTTCATACATAGGACACGAACAGAAAAAATCACTGATTTTGCAGCAGATATATTGAAAGATGAAGAAGAGTCTTTTAGAAGACGCCTAGTAGAAGCTTTAGCTGAATTAGATGTGGAAGAATGGGAGTTGCTGGAGAAGATAGCTGAAAAAGCCGTGAAAAAGAGAAAAGCTAGGCAAAACGCCTAGCTTAACAATCTCCTTACAAACCGTGCTATAATCTCCAACATATCGTAACTAGTAGCATTGGTAATTAATGTAATGATTTCATTTTTAAGTTCTTCCATATGTAGTACCTCCCTCTCGGATAATGCAGTGGGAACATATATTCTGATTAGAGTATACAACAACGATAGCAGGATTTCAAGAACATATGTTCTGCAATTAATAGTATTATACTATTTATCCGAATTGGAGGCTGCAAAAATTTCGCTTTTTCGACATTTGTCCGGGCGCTCGGACACTTATTTATAAGGAGAGTCAAAAAGATCTGTAATGCGTACGTTTAACCCCTTAGCAAGCGCTTCAAGTGTGTTAATTCGTGGGAATGTTCTATCGTTTGCTATATCCTCTATAGTGGATTTTGGAACACCAGTCATTATAGATACTTGCCGGACGGTCAAGCTCTTAGAGCGCATAATTTCCTGCAACAATATTTTCATATTAACACCAACCTTTTTGTGTTAATATGTGTAATTTTCAAATTTTAATACGATTAAAAGGGGTAATGATAATGGGATGTTTAGTTTTTATTTTAGTTTGTATCGTAATTTTTGCTCTCATGATGATTGCATTTATGTATGCCGTGGGAATCATTATTGCTGTTGACGTTATATCTGGGGTAGTATTACTTGCAAGTATAGGCTCTTATATTAATGCAAAAAAAATGAAGCCATCTACAATGCAATGCCCAAATTGTGGTAATCCTAATGTTAAGTTATCCGCTATACAGACTGGAGGTCAGCGAAAAAGAATTGCTAACTGCCAAAGTTGCGGGTTTGAGTACGATTACATAACGCCAGATGATATAACACAGAGTAAAAACAAATCAATTGGCCTTATTGCTATATTTGCTATAATTTTCGCTGTAGGACTCACTTTTACTTTTCGTTTATTAGGTAGTAGCAGTTCTTCTGATAGCAAAAGTGATACCGTTGTAGCAAGCACCAAGGAACCCGCTTCAGAAAAAGTAAAAATGGATGATTTTGAGTATTCAATAGACGGTGACACAATATCATTGGAGCGCTACAATGGCGACTCTGAGATATTAGAAATTTCTCCAACGATGGAAGTAGGAGGAAAGACATACAATACAGATCTTTCAGATTTTCAGGTTTATAGCTCATCGGTAAAGACTTTAATTATTGATGAAGGTATTACTCAAATACACACGTCTATTTTTAACTGTAGTGATGTAGAGACGTTATTTATTCCCAAATCTCTGTCTCTTATGTACGACTACACTCTCGCGTATTTGCACCCGGACGAAAGCAGAAAAATACAAATATACTACGCCGGTACAGAAGAGGAATGGAATAGCATTTTTACTGAGTATACGCATATGGAAGAGCAAGATAGTGGTGCAGAAGCTGTTGGGCAGGCTGCTGCTGATTTTGTAAACGGTTTAATCGGCGTTGAATACGATGCATCGCTATTTGAATATCACTTCTCGGCCAACCTGGAAGATTTGAAATAAATAAACTTATGTATCATATCGTAGAAAGGCAGTGATATATTGATATTTGACAAATTATTAGCAGCATTACATATAAACGAGGAAGATGATTCTCAGACTAATGTTGAAAATGGTTGCAAACAATCGTCAGTGTTAGTAGAATCGCATAATCATCCTACTACTCCTGTTTCAAATAATAATAAGGGTAAAACACAATTTCAAACTGAAGTGGATCCTTATTTTGTTTCTGCAGGATATTTAATCATAGAAAGAAACAGGGCATCTATTACAATGCTGCAATGTGCATTTCATATTGGTTACCGCAGAGCCGCCAATATAATTGATCAATTATGCGAAGCTGGAGTCGTGGGGCCGGAAACTGGAACAGCATCTCGTGCTGTCTGTATGTCTAAAAACGAATTTAAAGATCTCGAGAATTCTGGAAAACTAAATATTAAAAATTTATCAAGTGCAGACATATCAGTTAATCCGTCCTTAATAGACAGTGAATATCATAAAATATTTATAAATATAGGAGTATTTGTAACAAAATATAAAATATTGGATGAAACAGATATAGCTAACAAACTACAAATCCCTATAGAAATTGTCCACAAATGTTTCTTGGACTTAGAGCATGCTGATATCATACACTTTGATGATACACAATACAATATCTTAAAAACTACTGACGAGTTTATCTACAAATTTAAGGGACGTCATATCGTAGATTCGGCTCCATTTGATATTATGAACGGTATTGAGTTTGAAAATTTTTGTGCGCATTTACTTTCAAAAAACGGATTTGTAATTATTAAAATGACCAAAGCCAGTGGCGACCAGGGAATTGATATTATAGCAGCAGATGCAAATATGCGATACGGCGTACAGTGTAAATGTTACTCATCAAATGTTAGTAATAAGGCGGTTCAAGAGGCATTTGCTGGTTCATTGTACTATGACTGCCATATTCCTATAGTATTAACAAACAGGTATTTTACCAAATCAGCAACCGAATTAGCATCTAAACTTAATGTGCTTTTATGGGACAGAGATAAACTCAACGCCTTAATCTATAATACAAAGTATGCTTAAATCAATTATAAAAAACAAATGCTGTCCCGGTGTAGTCAGCACCAGGACAGCACACATCTCCGAAGAGACGATACAAAATCTAGCAACTATATTGTATCATCTTCGGTGACAGCCTGCAAGAGACGGGCTGTCTTTTTTATACCTATTTTATAAATTTCCAAAAGAGAAAGGAAGATTAAAATGCCAACCGCAAGAAAATTACCATCAGGCTCATGGAGATGTCAGGTATATAGTCATAGCGTACCTGTATTTAACAAAGATGGCTCCATTGCTCTGGACAGTAAGGGTGAGCCGAAGATGAAAAGGGTTTACGAATCATTCACCTCTGATGATACCACCAAAAGGGGGAAAGCCGAAGCTGAAATGATGGCACTGGAGTTTACTCTAAACAAGAAAAAAAGAAGTTGCTCCCGTGATCTAACTCTTCTGGAGGCCATCGACAATTACATAAAAATCAAAGAACCAGTGTTGTCCAAGGCTACCGTGTCTGGATACGTCAAAATCCGAAAATACGCTTTTCAAAATTTGATGACAACAAAGTTAAAAGACATCGACACAGATATACTGATTACCGCTGTAAGCCTGGAATCGGCCCGTAAAACGACGCAAAAAGGAAAGGACGGGATTATATCGCCAAAGACTGTAAGGAACGAATTCGGGCTACTTACGGCGGTATTAAACTATTATGATGTGGACTATAACGAAAAGAAGATAACGCTGCCGAAAATACCAGATAAAAAGCTCTCTCTGCCAGAGCCTGTAGAAGTATATAAAGCTGTTAAGGGGACCGATATTGAGCTACCCGTACTCTTGGCAATGTGGCTGTCCTTTACCGCATCGGAAATAGCCGGGCTCACCAAATCAGAGTCACTGCTTGATGATGGCAAGTATATAGCAATCAATGAAGTTGTGTTGACAATTGATGGGAAAGAATATAGAAAGGATACTGGAAAACAGCCGAAACGTCAAAGGGTATTAAAACTACCAGAATATATCAAAGACTTGATTGATGACGTGTGTACTGATCGGATTGTACCTATGCCAGCCAATACAATATACCGGAAATTGAAAAGATATTTGGCAAGAGCAGGAGTTAATTCTATAACATTCCATCAGCTCAGACACGTAAACGCATCAGTAATGCATATGTTAAACGTTCCGGACATTTACGCACAGGATAGGGGCGGCTGGTCAACAAATCACATAATGCATAAAAACTATACACATGCATTTACAAAAGAACGCACGGCAGTGGATAATGCCATTGATAACTATTTCGTAGAGATTATGCAACATGAAATGCAACATGACATTTGAGGAATCCACCAACCATGCGGGTTTAAGACAGCGGAGACGGTGGGATTCGAACCC
>PPYE01432599.1_pt1 | contig 43698 bp, 37 predicted proteins | sample 1559881 | NCBI WGS metagenome assembly PPYE01 (sample SAMN08240022, study PRJNA423297) | Human gut metagenome, whole genome shotgun sequencing project.
TTCCATCAATGAAATCTCTAAAATCGTCGGATATGATAACCAGCTGTATTTCAGTCGGCTTTTTCACAAGCTGAAAGGATATTCACCGCGAGAATACCGAAAGCTGAGAAACAAATTCTGAAATCCACAAAGAGGATACCACAGAATCATCAAAGCAATGATTTGTGGTATCCTCTTCGCACTTTTGCTAAGCTGTATAATGGTGGAGCAATTGGTATATCGGCTTCCTTTCTTGGACTTCGCGTCCGTAAAACAGACTGATAACCAGCTCCTCATTCGCAGCGTTCGTTTTATGCAGGTTGAATCGTCGTAGACGCATTCGTGTCACACCACAGTAGATTGAATAGGCAATGAGTAAAACTGGCACTTATCCATTGCAATAATCTTAAGGAGTGACAAATTTATGAACGCAGTAGGTATCGATGTTTCTAAGGGTAAAAGTATGGTTGCTATCATGCGGCCTTTCGGTGAAATTGTTTCCACCCCCTTTGAAATCAAACACACAACCAGTGACATCAATTCACTTGTACTATAAACTATACTCCATTTTAGGGAACCCTATAAGAACCATATCATAGGATTCCATATCTTCTGCTCTTCCCGCAATTTCCGGACGTGATGAAGGATCATTCATTTCCACGCTGCTGCGGCTTTTTTTGTTCATCCAGTTCAGATCCTCATCTGTATAGGGAATCTCCGGTTTTATCTCATAAATATCTGCCCCAATACTCTCTGCCAGTTTCTTTGCTGTCCTGGCTGTGACACCGCTGGCTGAAAAATATGCCACTAATTTTTTATTCATGCTGCATTCTCCTCTCTTTTTATGAATATATTCTTCCGTACATCCGCAGTCAGTCTCTGCCATGCCGGAGATTTTTTTCTGTTTCTGTTTGTTCACTTCTGTTTTCAGCTTTTTTCTTCTGTACTTTTACGTATTTTATACCTGAGATAGTCCAGGGATTCCAGCTTTTTTTCCTGAAAGTGAATCTCATCCAGTGTCTGATCCCTCTTCTGTTTCAAAATACGCATCCTCTCTGCTGCTGTCTCTTTTCCGGCAAGATACAGACGCATATACTGTTGGATTTCTTTCTCATTAAAACCTATTTCATGAAGTGTCATGATCATTCCAAGGCGCTCCAGGTCCTGGTCATCATACTGCCACGCTCCCATTACTTTTTTCACTTCACTGCACAGATTCCACTGTTCATATTTCTGCAAAATTTCCATGGGAATTTGATATTTTTCACTTGCTTCTTTCTTTGTCATAAACATCGCCCTTTTCATCACAATTCAAACAGGCTGCGCCAGTTTTCTTTATTGCCCCAAAATTCTCCTGCAAAAAACTCCCGCGTCTGTGTGCGGCTGCCTCAGCAGTAATATTTCCTATGTAAATAAAATAGATGCCCGCCTCGGACATCTATAATATAACATCTGTATTTTTTAATGTCTAATACTTGTTATGACTGTGAAGAAATGCTTTTAAAGTATTTCTTTATATTTTCAAGAAACCGATACGCCGGTTTTGATAAAATCTGGTTCTTTTTCCATACCAGAACCGTCCCTGTCTCCACCGCAGGAGACAAAGGAATAAATTTCAGATTTTCAAACATATTGTCCAACTGAAAACAAAGCGCTGCCCCTATTCCGTTTTCAACAAGTGTCGCAGCGTTATTGATCAGATTATAGGTTCCCACAATATGCAGCCGGTCAAAACAGTCTCCGAACCATCCCTCCAGCTCGTTCTTTACTAAAAGACGCTTTACCATCAGAATCGGAACATTCAGCAGGTCTTCCGGAGTCACCTGCTCCTTCTTCGCCAGTTCACAGTCTGAACGGACCAGAATGCCCCAGTGCTCCTTTCGGTTGAGCCGGATAAAATTGTATCTGGATATATCCACCGGTTCTGCTAAAATGCCGATATCCGCTAATCCTTTGTCTAACCGGTCTTTAATATCGTCTGCATTTGCTGTGTAAAGATCAAACTGCACCAGAGGATATTCCTTCTGAAAAGACGCAATCACCTTTGCCAGATCGTGGACACTTCTTGTCTCCCCGCTGCCGATAAAAATTTCCCCAGATATATTTTCTTCTCCTTTGGAAGAAAATTCCTTCTGCGTTCGATCAGCTAAAGTTACAATATCATGGGCTCTCTTCTTTAAAAGCATTCCGTCTTCTGTCAAATAGATATTATGGTTGCTCCTTTTAAAAAGCTTTGTCCCCAGCTCTTCCTCCAGCTGCATCAGCTGTCTGGAAAGTGTGGGCTGTGTGATATGTAAAAGCTCCGCAGCTCTGGTAATATTTTCTTCTCTTGCCACCATCAAAAAATACCGTAATACACGTATTTCCACTATTGTCACCTGCCAATTTCTCAGATTCTCTTCTGATTTTACAATATTAGTATACCCCATCCCGATGATAACGGGCAATGCTTTTGGATTCGGTTCTCTGATACAGACCTTTTTGCTGCTTGTTTCAGACATATAAATCATACCATTCAATTAAAATTCAATCAATTACGTTTTTCTGTTCCATACAGTGAAAGCTCCTCATCTGCTGCAGGAAGTAAGGTGATGCATACTGTGGATTTTATAATTTCCATTAAAAGCATAATTAAAATATAAAAAGCTTGACTGTGAGAAGAAAATCGAGTAAAATATTTAGTTGTGAGCAGCAAGCTGAAATAGCTCAGTTGGTAGAGCACTTCACTCGTAATGAAGGGGTCGTGGGTTCAAGTCCCATTTTCAGCTTTCTACTTTATATCAAGGATACATAAAAGACGCAGATATAGTTCATCGGTAGAACGCTAGCTTCCCAAGCTGGAGAGGCGGGTTCGATTCCCGTTATCTGCTTAAAAGAAGCCCTGAAATGCTGTAACTGAGCACTTTCAGGGCTTCTTTTTACCAGAACGGTACAAGAATTCGACATTTCCTAAAGCAGGATCGCCAAAGCCCGGGAATACTTGTCCTGCAGCCGGCAAGTCAGGGTTTCGCGCTGACTTAAATGATCCTTCATATCTGCAACTTTCACCCACCAGACCTCCGGGCAGGCTTTCTGCATTGCTTTTATTGTACGGATATATTCTTCATAAGTTTCTTCGTTTTTCCCGTGAGTGATAAGGTTTAAATAACGAACCAGCAGTTTTTCCGGATCAAGCGCCCGGATTTCCTCCGTGCCGCACCCGGAATCCTCCCACACATCATGAATCCAGGCGAGTGCTATACAGCGTTCTTTAATCGCTGCGGGAATCATGGGATTTTCTCTCGTATATTGTGCGACTCTCTGAGAATGCAGATATACACTCTTGTTCAGATGCTTTTCGGCAACTTTCCTTGCTTCTTCAATCACCTAATCCACTCCTTTTTCAGGCAATGTCCATGAGTTTTATCTGATTTTACAATACATTAAATTCCCATACTTTGCAACCATTCTTAAACATTTATTTTTTAATTTTATTTTTTTCATAAACTGTTCTCCAGGAAGCAGAATGGCATCTGTTTTCCTGCTGCCGGCCAAATCCCCGATGGCGGCAAAAAACCGTCTCATCTCCAGGATCCTGTTCTTCACTGTTGTACCGGATTCTGCTGCACGAGGCGGTTTCGCTTTTATTATGTATTATTTGGAATTTTTCCTAAAGATCTTTCAGGTGCATGGAATACAACCTGTATCTGCCGAAATTCTCAGCTTCTTTTTATAAATTCTGCTCCGCATTTTGGACATCGGATACTTACTTTTCCCTTCCCTCTGGGAATACGGATCTTTTGTTTGCACTGCGGGCAGGAATAGATATGAAAATCTTTTCTCTGCTGCTGAATATATTTCTTTTGGCCGAAGAAGCGGCGAATCCTGTTTTCAATCGCCAGATATTTTTGGTTTTCCGCATACCGCTTGCTGATATTTCTGGAAAACATACGTATATAGATCAATATGATCAAGAAAAGCTCCCAAGAAGAAAGAACCACACTAAAATAACCATTTCTCACAAAAAGATTAATAACCGCACAGACCAGCAGCACGATCACCATAAACATATTCAGCCGGTCTGTTCCATATCTTCCTGCCATAAATTTTGCAAATTTCTCTTTCATAATTCTCTGCCGCCATCCTTTTCCAATGTTTCATAAATTTCTGTCACAAACGCCCTGGCGCCTTCCAGGTCTCTTGCATCCGGATGAAGCAATGCCCGGTCAAAATTCTGGATCATGGCGTCTATCTGTCTGGCGTTTTTCTGTGTCCTCATTGCTGTATATTTTTCCCTAACTGCCATAGGCATCTTTCCCTGACAAAAATAGGCACCCAGATATTGATTGTCATCTTCAATAAACACACGAACATTTTCTTCTATTCTTTTATAATATTCCGGGCTGCCTCCCATACCGCAGGTGCCGAACAGCGCAATCTTCTTTCCCTGCAGACTCCCCAGATAGTCCAGGATATCCGCACTGGCAGTACCTCTGTCAGTCCAGAAACCAATGAAATAGATATCTCCCATTTCATAATCTTTCTGTCCGTCAAGGCTCTGGATATCTTTGTTCTTCCCCGGAACAGCTTCAAAGATCGCCTTTGCCAGCTTTTCCGTGTTGCCGGTGCGGCTTTTATACAATACCTGTGTTTTAATCACTTATGTTCATTCCCTTCTGTGGTCATTTTCTTTTACAACTATTCTATCACTGATACCACAGAAATAACATTTCTTGATTCTTAAAAATTATAAAGAGTGTATAAACTTTCCAAACTGTAACTCTGTATTATTTTATGTGCACGTCCAGCTGAGGATATGGAAGTTCTATTCCCTCTTCGTCAAAGGTAAGCTTAATCTGCTCGTTCATTCTCCATTTCGCCGGCCAGTACTCTTCTGTCTTCACCCAGGCGCGCATGCCAAGTACAACACCGTCCGCTGCGAGCTGGTCTACAAATACCTGTATCTCCTCATCGGAACGGATGCTTTCATCTGCATGCATCAGACGATTTAAAATTTCCTTTGCTTTTATCAGGTCAGACTGATAAGAAATCGTCACTTTAATCTCCAGCTTCCTTCTGTCCTGAGAAGTTACATTGGTAATACTGGAACTGGTCAGGGTTCCGTTGGGAACTGTGATCCTTCGGTTGTCTACCGTGGAAAGTGTAGTATAGAACAAATCTATTTTCACCACTGTACCTTCCTGCTGATTGGTACTTTCGATAATATAGTCTCCCACTACAAAGGGCTTCAGGATCAAGATGATCACTCCGCCTGCCAAATTAGACAATCCGCCCTGCAGTGCAAGACCCACCGCAACACCTCCGGATGCCAGCAATGCCGCTATAGAGGACTCTTTTACACCAAAACTCGTTGCAATAGTGACAATCAAAAGAAAATAGAGCCCTGCTTTCACAAAAGAAGTCACAAACTGTGTTACCCCTGTGTCCGCATTTGCCCTGTTCATAGATTTTACAATAAATCTGCACAATTTATGGATCAGTTTACTGGCAATGATATAGACAATGATCGCCAGCAAGACTCTTCCCAGAAAGCTTCCGATAACAGGAATCTGCTCTTCCCAGAAATCCCATGTGAGATAATGTCTGAGAAATGCCTCCAGGCTGTCAAATTCAATTGCTTCCGTTATGTCTGTTGTCATAATTCCACCTTTACTTTGATATTAGCAGAAAACGATCCTGTCTCCTGCCCTGAACAGTTCATAAATTGGAAACCGGCAAAGCCGGTCTCCAACTAGTTATTCATGGACAATAGGCTGTCTGCAAAACGTATCGTCTATTGTTTACTGCTTTTTCTTTTTTCCCCCTGTTTTCTTTTTCGTTTCTGCTTCTGATTCTGCTTCAATCTTTTCTGCTTCCGGTTTTGCCTCGATTTTCTTTGCTTCCGGTTTTGCTTCGATCTTTTCTGCTTCTGGTTTTGCCTCGATCTTCTTCGCTTCCGGCTTTGCTTCGATCTTCTCTGCTTCCGGTTTTGCCTCGATCTTCTTTGCCTCCGGCTTCGCTTCGATCTTCTCTGCTTCCGGTTTCGCTGCCTTCTTTCCCTTTGGTTTTGTTTCCGCTTTGGCATCCGTCTTTTTTTCAGCCGGCTTTACTTTGCTGTTCTTTTCTTCTTCCTTTTGTCTTTCCTCTTCAATCTTCTTTTCCAGCTGCTTTCTTACTTTTGACACCTCTGTCCGGCTCTCCGCAGCTTGCGTTTTCTTTCCGGCCCTTTTTGTCTCAGCCTTTGTATAAGAAAAGATCTGAACAGAAAGAGGTGCTACTGTAATGACAATAGAATTCTTCCTTTCATCGCACTCTTCTTTTTTGGATGTCTTTACTCTGGGATTTCCAATACCGGTCCCGCCGAATTCCTTCGCATTGCTGTTAAAGATCTCTTTGTATTTTCCCGGATAGGGAACTCCCATCTGATACTTTTCATAGGTCATATCAGAAAAATTGCACACTGCAACCAAAGTTGTTTCTCTCTTCTTTCCTCTGCGCACCAGAGTCAGCATATTTTTCTCTGACTCCATAAGATTGATCCATTCAAAGCCATCTGTATTATAATCCATTTCATATAACGCAGGCTGTTCTTTATACAGCTTCCAGAGTGCCTGTACATAATTTTTCATCTGTGCATGGTCTTTTTCTTCCAAAAGTTCCCAATCCAGTCCTCTTTCTTCAGACCATTCTCTCTCCTGGGCAAATTCCTGTCCCATAAACAGCAGTTTCTTGCCCGGATGAACCAGCATGAAGCCATAAGCCGCACGCAGGTTTGCCATTTTTTTCTCCTTTTCTCCAGGCATTTTGTTAAGAAGAGAACATTTGCCGTGGACGACTTCATCGTGTGAAAGACTCAGCAGGAATTTTTCACTGTAAGCATAAACCATACTGAATGTCAGCTCATCATGGGCACCGCTTCTGAAAATGGGATCTTTTTTCATATAATCGATAAAATCATTCATCCAGCCCATATTCCACTTATAATCAAATCCCAGACCGTCATCTTCTACCTTTCCCGTGATTTTTGGCCATGCTGTGGATTCTTCCGCGATAAGCAGAGCATCCGGATGTTTTTTCTTAAAAATAGAATTTAAGTGTTTCAGAAACTCAATAGCTTCCAGATTTTCATTTCCGCCGTAGATATTTGCTACCCACTCTCCGTCATTCTTTCCATAATCCAGATACAGCATGGAAGCCACCGCATCCATACGGATACCGTCAGCATGATATTGTTCTGCCCAGAACAAAGCATTGGAGATAAGGAAGTTCTTTACCTGAGGCCGCCCGTAGTTATAGATCAGAGTACCCCAGTGAGGATGCATGCCCTGCCTTGGATCCAGATGCTCATAGAGGCAGGTTCCGTCAAACGCAGCAAGTCCAAATGTATCTTTCGGAAAATGAGCAGGTACCCAGTCTAAGATCACGCCGATCCCCTGCTGATGCATATAATCCATGAAATACATAAAATCCTCCACATTTCCGTATCGGCTGGTAGGCGCATAGTATCCGGTCACCTGATAGCCCCAGGAAGCATCAAAGGGGTGTTCCATTACAGGCATCAGCTCCACATGAGTGTATCCCATTTCCTTCACATATTCTGCAAGCATAGGGGCAATTTCCCTGTAATTATAAAACAACCTGCCTTCTTCTTTCTCAGGCTTTCTCCAGGAACCAAGATGCAGTTCATAAACTGCCATGGGTTTTTTCTCATCCTGCAACTGTTTTCTGGATTTCATCCAGGCATCATCGTTCCATTTATACTGGCTCAGATCTGCGACTACAGATGCCGTTTTTGGCCGTACCTCCGCCTGGTTTCCATATGGGTCAGCCTTCAGATAGACCAGAGATCCCTTCGCCTTTATTTCATATTTATACAACGCACCTGCTTTTACTCCGGGGATAAACAGTTCAAAAATTCCGGATACTGCAAGCCTGTTCATCTGATGCACTCTTCCGTCCCAGTGATTAAAATCACCAACCACGCTGACACGCATGGCATTGGGTGCCCATACTGCAAAGTAAACTCCGGATACGCCCCGGACCGTCATGGGATGAGCTCCCAGTTTTTTATAAATATCATAACAGATGCCGGCGGAAAACTGCTGCTCCTCCTCCACACTGATCTGCTCCTCAAATGCATAAGGGTCATAAAACTGCTCTGTTTTTCCTTCTTCGTATACTGCTTCGACCTTATATTTCGGTATCTTATCCCCGGGGATCAATACAGAAAAAAATCCCGCTTCATCCTCCAGTTCCATCTCATATTTCTGTTTGTCTTTTGTTGTCAGGATCTTTGCCGAGGAAGCTCCCGGAAGAAAACACTGAATCAGAATACCCTCCGGAGTCACTCTGGGACCCAGTATTTTTTTTGGCTCACTTTCTTCCGAATAAACAACTGCCTCAATCTCCGGCCAGTCCATCATGTTATATAATTTTTCAGACATGATACGCCCTCCTTTATTCATGGATACCTGAAAATAACTGCGCAATTCATATTTTGCAGCCTATGAATTTATTTTATCATCAAAGTATTTTGTTGTAAAGATTTTAACAAAGATTCCAACTGTACTGTCTGTACTTTTGTATAAATTTTGTTTTTATTGCAGGAAAAACTTGTGCATTTTTCATACTTCAAGTATAATAGAAGGAACAGGAAGACAGATGATTTCTCCTGTCACCAAAAGAGGAGGTATAAAAACATGCTTGAAAAAAGCTACTATGAGAAAACCGATAAGATCATCGAATTTTACGGCAGAAAAGCAAGTTCCCTGATCCCCATTATGCAGGATATTCAGGCAGAATACCGTTATCTGCCAGGTGAACTGCTCACCTATGTTGCAAAAGAAATCGGGGTAAAAGAAGCGAAAGCTTACAGTGTAGCAACTTTCTACGAAAACTTCTCCTTTGAACCAAAGGGAAAGTACATTATCAAGGTTTGTGACGGAACCGCCTGTCATGTCCGGAAATCCATTCCTATTCTGGAAGCGCTCCAGAAAGAACTGGGACTGAGCAAGAAGAAACATACCACAGACGATATGCTTTTCACTGTTGAAACCGTTTCCTGCCTGGGAGCCTGCGGTCTTGCCCCCACCATGACGGTGAACAATGAAGTTTATCCGTCCATGACGCCGGAGAAAGCTCTTGCACTGCTGGCAGAACTGAGAGGTGATAACGTATGATAATTGAAAACAGAGAGTCCTTATTAAAAGAGAGAGAACTTGCCCAAAAAGAAATTGATTCTTATACCTGCCGTATTCTTGTCTGCGCAGGTACCGGCTGCGTGGCTTCCGGTTCTGAAAAAATTTACAAAAAAATGTGTGAACTGTGCAAAGATATGGAAGGAGTATCTGTAGAATTCCAAAATGAAGTCCCCCACATCGGTACAGTTAAAACCGGCTGCCAGGGTGTGTGCGAGCTTGGACCCCTGGTTCGTATCGAGCCTTATCATTATCAGTATGTAAAAGTACAGGAAGATGACTGCATGGAAATTTTCCAGCGTACTGTCTTAAAGAAAGAGCCTGTAGAAAGACTCTTTTATACTAAAAATGAAAAATCTTATGCCACTCCTGATGATATTCCGTTCATTGCAAAACAGACCAGGATCGTTCTGGAAAACTGCGGCAAGTTTGATGCGGAATCCTTAGACGAGTACATAGCTTCCGGAGGTTACGATGCTTTAGCAAAAGCACTCTTTGATATGACTCCCGAGAAAGTCATTGATGAAGTAGATAGATCCGGTCTACGCGGAAGAGGCGGCGGCGGTTTCCCCTGCGGGCGTAAATGGAAACAAGTAGCTGCCCACAAAGAAGAACCTGTTCGTTACGTAGTCTGTAACGGAGATGAAGGTGATCCCGGCGCTTTCATGGACGGCAGTGTTATGGAAGGCGACCCATACCGTCTGATCGAAGGCATGACTATTGCCGCTTATGCGGTAGGGTCCAGTGATGGATATATCTATGTACGTGCAGAATATCCTCTTTCTGTAGCACGTCTTCGTCATGCGATCCGCCAGGCAGAAGAAAAAGGTCTTCTGGGCGACAACATTCTGGGTACCGGATTCAATTTCCACATGCACATTAACCGTGGTGCCGGCGCTTTCGTCTGTGGTGAAGGTTCCGCTCTGACCGCCTCCATTGAAGGTGACAGAGGAATGCCCCGTGTAAAACCCCCCAGAACCGTTGATAAAGGTCTCTGGGCAAAGCCCACCGTACTGAACAACGTAGAAACTTTTGCCAATGTCCCAGGAATCGTGCTGAAAGGTTCTGACTGGTTCCGCACGATCGGAACAGAAAAAAGCCCGGGAACAAAAACCTTCTCTCTCACCGGAGCCATTGAGAACACCGGCTTGATCGAAGTTCCCATGGGAACTACTTTAAGAGAAATCATCTATGACATTGGCGGCGGTATCAAGGGCGGCGGAGATTTTAAAGCAATTCAGATCGGCGGACCTTCCGGTGGATGTCTGACAAAAGAACATCTGGATGTAGGTCTGGATTTTGATAATGTAAAAAAATACAATGCCATCATGGGATCCGGGGGACTGGTTGTCATGGACGAGAACACCTGTATGGTGGAAGTGGCGCGCTTCTTCATGAGCTTTACCCAGCGGGAATCCTGCGGAAAATGTGTTCCCTGCCGTGAAGGTACTAAACGTATGCTGGAAATTCTGGAACGTATCGTAAACGGAGAAGGAAAACTGGAAGACCTTGACACTCTGGAAGAGCTTGCGGCTATGGTAAAAAATATGGCGCTGTGCGGTCTTGGAAAGAGCGCTCCGCTTCCGGTTATCAGCACACTGAAAACCTTCCGCAAAGAATATGAAGAACATATCCTGGAACATAAATGTGCTGCAAAGAGCTGTACGGCAATGAGAAAGTATGTCATCAATCCTGAATTCTGCAAGGGCTGCGGAAAATGCGCGAAGAACTGTCCTGTTGGGGCGATCACAGGCGTCCGCAAGGAAGCATACCACATCAATCCATCACTTTGTATCAAGTGTGACGCCTGCCGTGATAACTGTGCTTTCGATGCAGTTTATGTTGAATATTAGGAGGGAATCAATATGGGATTTATGACAATTGACGGCAGAAAAGTAGAATTTACAGATGAAAAAAATGTACTTTCTGTCATAAGACATGCAGGGATCAACCTGCCTACCCTTTGCTACCATTCTGAGGTTTCCACCTTCGGTGCCTGTCGTTTATGTACCGTGGAGGATGACAGAGGCCGCACCTTTGCCTCCTGTTCGGAAGAGCCCAGAGACGGAATGGTAATCTACACCAATTCAGGAAGAATTAAAAAATACAGAAAATTAATTGTAGAGCTGCTTCTTGCCGCACATTGCCGCGACTGCACCACTTGTGTAAAAAGCGGTGAATGTGTACTCCAGAATCTTGCGCACAGAATGAATATCAACACGGTTCGTTTCCAGAACACAAGAGAGCTCCGTCCCCTGGACACCAGCTCTCCCGCTCTGATCCGCGACCCAAATAAATGTATCCTCTGCGGTGACTGTGTACGTGCCTGCAGCGAGATTCAGGGACTGGGCGTTTTAGGATTTGCTTACCGCGGAACAGATGCCATGGTAATGCCTGCTTTCGACAAACCAATTTCTGAAACCAACTGTGTCAGCTGCGGACAGTGCCGCGTATTCTGCCCCACAGGTGCCATCAGTATCAAACAGCATATTGACGAAGTCTGGGATGCTATCTCAGATCCTGATACCAGAGTAATTGCCCAGATTGCACCGGCAGTCCGGGTTGCCGTAGGAGATGCTTTCGGTCTCACCAAAGGACATAGTGTCATGGGCAAACTGGTTGCTGTGCTGCACCGCATGGGCTTTGATGAAGTTTACGATACTGCTTTTGCTGCCGATCTGACCATCATGGAAGAATCCAAAGAATTTCTGGAAAGACTTGGAAAGGGAGAACATCTTCCTCTGTTCACCTCCTGCTGTCCTGCATGGGTACAGTTTTTGTGTAATGAGTATCCCGAATTTAAGGATAATCTTTCCACCTGCCGTTCTCCTCAGGGAATGTTCTCAGCAGTTACTAAAGAGTACTACAGAGGCTATGAGAAAAACCAGGGCAAAAAAACTTTCATGGTATCCATCATGCCGTGTACAGCAAAAAAAGCGGAGATCCTCCGCCCCAACAACTTTACTAAAGGTGAGCAGGATACTGATGCAGTCATCACTACGACTGAGCTGATCCGTATGATCCAGAACTCCGGTATCGAATTCCAGACACTGGTTCCTGAAGCCTGTGATATGCCTTTTGGTTTCGGATCAGGAGCAGGTGTGATCTTCGGCGTCACCGGAGGTGTAACAGAAGCTATGCTCCGCCGTTTTGCGGACAAACATGACAAAGCTACCATGGATACAGTAGCCGAAGCAGGCGCAAGAGGTGATGAGGGAATCAAAGAATTTTCTGTCACCTACCAGGGAATCCCCTTAAATGTCTGTGTAGCCAGCGGACTTGCCAACGCCAGAACTGTTATGGAAAACATCAAAAGCGGCAAAAAGCATTATCATATCGTAGAGATCATGGCATGCCGCAGAGGCTGTATCATGGGAGGCGGACAGCCGCCCAAAGCCGGTGACCGTACCAAGGCAGCCAGACGTGACGGTCTGTATCAGGCAGACAATGTTACCAGCATCCGTAAAGCAGACGAAAACCCATTGATCCTATCACTGTACGATGGTCTGTTAAAAGGAAAAACTCATGAGCTTCTCCATGTAGACAGCTATTGATCCTAAATCATTTATAAATGCAGCGGTTTCATTCGTGCAGGTGAGCCGCTGCAAAAAGAAAGGCTCCGCTGTCCCAGCTGCTGGAAACGGAGCTTTCTTTTTGTCCACTGTATGTTTTATAAAACAGAAAATATTCAGACTAACTGAATATCTCCTGGGGCAAATAACCATTCAATCATTATTTTTTTCCGCTCTTCTTTCACGAAGGATTTCCACATTGCGGGTTACTTTCTTCTTGCTCAGCGGGTATACAAAGAACAGCATCAGGGCCACTATCACGAACAAAACTCCTGGTACAAAAGTTCCCAGATTGTATACCCCGTTCAGAACTTCCTGCGTCTGTACTTTCACTGAAGAATCAAAACCAATGAATGCCAGCGCATAACCGCCCAGACCTCCTGCAAGTGCCTGACCTAATTTTCTTGCAAAAGAATATACCGCATAAATAGTTCCGTCTTCTCTCTTTCCAGATCTTACTTCTACATCATCAATAACGTCGATGATATTTGCCCAGACAATCAGATTAAAGTAGTTAACACCAATGTATCCGATAGCTGCAATGATAACAAATACCCATACGTTTTCTATGTGCAGGAATCCCAGAAGGAGGAATACAACACCGTTGAATAAGGTAGCCACTGCAGCAGATTCTTTTTTACCGAATTTTGCTGAAATTGTTCCGGCAACAGTAGCAAGAAGCAGTGAGCAAGCCATAGTGATCAGGTTATAAGTAGATAACGCGCCTGCATTTTTAAAATAATCTGTGTACAGGTACTGGTTTACACTGCTTGACATCAGCTGACTTAACAGGAGGAACAGAGCAGCTCCTACAATACCCAGAAGAGCTCTGTTGGAAAAGATTGCCTTGAAGCTCTGACCAAGAGATACTCTCGGAGCGTTTGGATCCGGCTCGATCTTAATACGTTCTGTAGTACATTTATAGCAGATAAAGTAGCAGATCACCGCACATACGGAAAAGATACCTGCAACAATAGGGAAGATCGTACCGCCGCCGCGGATGATCTGATTTCCTTCTGCATCTGCAGTATAGATGATCATCGGACCGCCTACGCCTACGATCAGGTTTGCCAGTGTGGCTCCTACACTTCTGAAAGTGGAAAGTGCTGTACGTTCTTCCGGAACATCTGTGATGGCAGATGCCATGGAACCATAGGGAATATTGATACCTGTGTAGCAGATACTTCCCCATAAAATATAAGTAACATACATATAAACCATCTTAAGCGCCATAGGAGCATCTGCAAGACCTGACTGGTACATCAGGAAACTGGCAATTGCCACGGGACCTGCCATAATACGGATCCAGCGTTTAAATCTGCCGTCCTTACCAGGCTTTACAGTATCAACAATACGTCCCATAGTGATATCTGTAAATGCATCCACGATTCTGGCTACCAGGAACAAGGTTCCTACCGCCGCTGCACTGATTCCCCATACTTTCATGTAAAATACCATCAGAAAAGTACTGGAAAACATAAAGGTAAAATCGTTTCCGAAATCACCGAACATGTAACCAATCTTATCTCTCAGACCAAAAGGTCTTACTGTTGTTTTTCCGCTCATAATCTTTCTCCTTTAAAATCTTGTCTCCCACCTGCCGCAGAATACATTTTCATTATACCTTCCTTTAAATTCGCTTTTTCCCATCATTTTCTCAAGGACTGCCGCGAAGCTTTCATGGTGATCCATATAGGCGTTGATATAACATCTTGCCATAGGCACATCAATCAGGTTATTGGTATAACTTAAAGAAACCACAAAGGTAGGAAGCTCTGACATATACCAGGGCTGTTTTACCGGCTCATCCCATTTTACACGCATGGTATTGAACTGGGCAAATCCCTGTACATTCAAAATCAGCAGGACACAGTCATATTTCTTTTTGAAATCTTCAATCTTACCCTTGGAAGATGCAACCTCTGCATCTACTTCAAATCCGGCTTCCTCTAACTGAGCCACAATATCTTTGATGATTGCGTCATCATTGGACTTGAATTTTGCTCCCGCGATAACAACTGCCTCAGAACCAATGTACACCAGTTTAATTTTCTTATATTTTTCCGGTGTCATGGGCAGATATCCAAGACGGTCTTTTACCAGTGTCACATACTGGTCCGCAAATTTTCTGGAAATCTCATGATGTTCTTCACATCCCACAGCCTCCAGATTCTCCTTTGGCTGTGTCAGCTTTCCTTCTTTCTGCAGAATATGAAGATTCAGCGCTGCTTTTACGCCCAGGATCCTATGAAGCGCATCGTTTAAACGTTCTTCTGTGATGATTCCTTTTTTGTATCCTTCCATCATATAGTTAAAATCTTCTTCTCTGTCATTAAAGAAGAGGAACATATCACAGCCTGCTGCAATAGCTCCCGGAACCTGTTCACTTCTTGGAAGCGTAGCCCCGAACATGCCGATCATGTGAGACGCATCTGTTACGACCAGACCGTTGAATCCCAGCTGTCCTTTCAGCAGGTCTGTGATCAGTTCCGGAGCAAGAGTCGCTGGACGAATATCTTCATCTTTGATTCCCGGTCTTAATTTTCTGGAATAGGCGGGCAGCGCGATGTGTCCTGCCATAATAGTCATTACACCGTCATCAATCAGTTCTTTATAAACTTTTCCGTAGGTTTCGTCCCAGCGGTCACAGTCCAGTTCATTAATGCCCATAATCAGGTGCTGATCGTTTTCTTCTGTTCCGTCTCCCGGAAAATGTTTCATACAGGTAGCAAAGTTTTCTGTCTTCATTCCTTTAAAGAAAGCTTTGGAATATCGGATGACATCATCCGGATTGTCATTGAAAGCCCGAAGCTGTACAATGGTATTTCTCCAGTTGTAAGTCAAATCTACAATTGGAGCAAAATTCCAGTTACATCCCACTGCTGCTGCTTCTCTTGCAGAAACCTTTGCCATCTCATAGACAGCTTCCTCAGAGTCAATAGCAGCCATAGCGGCGCCGTTGGCAATAGGAGTTCCTCCCTGACATCCTCCATTTCCCCCTGCCTCACAGTTGGAAGCAATAAGAAGCGGGATCTTAGTGGTCTTCTGCAGGCAGTCGGCCATCTCCCACAGTTCTTCCTTGGGAGCATTGTGATAGCGGATAGCACCCGGATGATAAGTATCCAGAACTTTTTTAATATTTTCCGGCTTTCTCTCTTCTGCATTTGCTACCATATTAACAAAAAGCTGTCCGATTTTTTCTTCTGTGCTCATTCCTGCAATGGTATCCTCTACCCATTGAATCTGTTCATCGTTAAGATGGTATGGTTTTTCTCTTAAATTGACCATTTTTTTCCTCCTTCTGCTATTCCCTGAGATTCCTGACAAAGTCCTGGATCAGTTTTTCCTGATATCCGCCTGCAAATGTGCCGTTTTGCAGTTTTTCCGCTGCTTCGCCGATATTTTCCCAGCTTTCCGGTTCATGGGTAACTAAGACAGGATAATAGAAAACACCGTTGGCTTTTGCCGCGTCCATGTCTCCCGGGGCATCGCCCACCATCATCACCTTATCCTTATCATACCCAAAGGTCAGGAGCTTCTCAATGCAGCTCTGCTTACTTCCTGCATTCTGCGCAAGAAGTGCGTCTACATGTTCGATAAGTCCGAATCTGGTCCATTCCTCTTCCACTGCTTCCAGATTGGCAGAAGAAACTACTGCAATATCACAAGTCTCATGAAGCAGTTCAAGATTTTCTCGCACTCCTGAAAACGGGCTTACTGTTTCCTTTGGAAGTTCCCGAATTTTCTGATTGACGCATTCTGACCAGTGAAGTGCTTTTTTCAGACAAATACTGTCCTGCTCATCAGCAGCTTTTTCCACAGCCCGGTTGGAAAGTTCCTGCGTATTTTCAACCCAGCGTATCAGCGAATCCAGATCCTCAATGGGAGTCATTTCTCTGTCAATGATTTCCAGCGCTTTTGCCAGGCCTTTAAACCGGTTGATACCGCGGGTCATGGAATACAGGTTGATGTGGTTCCAAAGAAGAGTGATCTTCTGCTGATACACTTCCAGATTCCACTCCTGGATCATGCATGGGCCAAAGCACTGAAAATGCTTAATATCCATAGAATCTATGGCACATCCGTCAGAATCCACACAGATCAGATATTCTTTCTTTTTCCTGTATCCAGGCAGAATTGCCTCCATTTGTTCACGTCCTTTCTCTGTTCATATGTACTAATTCTACTGGGATTTTCTTTAAAAATCAGTGACAATTTATATTGAAAATCGCACAAAATTATGTTATTGTTTCTTCACAATTAATATTGTTATATTTTAGCATAATTTTATGCGTCTTTAAGAATGGAGAATATTTAATATGAATGAAAAAAATCTGGAACTTTTCCAGCAGACCCTAAGAGCTTCCAGCGTGAACTGCAGAATCCTGTATCAGGACGAAACCGCATTCTCTCATATGGACTGTCAGCTGCGCATGCATTTATATGAAAATTATTCTTATCTGGATAATTTTAAAAACTTTACCCATTTACTGAAATCGGGAACTATGATACGCTTTCTCGATGACTTTGAAATGTATTATTTCTTCCTGCACATTCCTGAAGAATACCTGGAGGACTATCAGCTCCCCTATTTTTCTGTAGGACCTTTTCTGGAAAGCCGTCCCGATGACAGTCATATCCAGAAAAACATGTTCCGCTGCCGGATTCCGGATACTCTATTTAACGATGTCGCAGAATTTTACGCCAGCATTCCTGTTCTGGAAAATATTGCTATGTTTGAAAACTTTACCCGAAATCTGGCTTCCGGGCTTTTCGGACAGGAATACCATGTACTTTACCTGCCGGACACAGAGAGCAGTATTTACAAACATGCGAATATGACGCTGCGCCTGCGTCAGAATCCTCAGCTTGCCATGTACCGCATTGAGGAAAGATATGAAACAGAACGGCAGATGATGTCTGCAATCTCCAACGGAGACTATAACCGCGCGCATGAATACCATCAGAAATTTACCACCTATTACATACAGCCGCGCACAGACAACCTTCTCCGCAATTTTCAGAATTTCCAGATCATCCTGAACACTCTGTGCCGGAAAGCAGCCGAACTGGGCGGCGTACATCCTCTGTATATTGATGACATTTCCACAAAGTTTGCCATTGCTATTAATGAAGCACGCTCTCAGCGGGAGCTTCAGCATATTGCCGGAGATATGATCCATAAATACTGTATTCTGGTAAAAAATTATGCACTGAAAGGATACTCACAGGCTGTAAAAGATGTGATCTCTTATATTGATTTTCATTATGCAGAAGATCTCGGACTTGCCTTTTTCGCAGACATGCTGAATCTGACAAAAAATTATCTGTCCAGCCTGTTTAAAAAAGAAACTGGGTTAACCCTTACAGACTACATCCACCAGGTACGGGTGCGCCAGGCGATCACCCTGATCAACTCAACTTCCCTTCCCATCTCCACCATTGCGACGGCATGCGGATACAATGATATAAATTATTTTATCCGTATTTTCAAAAAAATTTTCGGTATCTCACCAAAACAATATCAGAAAACCATCCTGCATTCCGGACGGTAAAATTGACAAAAAAGCGGAGGTTCCGGTCCTGTCACAGAACCAGAATCTCCGCTTCCAGCATTTGAGCTTCTTTTTCATCGTGAGTGACACAGAGGACCGTTTTTCCTCTGCACTGCTCTTTTACAAAAGACGCTGCTTTTTTTTTCGTTTCTATATCCAGCCCTTTAAAAGGCTCGTCTAAAAATAAAATATCCCAGTCCGCGTACAGTGCCCGTAAAATTGCGGCCCTGCGCCTCATTCCTCCGGACAGTTCTCTTGCCGGCTGGCTGATACAGTCTGCCAGTCCCATACGGGAAAATCCTCTGCTCATCGTTTCCTGAAACTGTCTGCTCCTTCCGGTCTTTCCCTTTACTACCAGCCGTACATTGGCTCCTGTGCTCAAATTTTCACAAAGCCGGTCCTCCTGGAATACTACACTTTTTTTCTTTCCCTTTATCCCTTCCACACTTCCCCTGTCTGCTTTCTCCAATCCCATAAGGATCCGCAGAAGGGTGGTCTTTCCTTTTCCGGAAGGCGCCATGATGCAGGTTGTCTTTCCTTCTTCAAAGACAGCGGAAAAATCCTGCAGCACTGTTTTTTTACCATAGGACTTCCAAAGCCCTGTTACCCTGATCGCCATTTTATATCCTTTCCAGGCGCGCCACGCACCAATCGATTCCGGCAAGAAACAACTTCTCAAACAGCAGGCTGATCAGCACGATTACTACAGTCCACGCAAACAAATCCGGGGTATTCAGATACACCTTGGCATTGTAGAGCATTTCACCGATGGACTGGTCAGGAATTCCGATAACCTCTGCGGCGATTCCCGCCTTCCAGCACAGTCCCAGCGCCACGCTGCATCCGGCACGGAAAAATGGCAGTACCTGGGATACGTAAATATAGCGGATCCGCCTTGGCAGAGAGATCTGGAAAATCTCTGCCATTTCCAGAAGCTCCTGATCTGTACTTTCAATCCCTTTTAAAAGATTCGTATACATCACCGGAAAGACCATAAGAAAAGAGATTGCCACTGACAGATTTCTGGAAGGTACCCAGATCAGCACCAAAATAATAAAAGACGCCACCGGAATTGCTTTCACCGTCAGCACTGCGGGAGCCAGAAGTTCCCGGACTTTTGAAAAGCCGGCGGAAAGCCCTGCGAAAAGCAGGGATGCGGCGGCAGCGAGCAGGAACCCTCCCGCGATCCTTACAAGAGAAAATCCGATAGAATTCCAGAAATCTACTGTCACTGCCAGTTCCCCCAGCCTTTTCAGGACACGCACAGGAGAAACTAAAAGAATCTCCTGTCCGATCCCCATGCTCACTGCCTGCCAGACAAAAAGCCAGAATATCACTGCCCACAGCCGGATACTGCCTTTCCTGTTTCTCTGCTTATCTGCTGTAATAGAACTCATCTCCCGGCACTTCTCCTCCTACTGCCTCAGGATTCTGCTCCTTTAAAACTTCCAGGTAGCCTGACAGCTTTTCTTTCATTTCGCTGCCGTCAATAAAAACAATATTACACTCCGGGAGAGCCGTTTTTGCCACTTCTTCTGCCACAATATCATACTGCCCTACCAGTTTTGCAGCCTCCTGTGTATTTTTATTCACATAATTTACAGAGGCTTCATAATTATCCATAAAATCTTCCACTGCCTCAGGATTTTCCTCTACAAACTCTGTGCGCGCCACCACCACACCAGTCAGCAGGCTGCTTTTTATCTCCTGAGTTTCCTGTACCCTATCCCACTCTTCCGTCAGATCCAGAGCCGTGCGGATAGCAGGATTCTTGGACTGTGCCGTTGTCACAAAAGGCTGAGGCAGCATGGCAATGGCATTTTCCGTACTGGAAAGAGCTGCCACACATTCTGAATGCTCACTTTTCCATTCAATAGTTACATCTGTATCTGGGTCAATGCCATTGGCGGACAATATATACCTGAGGGAATATTCTGGAGTGGAGCCTTTTCCGCTGGCATAAATTGTTTTCCCTTTTAAATCTGCCACAGACTGGACTGTATCACCGCTTTCCACAATGTAGAGAACACCCAGGGTATTGATGGCAAGAACCTGCACCTGCCCGTCTGTATTATTATAGAGCACTGAAGCCAGGTTTGCCGGGACTGCCGCTATGTCTGTCTCTCCCTGCACCAGCTTAGGCGTCACCTCATCCGCAGAAGCCGCTATGGAAAAGTGATAATTTTCGCTGGTGATATTCCCCTGATCGGCATCATCCATGAATTTTACCATTCCCATAGCTGTCGGTCCTTTCAGGGCTGTAACATTTACATCCACAGCTTCTGCGGTCTCCCTGATCTCTTTTTCTTTGTCCTGTGTTTCCTCTTCCACTGCGTTTTCTGTACTCTGGTTCTCCTCCTCAGAGCTGTTCTCTGTACCCTGACAGCCGGAAATAACAGATACTGCCAGTGTTGCAGCAAGCAGGACCGATACAATTTTCTTCTTCATTGGTTTTTCCTCCTTTTCTTAAAGAGATTTCTCTAAATTCTGTGGATAAATAATCCACTTCTCAGTTTTGGCTCAAACCAGGTGGATTTCGGCGGCATCAGCCTGCCCTCATCCGCAGTTCTCATCAGCTCCTCCATACTGGTAGGATACATGGAAACAGCCACTCCCCCGGAAGCGTCAGCCTGCTCTTCCAGTTCTGAAAGTCCCCGGATTCCTCCTATAAAGTCGATCCGCTTATCCTCTCCCGGTTTTTTTATTCCCAGAACAGGATCTAAAAGATATTTTTGAAGAAGAGAAACGTCTAGTCCATCCACTGGATCTGCGCTTTTATATTCTTCTCTGATCTTCATCTCGTACCATGTTCCGGCCAGATACATACCAAAATTTCCTTTTTCTTTCGGCTTTACCTGACCCTGGGCTTTGTTTATTTCAAAGCACTTCTCTGCCTTTTTAAGAAATTCCTCCGGCGTACTTCCGTTTAAGTCTCTTACTACCCGGTTATAATCGAGAATCTCCAGCTCATCAGAAGGAAATAAAACACTCAGGAAATAATTAAATGGTTCCTTTCCTGTGACATGGACCGATTCCTCTCTTTTTATCAGAGCAGCTTTCACCGCGGAGGCTGCCCTGTGATGTCCGTCAGCAATGTAAATCCTATCTATTCCCTGAAACAACAGACGGATTTTTTCGATGATATTTCCTTCAAAAATAACCCAGACTCTGTGGCGGACCCCATCCTGGGATACAAAGTCATAGACCGGGTCGCTGCTTTTCTTTTTCATATCCAGGATTCTCTTCAGTTTTTCCTGCGGATGGTGTGCCAGAAAAATGGGACCGGTCTGTGCCTGGCATGCCAGCACATGACGGATTCTGTCCTTTTCTTTTTCCGGTTTTGTGTTTTCATGGCGTTTTATCACATGATTCAGATAATCGTCCACTGCCGCGCATGCTACCACTCCAGTCTGGGTATGAGTCCTGCATCCCAGTTCATAAATATAATAGCAGTTCTCTGTATCCTGGCAGAAATCCCCATCTTCCATCATTTTCCACAGTGTCACTTCCGCCTGCCTGTACACTTCAGGCGCATACATATCCACATCATCCGGAAATTGTGTTTCCGGACGGTCAATTTTTAAAAATGACTGGGGATTTTCCAGTACTTCCTTCTTCGCCTCTTTTCTGTCATACACATCATAGGGAAGCGCTGCAATCTTCTCTGCCGCAGATCCCTGGGGCCGAATGGCACAAAAAGGTCTAATATCAGCCATACCTTCTCCTTTTCCCTGAATTTCCGCCCATCCTGCGGATTTCCAGTATCAGTTTTTTTATTTTATTTCTGTTCTTTTTCATGGAACAGACTGCTCTTGTTATCCTGCATATCCTTCCCGGAAAAACACTCCAGCCTTTCCGGTTTCTAGAAACTCTGTCCTTCTTTCCCATTCCTGTCACCTCATTTTCAGAAATGATTGTACAGAAAAGAGAGCTTATGGAAAAAGCCCTCTTTTCTTTCCTTCTATAACTTTATTTTACTACTCTTACCCCATATACCCCTTCGATTCCTCTCAGAAGCTGTACAATCTCTTCAGAAATAGGAGATCCGGTATCCAGGACTGTATAAGCATAGTCTCCTTTGCTCTTGTTGGTCATATAAGAAATATTCATCCCTGCGTCACCCATCATCTTCGTAAACTGGCTGAGCATATTGGGAATATTCTGATGATTGATAGTCACTCTTCCGGCATCCACACAGGTTCCTGCATCACAGTCCGGATAGTTGACAGAATGCTTGATATTTCCGTTTTCCAGATAATCCATCAGCTCTACCACTGCCATCACTGCGCAGTTATCCTCAGACTCCTCTGTAGAGGCTCCCAGATGAGGAGTTACCAGAGTATTTGGTGCTTTTGCCACAATAGGATTCGCAAAGTCTGTTACATACTTCTTTACTTTTCCCTCCTCAAGAGCCTGCACCAGAACTTCCTCATCCACCAGAAGATCTCTTGCGAAATTTAAGAGCACCACACCCTCTTTCATCTGAGCAATCTCCTCTTTTCCGATCATCTTCCTGGTAGCATCCATCAGAGGAACGTGAATTGTAATATAATCGCAGTCCCTGTAAATATCATTTACGTCGTTGATGTGATGAATGCTCCTTGAGAGATTCCATGCGGCATCCACAGAAATATAAGGATCATATCCATACACTTCCATTCCCAGATGTACTGCCGCGTTGGCCACCTTAACACCGATGGCTCCCAGGCCGATGATTCCCAGTTTTTTTCCTGCAATCTCACAGCCCGCAAATTTCTTTTTCTGTTTTTCCGCTTTCTTTGCAATATCTTCTGTGGCTTCCTGATTTTCCAGCCATTCGATACCTCCTACAATATCTCTGGAGGCCAGAAGCATACCCGCGATCACCATTTCCTTTACACCGTTGGCATTGGCTCCCGGTGTGTTAAAAACCACCACACCTTTTTTTGCCATATCTTCCAGAGGAATATTATTAACCCCTGCTCCGGCTCGTGCCACGGCAACTATCTTTTCCGGCAGTTCGAGACTGTGCATATCAGCACTTCTTACCAGAACTGCATCTGCATTCTCCAGTGTTTCTGTCTCTTTGTATTCTGCCGAAAAATTCTCCAGTCCCACTTTGGAAATCGGGTTGAGACATTTATACTGATACATATCAACCATTCTCCTTTTCAAATGTTCTCATGAAGTCTACCAGGGCTTTTACTCCCTCTGCAGGCATAGCATTGTAAATACTTGCTCTCATGCCGCCTACGGAGCGGTGACCCTTCAGATTTTCAAATCCTGCATCCTTTGCTTCCTTTACAAATTTCGCATCCATATCCGGATTTCCTGTGACAAAAGGCACATTCATAAGAGAACGGTCTTTTGGAACCACCGTACCTTTAAAGAGACTGCTCTCATCCAGGAAATCATAAAGAATCTTGGCCTTCTGCTCATTGCGTTCTTTTATAGCGCTCAGACCTCCCATTTTCTTTAACCATTTAAATACCTTGCCGCAGATATAAATGCAGTAGCTGTTAGGTGTATTGTAAAGAGAACCTGCATCCGCATGGGTCTTAAAAGTCAGCATCGTAGGTGTACCAGGAAGGACATCCTCTGTGATCAGATCTTCACGGATAATGGAGATCACCATTCCCGCAGGGCCGATGTTTTTCTGTACACCTCCGTAGAGAATCCCATATTTGCTTACGTCCACAGGCTCTGACAGGAAACAGGAAGAAACATCTGCCACCAGAGTCTTTCCCTTGGTATTTGGAAGTTCTTTAAATTTTGTACCATAAATAGTATTATTTTCGCAAATATATACATAATCCGCATCCGGACTTATGGGAAGATCTGAACAATCCGGTATGTATGAGAAAGTCTTATCCTCTGAGGAAGCGATCTTATTTGCCTTTCCGTATTTCTGCGCTTCCTGCCATGCCTTTTTTGCCCACTGCCCTGTGACGATATAGTCAGCCACACGGTTCTTCATCAGGTTCATGGGAATCATGGCAAACTGCTGGCTTGCTCCGCCCTGCAGAAACAGAACCTTATAATTATCAGGAATATTCAGAAGATCTCTTAAATCTGCCTCTGCCTCCTGAATGATTCCTTCAAACATTTTGGAGCGGTGGCTCATCTCCATCACCGACATTCCGCATCCCCTGTAATCCAGCATTTCCTCTGCTGCTTCTTTTAATACTTCTTCCGGAAGTACTGCGGGACCGGCTGAAAAATTATAAACTCTGCTCACGACTTTCTCCTCCTTAAGATTTTTGTCTAGTCTACCACTTTGATATATTTTTGTCAATACAAACATTTGTCTTTTTCTGAAAGACATGCCAGGTAACAGAACGGGCTGCTGCTGACGCAGCACCCCTTTTTCTGCTTTTTATGATTTTTTCTGTTTCAGGTCATCTTCATCAAAGGCATCCTCGATATTCGCCCCTGCCGGAACCATAGGGAATACCTTCTCATCACAGTCAATCATGCAGTCGATAACTACAGTAGTTTTCATTTCTATAGCTTTTTTCAGGGCCTCTGAAAATTCTTCCCGTGACTTTACACGGATTCCTACCGCACCCATTGCCTCTGCAAGCTTTACAAAGTCTACCTTATCCTTTAATACAGTATTCGAATATCTGCCTTCATAGAACAGGGTCTGCCACTGGCGCACCATTCCCAGTACCTGATTATCCACTACTACCTGGATCAGGGGCAGGTCGTTTCTGGTAGCTGTGGCAATTTCATTCATATTCATGCGGAAACAACCGTCGCCTGCCACATTGATAACCACTCTGTCCGGATTACCTATCTTGGCTCCGATGGCAGCTCCAAGACCATATCCCATCGTTCCCAGTCCCCCGGAAGACAAAAACTGCCTGGGTGACTTATATTTATAATACTGTGCTGCCCACATCTGATGCTGTCCTACTTCTGTAACAATAATGGAATCCCCTTTGGTCTGTTCATAGATTTCTTCAATGACCGCAGGACCTGCCAGTCCCTGGTCATGGTATTTAAGAGGATATTTTGCCTTCAATTCCTCTACATACGCAATCCACTCTTTATGCTCTTTCGGCGCAACCAACAGGTTCAGCCTTCTCAGCACTTCCCTGGCGTCGCCGATAATACTTGCATCCACCAGCACATTTTTATTGATTTCCGCAGCATCCACATCAATCTGCAGTATTTTTGCATTTCTGGCAAAATTTCTGGTATTTCCTGTGACACGGTCGGAGAACCTTGCCCCAATGGTGATCAGCAGATCACATTTGGTAACGCCCAGATTTGATGCTTTTGTTCCATGCATGCCCAGCATGCCTGTATAATACGGATCCTCACCGGAAAATACTCCTTTGCCCATAAGGGAATCTGTCACCGGGGCCTGGATCTTATGTGCCAGTTCTCGCACTTCTTCCCAGGCATCAGATGCCGCTGCACCGCCGCCTACAAAGATAAAAGGACGCTGTGATGCCTGGATCATGGCAGCCGCCTTTTCCAGATCCTCCTGACGGATTTTCTCGGTAAAAGGTTTTACTTCCTTGTGTCTGACCGGGACAAACTCAGTGGAATTAGCCGTAACGTCCTTGGTGATATCCACCAGCACAGGACCCGGTCTGCCGCTTTTTGCAATGACAAAAGCCCGGCGGATGGTTTTCGCCAGCTTTGTCACATCCTTTACAATAAAACTATGTTTTGTAATCGGCATTACCACACCCGCAATATCCACTTCCTGGAAGCTGTCTTTTCCAAGAAGAGGAAGTCCCACGTTGCAGGTAATTGCCACAATAGGGATGGAATCCATGTACGCTGTGGCAATCCCCGTCACCAGATTGGTAGCGCCTGGACCGCTGGTAGCCATGCACACGCCCACTTTTCCTGTGGAGCGGGCATAGCCGTCTGCCGCATGTGCCGCTCCCTGCTCATGGGAAGTCAGCACATGATGGATTTCTCCCTGATGTTTATATAATTCATCATAAATATTCAGGATCGTACCGCCCGGATAACCGAATACCGTGTCTACACCCTGTTCTTTCAAACACTCAATAACGATTTCTGCTCCTGTCAGCTGCATAGCAAACCCTCCCTGTTATTTTTTCGGTACCTCCAAAACCGCTCCCCGGTTTCCGCTGGTCACCATGGAAGCGTAGCGCGCCAGATAACCTGTTGTTACCTTTGGCTCCCTGGGCTTCCACTGTGCTCTTCTTTTCTCCATCTCTTCCTCTGATACGGCAAGCTCCAGCTTTGTCTCCGGAATATTGATGCGGATAATATCTCCCTCTTCCACCAGGGCAATTGGACCGCCTACTGCTGCTTCCGGAGAAATGTGTCCGATCGATGCTCCTCTGGACGCTCCTGAGAAACGTCCGTCTGTGATCAGTGCCACACTGGAACCCAGTCCCATTCCGGCAATGGCTGAAGTGGGATTTAACATTTCTCTCATTCCCGGACCGCCTTTCGGTCCTTCATAACGGATAACCACCACATCTCCCGGATTGATCTTTCCTCCTTTGATGGCTGCAATAGCATCTTCCTCACAGTCAAAAACTCTTGCCGGACCTTCATGTACCATCATCTCTTCGCAGACAGCGCTTCTTTTTACCACGCCGCCGTCCGGAGCCAGATTGCCTGTCAGCACCGCAAGACCTCCGGTCTCACTGTACGGACGGTCCACAGGACGGATCACTTCCGGATTTTTATTGATGCAGTTTTTAATATTTTCTCCTACAGTCTTTCCTGTGACAGTCATGCAGTCCAGGTTCAGCAGATCTTTCTTGGAAAGTTCGTTCATAACTGCATAGACGCCGCCTGCCTCGTTGAGGTCTTCAATGTATGTAGGACCTGCCGGAGCCAGATGGCAAAGGTTCGGAGTCTTTGCACTGATCTCATTCGCAAAAGTAATATCAAAATCCCAGCCGATTTCATGGGCAATAGCGGGAAGATGAAGCATGCTGTTCGTGGAACATCCCAGCGCCATATCCACTGTAAGAGCATTTAACACTGCTTCTTTTGTCATAATGTCTCTTGGGCGGATGTTCTTTCTGTACATTTCCATAACCTGCATGCCGGCGTGTTTTGCCAGTTTGATTCTTTCAGAATATACAGCAGGAATGGTTCCGTTGCCTTTTAATCCCATACCCAGTACTTCTGTCAGGCAGTTCATGCTGTTTGCTGTATACATACCGGAGCAGGATCCGCAGGTGGGACATACTTTATTCTCAAATTCTTCCACCTCTTCCGCAGTCATAGTTCCCGCACTGTAGGAGCCAACTGCCTCAAACATGGAAGAAAGGCTTCTCTTCTGTCCATGGACTTTACCTGCCAGCATAGGACCTCCGCTTACAAAAACAGTGGGCACATTGATTCTGGCTGCTGCCATGAGAAGTCCGGGCACATTTTTGTCACAATTGGGTACCATAACAAGGGCATCGAACTGATGAGCCATAGCCATAGCTTCTGTAGAATCTGCGATCAGATCTCGCGTAACAAGAGAATATTTCATTCCGATATGTCCCATGGCAATCCCGTCACATACAGCAATAGCGGGAAATACAACAGGGGTTCCGCCTGCCATGGCAACGCCTAATTTTACTGCTTCCACAATCTTATCCAGATTCATATGACCCGGTACAATTTCATTATAAGAACTTACAATTCCTACCAGAGGCTTCTCCATTTCTTCCTTTGTCATTCCCAGTGCGTTGAACAGGGAACGATGAGGAGCCTGCTGCATTCCTGTTTTTACTGCGTCACTTCTCATACTATCCGTCCTTTCTTATCTTATATACGATCGGCGATCAGGTCGCCCATTTCTTTTGTTCCGATCTGTTTCATTCCCTCTGACATAATATCCACAGTACGATAACCTTCTTTTAATACCTGCTGTACTGCCGCTTCCACCGCATCTGCCTCTTTGTCCAGATCCAGAGAAAATCTCAGCATCATAGCCGCTGACAAAATCGTGGCAATTGGATTTGCGATTCCCTTTCCGGCAATATCCGGTGCAGATCCGTGGCTTGGTTCATACAGACCGAATTTTGTCTCGTTTAGGCTGGCAGAGGAAAGCATCCCGATGGATCCTGTGACCATACTTGCTTCATCAGATAAAATATCTCCGAACATATTTTCTGTCAGGATCACATCAAACTGCCCCGGATTATGTACCAGCTGCATTGCACAGTTGTCCACCAGCATATGCTCCAGTTCAATGTCAGGATAATCTGCTGCCACTTCTTCCACAACTTTTCTCCAGAGCCTGGAAGAATCCAGCACATTGGCCTTGTCCACACTGGTAACTTTCTTTCTTCTCTTTCCTGCGATCTCAAATGCTTTTACAGCAATCCTGCGGATTTCTTTCTCATCATAGGTCAGAGTATCAATGGCTTTTCTCACACCGTTTTCTTCCACAGTCGTTCGCTCTCCGAAATACAGGCCTCCCGTCAGCTCCCGGACAATGATCATATCGAATCCGTCTCCGATAACCTCTTCCTTTAAAGGACACGCCCCTTTTAATTCGTCATATAAATAAGCGGGCCTTAAATTTGCAAAGAGATTTAATGCCTTGCGGATTGCCAGAAGCCCTGCTTCCGGTCTTTTTGAAGGTTCCAGTTTATACCAGGGGGAAGTCTTCGCATCTCCCCCGATGGAACCCATTAAAACAGCATCCGCGCGTTTCGCTGTCTCTACTGCTTCTTCTGTCAAAGGCACTCCGTGTACATCAATAGATGCGCCGCCCAGCAGTACCTCCTCATAGGTAAAGGTATGCCCGTACACACTGCAGACCTTATCCAAAATTTTCTTCGCCTCTCCTACGATCTCCGGTCCGATTCCGTCCCCGGGGATCAGCGCAATTTTACAGTTCATATATGCCTTCCTTTCCGCCGCATTCAGCATTTTTCGTCAAAAATTAAACATGATAGTAGTATTATGATAATCCTTTTTCTTGTATAATTCAAGTCATAATAGCTGTGTACGATATGCCTTTTCGTTATAGCTTCTATTCTCCTCTCCGGGAATTTACATATTTTAGATTTATTTATCTGTTTTTAGAAAAGCTTAAGGATTTTGACACAACCTGGTCACAACTTTCCTCTATACTTATAATTGTTCAAAAAAGAAGACGGCGGCTGCGGCATTGGTTTATGGTGTGGCTGCTGGACTTCGCCTAATCTGTTTCCGTTTCTTTTTCTTATCTGTTCTTTTTTTCACCGAAGATCTCACATGAACGGCTGCATCCTGAAGGGGTCCCCGCGCATCCCCCCAATGCACTTTCTCTCAGTTCAAAAGGAAGGCTTCTTCCTACATGATACATGGCCTGCGCCATCTCATCAAAAGGAATGATCTGCCGTATTCCTGCCAAAGCCTGTTCCGCACAGACCAGGGCATTTGCAGCGCCCACGGAATTTCTGTTCTGGCAGGGAGCTTCCACCAGTCCGGCAATAGGATCGCATACCAGTCCCAGGAGATTTGACAGAGCTCCTGACGCCGCATCCATACACATCTGGGGCGTACCGCCCATGATTTCTGCCGCCGCTGCCGCCGCCATGGCAGACGCAGCGCCCACCTCCGCCTGACATCCAGCTTCTGCTCCTGCCACAGAAGCATTTCGCATAAGCAGGTATCCCACTGCCCCGGCTGTATATAAGCCGTTTAATATCTCATGATCTGACAGATCATATTCTTCCTGAAGCGCCAGCAGAACCCCGGGAACTACTCCGGAAGAGCCTGCAGTAGGCGCTGCCACAATAACACCCATGGAGGCGTTGACTTCCAGCACAGCCATAGCATACATGGAAGCTTTTGACAGGACACTGCCGCAGATAGATTTTCCCCTGTCATAGTGCTCTTTCAATTTTTTTGCTTCCCCTCCGATCAGCCCGCCCACAGAAGGCACCGGGATTTCCAACGGAGCTTTTACGGACTCCTTCATAATAGAAAGTGCTTTTCTCATCTTTCTTTCCACTTCTTCTTCCGGGGTTTTAAAAACCTCTGTTTCCCGAAGTTTCATTACTGCCGAAATAGGCATACTCAGTTCTTCGCACAGCTTCAAAAGCTCTGTACCATGATTGAATTCCATATGTTTCCTCCTACAGCTGTACCAGCATAATATCAGACACCAGAGGATTTTCTCTGATCCTGTTCAGGACTTCTGCCGGAATCTTTTCATCTGATTCTACTATAGTATAGGCATTTGCCCCTTTCTTCTCCCGAAAAAGACGCATGAAAGCAATATTCACTCCTTCTTCGCTGAGTACTTTCGTAATGTGCGCAACCACCCCGGGCATATCCGTCTGGCTGACGATCAGAGTACTGTACTCCCCAGTAAAATCCACCTGAATCTGATTTAAGCGCACGATTTTTACCTTTCCTCCTCCCAGTGACACGCCCCGGACAAAAAGCCGCTCTCCCCTGGTTCCTTCCATGTCCATATCTGCAGTGTTCGGATGGATGTCCCCCTCCTCTTCTCCTCCGATCCGAAACTCATACTCAATTCCCTGCTCTTCTGCCAGTTCCAGGGAATCCCGGATGCGCAGATCGTCAGTGGCAAATCCCATGATGCCGCCCAGAAGCGCCCGGTCTGTACCGTGTCCCTTATAAGTCTTAGCAAAAGATCCGTACAAAGTGAAGACCACTTTTTTGATTTCTCCCGGAAACAAACTCCGTGCCAGAAGCGCCATGGAAGCAGCCCCGGCAGTATGGGAACTGGAAGGACCCACCATATTAGGTCCGATAACTTCAAATAGACTGATAAGCGCCATTTGCTTCTCCTTTCTTTTCCTGCAGACTGAAAAAGGCACTGCACGGCATTTCTGCCTACAGCACCTTTTCTCCTGCATACATTAGTCTGCCAGCCCGTCCCTTGCTTTTTCTACTTCAGCAATGGCTGATTTTCTCATTGGAATCCTGCAGTGTTTATTATTTCCAAATTCTACGATTACATCCTCTTCTGTGATGTCGATCAGTACACCGTAGAAACCGCTGGTGGTAACTACACTGTCACCCACTTCCATAGCGGCAAGCATGCTTTTTACCCTCTGCTGTTCTTTCTTCTGAGGTCTCATGATCATAAAATACATCAAAAGAAAAAATATAATCAGCGGAATAAACAGGCTCAGCATTGCTCCGCCGGTACTTGCTGCTGATGATAATAACATCTTAACTCCTCCTGAAACTTAAACTTTGTCCTTGTCGAAACAGACACTATGGCTATCATACACAATTTTTCCGGTTTCTTCAAGTAGTTTCTCCTGTTTTTCACAATTTTAATGCTATTTTTATACTTTATCACTCAAAGTCCGCCAATACCGGAGCTTTGCATTACCGTGTCCCCTGTGATGCATCTTTCGTTCCAGCTGCCATGCCTTCCAGTTTCTTTGCTTTGTACTCTTCATAGCATCCCTGATCCAGGGCATCTCTGATTTCCTCCATCATGGTGTTGTAGAAATAGAGATTATGAAGCACACACAGTCTCATACCCAGCATTTCTTTTGCCTTCAGCAGATGGCGGATATATGCTCTGCTGTAATGACGGCAGGCAGGACACTGGCATCCCTCTTCAATAGGTCTGGAGTCCAGTTCATATTTGGCGTTAAATAGGTTGATCTTGCCGGAATTCGTATACACATGCCCATGGCGTCCGTTCCGACTGGGATATACACAGTCGAAGAAATCCACACCTCTGGAGACCGCTTCCAGAATATTGGCGGGAGTACCCACCCCCATCAGATACGTAGGCTTATTTACCGGAAGATAGGGAACCACGCTGTCAAGAATCCTGTACATCTCCTCGTGTGTCTCACCTACTGCTAGCCCGCCTATGGCATATCCGTCCAGATCCATCTGGGAAATCGTCTTCGCATGTTCAATACGGATATCATCATATATAGCTCCCTGGTTAATACCGAAAAGCAGCTGGTGGGGATTCACAGTATCCTCCAGAGAATTCAGCCTTGCCATTTCGTCTTTACATCTTTTCAGCCACCGGGTAGTACGGTCTACTGATGCCTGAACATATTCTCTGCTTGCAACACTGGAAGGACATTCATCAAATGCCATGGCGATCGTGGATCCTAAATTAGACTGGATCTGCATACTCTCCTCCGGACCCATAAAAATTTTCCGTCCGTCTATATGAGAATTAAAATACACTCCCTCTTCTTTAATCCTTCTCAGCTTTGCCAGAGAGAATACCTGAAATCCGCCGGAGTCTGTAAGTATAGGACGATCCCAGTTCATAAACTTGTGCAGTCCTCCCAGTTTTTTCACGATCTCATCTCCTGGACGGACATGGAGATGGTAAGTATTGGAAAGCTCTACCTGAGTTTTTATCTCGTGAAGGTCCATGGTGGATACTGCTCCTTTAATAGCAGCCACTGTCCCCACGTTCATAAACACGGGAGTCTCTATTGTCCCATGAACAGTTTCAAGCCGGGCACGCTTTGCCATTCCTTCCTGTTTCAATACTGTATACATAAAATTTACCTGCCTCTTTTTTCTTCTTTTTTTGTCATTTTTTCATCAGATTGGAAAAAAACTCTCATCTTTTCAGGGAATCTGACCAAAAATAGTCCTGTTTCCCGTCTGTATCGGTTTATTCTATCACAGGTAATTTGCAAACGCAACTCCTGCATAAAATTTTGTAATTGTTTTTTCTCCTATCTTGTCGTATAATGTAATTTGATTTTTTAGATACATTTAATAAGAAGAGATAGAAAGAGGAGGTCTCTGACTATGAAATCAGAGAATATACAGGAACCCATGCTTTATCCCCTGGGGATCGACATCGGTTCCACCACTGTAAAGATTGCAATTTTAAACGAAAAACATGAATTACTGTTTTCCGACTATGAACGTCACTTTGCAGATATTCAGAACACCCTTGCCCGCCTTCTTGATAAAGCCTACCAGTCTCTGGGAGAAATCTCCGTTGCCCCTGTGATCACAGGTTCCGGCGGACTGACTCTTGCCGGCCATCTGGAGGTTCCTTTTGTACAGGAGGTCATTGCTGTCTCCACATCTCTGCAGGAACTTGCGCCCAAAACGGACGTTGCCATTGAACTGGGCGGTGAAGACGCAAAGATCATTTACTTTGAAGGAGGAAATGTAGAGCAGCGTATGAACGGCATCTGTGCCGGGGGTACAGGTTCCTTCATTGACCAGATGGCTTCTCTGCTCCAGACAGATGCTCCTGGGTTAAACGAATATGCAAAAAATTATAAGGCACTCTACTCCATTGCGGCACGGTGCGGCGTTTTTGCAAAATCTGATATCCAGCCTCTGATCAATGACGGCGCTACCAAAGAGGATCTTTCCGCTTCTATTTTTCAGGCAGTGGTCAATCAGACCATCAGCGGACTTGCCTGTGGAAAACCTATCCGAGGACATGTGGCATTTTTAGGCGGTCCCCTTCACTTCCTTTCTGAACTGAAGGCCGCATTTATCCGCACTTTGAAACTGGATGAAGAACACACCATTGCTCCGGAAAATTCTCACCTTTTCGCAGCTATCGGTTCTGCTCTGAATGTAAAACCAAATGCCGCAGGCGTGAGCATTACCGGCATGAGAGACAGGCTCTCTGCCTCTATCAAGATGGATTTTGAGGTAGACCGTATGGAGTCCCTTTTTGCCTCGCAGGAAGACTACGAAGAATTTAACCGCCGCCAGAGCCAGTATAATGTAAAGACAGGAGATCTATCCTCCTACAAGGGAAACTGTTACCTTGGCATCGACGCAGGCTCCACCACTACCAAGGCTGCCCTGGTAGGAGAAGACGGCTCTCTGCTGTATTCTTTCTACAGCAACAACAATGGAAATCCTCTGGCCACCTCCATTAAGGCAGTTCAGGAAATTTATGACCAGCTGCCGCAGGGCGCAAAGATTGCCTATTCCTGTTCTACAGGATACGGAGAAGCACTGATCAAAGCTGCTCTGCTTCTCGACGAGGGCGAAGTGGAGACCGTATCCCATTATTATGCTGCAGCTTTCTTTGATCCGGAAGTAGACTGTATCCTGGATATCGGCGGTCAGGATATGAAATGCATTAAGATCAAGGACCAGACCGTAGACAGCGTGCAGCTGAACGAAGCGTGCTCCTCCGGCTGCGGTTCCTTTATTGAAACTTTTGCAAAGTCTTTAAATTACAGTGTACAGGATTTTGCAAAGGCAGCCCTGTTTGCAGAGCATCCCATTGACCTGGGAACCCGCTGTACTGTATTCATGAACTCCAAGGTAAAACAGGCACAGAAGGAGGGCGCGTCTGTAGCAGATATTTCTGCAGGACTTGCCTACTCTGTTATCAAAAACGCCCTTTACAAAGTCATCAAAGTTTCCGACGCCTCTGAACTTGGAAAACATATCGTGGTCCAGGGCGGTACTTTTTACAATGACGCAGTACTGAGAAGCTTTGAAAAGATTGCTGACTGCCATGCGATCCGTCCGGATATTGCAGGTATCATGGGAGCGTTCGGAGCTGCCCTCATTGCCAGAGAACGATATAACAAGAGCAAAACAACGACTATGCTCCCCATTGAAAAGATCAATACTCTGGAGTATAAGACTACCATGGCGAACTGCAAGGGCTGTACCAACAACTGCCGTCTGACCATCAATAAATTTTCCGGCGGAAGGCAGTATATCTCCGGCAATCGCTGTGAGCGCGGCATAGGAAAAGAAAAAAACAAGGATCAGGTTCCTAACCTGTTTGAATACAAATACAAAAAACTCTTCTCTTACCAGCCTCTCACAGAAGATAAGGCGACGAGAGGAAAAGTAGGAATTCCCAGAGTCCTGAATATGTTCGAAAACTATCCTTTCTGGTATACTTTTTTTACAGAACTGAAATATCAGGTAGTCTTATCTCCTACCTCTACCAGAAAGATTTACGAACTGGGTATTGAATCCATTCCCAGTGAATCCGAATGCTATCCTGCAAAGCTTGCCCACGGTCATGTGACCTGGCTTTTAAAACAGGGTGTGAAATATATCTTCTACCCCTGCATTCCTTATGAAAGACAGGAGTTTCCGGACGCGGTCAACCACTACAACTGTCCCATTGTTACTTCCTACGCGGAAAATATTAAAAATAATGTAGATGAGTTAAATGATCCCTCCATCCGGTTCCACAATCCTTTCCTGTCACTTACCAGTGAGGAGACGGTTTCTCAGCGCCTGGTACAGGAATTTCCTGAAATTCCTGCAGAAGAAGTCAGAACTGCAGCACACAAGGCCTGGAAGGAAATGGATCACTGCAGAAAAGATATCATGAGAAAAGGGGAAGAAACCTTAAAATATCTGGATGAGACAGGCAGAAGGGGAATTGTCCTGGCAGGACGTCCTTACCACATTGACCCGGAGATCCACCACGGAATTCCGGATCTGATCAATTCCTACGGACTTGCAGTGCTGACTGAGGACTCTGTATCCCATCTTGCTCCCCTGCAGCGTCCTTTAAGGGTCAATGACCAGTGGACTTACCACACACGTCTTTATGCTGCAGCGAACTTCGTAAAGGAGAAGGATAATCTGGATCTTATCCAGCTGAACTCTTTCGGCTGCGGTCTTGACGCTGTGACCACTGATCAGGTGAATGAGATTCTTTCCAACAGCGGAAAAATCTATACCTGCCTGAAGATTGATGAAGTAAATAACCTAGGTGCGGCGCGTATCCGTATCCGCTCTCTGATTGCTGCCATCCGTGTAAAAGAAAAGCAGCATATTCAGCGCAAGATCGTACCTTCCTCCATTAAAAGAGTACCTTTCACGGAAGAAATGAGGAAAAAGTATACAATCCTGTGCCCGCAGATGTCACCCATCCATTTTTCCATTCTCCAGGCAGGATTTAATTCCGCGGGGTACAACCTGGAAGTACTTCCTAATGACAACAAGGAAGCCGTGGATGTGGGTCTGAAATATGTAAATAATGACGCATGCTATCCTTCCCTGATGGTGGTAGGACAGATCATGCAGGCACTCCTTTCCGGCAAGTATGACCTGAATAAAGTTGCCATCATCATGTCCCAGACAGGAGGCGGATGCCGTGCTTCCAACTATATCGGATTTATCCGCAGGGCACTGAAAAAGGCAGATATGGCACAGATTCCAGTTATCTCCATTAACTTAAGCGGTTTGGAAGAAAACCCGGGCTTTAAGATCACCCCTAAGCTTGCCACACGGCTTGCCTACGGGGCTGTCTTTGGAGATATCCTGATGAAGTGTATCTACCGCATGAGACCTTATGAATCTGTGAAGGGTTCCGCAAATGCCTTACATAAAAAATGGGAAAAACGATGCATCTCCTTCCTCTCCGGAAAGCACTGCTCTTTTGCCCAGTTCAACCGCATCTGCCGGCAGATGATCAGGGAATTTGATACTCTGCCTATTACCAACGAAAAGAAACCGCGGGTTGGAATCGTAGGCGAGATCCTGGTAAAATTTCTGCCTGCTGCAAACAACCACTTAGCGGAGCTTCTTGAAAAAGAAGGTGCAGAACCGGTATGCCCGGATCTGATCGACTTTATGTGTTACTGCTTCTACAATTTAAACTTCAAGGCTGATTATCTTGGCTTTAAGAAGTCTCTTGCCCAGAAAGGAAGGCTGGGCATCGCCGCCATTGAGTTTATCCGCAGCGCGGCAAACAAAGAATTTGCAAAGAGCAAGCATTTCACTCCCTCTGCAAAGATCGAAGATCTGGCAAAAATGGCAAAACCAATTGTCTCTCTGGGCAACCAGACCGGTGAAGGATGGTTTCTCACTGGTGAAATGATGGAGCTGATCCACGCCGGAGCACCGAATATTGTGTGTATCCAGCCTTTTGCCTGCCTGCCTAACCATATTGTTGGAAAAGGCGTAATCAAATCAATCCGCAAAGATTACCCTGAAGCCAATATTGTGGCTGTAGACTATGACCCGGGCGCAAGTGAGGTAAACCAGTTAAACAGAATCAAACTGATGCTTTCTACAGCATTTAAGAAAATGCAGCAGTAAAAACAGTATAGAAAAGGGAATACATTTTCCGTCACTCTCTGAGTGCGTGGAAAATGTATTCCCTTTCTCTTTGTTCTCTGGCTTTATTCCCGCGAGCAATGAGCCAAGCGGACATGCGGGTATGTCCATTTGGCGACTGCCGCGAGAATCAAAAAAACCCGTCTCATCTGCTTTACTTCAGTAAATGTGCTTTCCTCCCTGCCGCCGCAATCTTTCTTCCAAAAGGAATGCCGTACAGCTCTTCTGCAGCAGGCTTAGCGATCAGCAGATATGCAATGAAATAAATCAATGCTCCAATACAGATAGCAGGCACCAGAGCAATAAGATTAGCTGCCGGAAGATTTTTCACAGCTGCATAAATACCGTGATACAGTCCAAATGCCGCAATTCCCATAGGGACGGATGCCAAAAAAGGCGGCAGATAAGCTTTCTTCCATGGATTTTTATAGTCCAGCTCCCGCTTCATTGCCCTGTGATTTAAGATACACATGGCAAGAGCATACACGATCATGGCGATCACTACATTATAAATCCCCATATCTGTAACAAACATCAGGACAGTCACCACAATCACATCCATCCCCAGTGCTACAGCTGCATGGATCATAGGAATATTTGCTTTTCCGATTCCCTGGAGCACACCATTGGAGATATTGGACATGCCGTTCATGATCACTGTAATGATTCCCAACATCATAAGATATCCCGCCACACCCTCTGTGGCAGGGAATAAAAGCCTTGTGATAGGATCTGCCAAAGCAAACAGCCCTACGCTGCAGGGAATGGAAATAAACATACTGATCCAGGTAGCCTTATCGACCTTTTCCCTTGCTCCCCGTATATCTCCGGTGGCATAGCAGCCGGAAACTTCCGGTATCATGGAAGTAGGCGCTGTACTTGCCAAAGTCAAAGGTATATTGATGATAGTCATAAAGAACCCGAACTCCGCATACATCCCTTCTACAGCAGAGGGATCTGCACCTTTAAGCCCGGATACACCGCTGTAAATCCAGCTGTTCACATACCCATTTACATTGTACAGAAACGAACTCAGTACAATAGGTGCTACGATCATCATAAGGATTTTCATAATATCTTTGTAGCTTTCGTCAACAGAATATTTATCTCTGCTGATTTTTTTCCTTATGATCTTTCTGTTGATCCGGTATACCAAAATCATAAACAAAAGAGCTACTGTCACCCCCGCTCCTGTACCCATAGTAGCCCCGGCAGCACTCCAGCTCCTCAGAACATCCGGCTCTGCATCTGCAAAGTGGCTGACCATCACATTAGCCATCACCAGTGCCACCACAGCAACCGCTATCTGTTCCAGGATCTGGGAAATTGAGGTGGGCAGCATATTTCTGTACGCCTGAAAATATCCCCGGAAAACTCCAAGGATACCGGAAATAAAAATGGTAGGAGCCAGAAACTGCAAAGCAAGCCTTGCATTTGCCATATTATCGGGTATCAGCACCGGAGCCCCCACAACACAGATCAGTGCCACAATTCCTCCTGAGATTACTGCATATAAAAGAGCGCCTTTAAAGATTCGCTGGGCGTCCCGGTAGCGTTTAAAAGCAATCCTCTCCGCCATGATCTTGGAAACAGCCTGTGGAATACTAAAAGAGGCAATCATCAGAAGAATAAAGTAAACATTCTGGGCAAACTGAAAGCATCCAAAACTTTCCTTCCCCAGCGTCGTTGACAGCGGACTTTTGTAGATCAGTCCGATGATCTTGGAGATCAGCGCCGCTACCATCAAAAAAGTGGCATTTTTCACCATTGTATTGTCATTTTTCTTACCCATGCTGTTCTCCCCGCCTGTTTTCAATCTGCCAGTCAATGGGTGTCAGTCCCTGCTCTTCCAAATAAGCATTTGTTTTACTGAAATGTCTGCATCCGAAGAATCCGCGGAAAGCAGAAAGGGGACTGGGATGAGGCGCTTCCAGGATCAGATGTCTGGGATTATTCAGCATGTTTTTTTTCATCTGTGCAGGTCTTCCCCACAGCAAAAAGACCATGGGACGGTCCTGTTCATTTAAGACCCGGATCGCTGCATCTGTAAATTCTTCCCAGCCAATACCTCTGTGAGAATTTGCCTGATGGGCGCGCACAGTAAGTACCGTATTCAAAAGCAGTACCCCCTGCTTTGCCCATTTTTCCAGATATCCATTGTCTGGAATATAGCAGCCGCAGTCATCATGCAGCTCCTGATAAATATTCACCAGAGACGGGGGAATTTCCACCTCCGGCTTCACGGAAAAACAGAGTCCGTGGGCCTGTCCGTAATTGTGATAAGGGTCCTGTCCCAAAATAACTACTTTCACTTCATTCAGGGGTGTGAAATGAAACGCATTAAAAATATCATCCGGATCGGGAAAAACCTGTCTTTGCTGATACTCCTGTCCTACCTTTGAAAACAGTTCTTTATAATATGGTTTCTTAAACTCCGGCTTCAAAGCTTCCAGCCATTGTCCCTGTAAAGGCGGCATTTCTTTTCCTCCTTTGTTTTCTAAACTTTATACTGTACTAGTGTAACAGAATCCCCCGTAAAATGCAAACAAGTGTCTCCAGAATTTTACATTTTCCGCACATGACAGGCGGCCCGCATATACGGACCGCCTGTCATGTGAATTATCTGTTTCTTTTTTCTCACGCTTCCTCCTGTCGGTTTTCAGGCTGTGGAATCTGTCCGTCTCCGGACTGAAGTTCAAACCAGAACTCCACGCCATTTTCATAGTTGATCACACCGCACTTTTGGTTCATGCTTTCCATAATCGCTTTTACAATAGACAGACCGATACCGCTTCCGCCATATTCTCTGGTGCGTGCTTTATCCACTTTATAAAATTTGATCCAGATTTTTTCAATATCTTCCTCCGGAATCGGGTCGCCGGTATTGAACACAGACACCCTCACCAGATTCTGTTTTTTCTGTATCTTCACTTCAATTTTTTTCTCATAATCTACATGGTTTAAAGCGTTTGACACATAATTGGTCACTACCTCTTCTACTTTAAACTCATCACCCCAGACATACACCGGATCCGTCTGCACAAACTGTATCCCTGCCCCCTTCTGATCAGCCATAAGACGGGTGGATGCAAGAACTCCCTTAATCAGCTCAGTCAGGTTAAACCGTTCCATAGAAACCTGGTCATTTCCAAATTCCAGCTGGTTTAAGGTAAGCAGTTTTTTCACCATAGTATTCATCTTCGCAGCCTCGTCTATGATAACATCACAGTAAAACTCTCTGCTCTCTTCATCATCATTAATGCATTCCTGAAGCCCCTCCGCATATCCCTGAATCAGGGCTATGGGCGTCTTCAGTTCGTGGGACACATTGGAGAGAAATTCCTTTCTCATCTCATCTATCTGATTTTTTTTCTCAATATCTTTCTGCAGCTCATTGTTGGCTGTTTTCAGCTCAGATATCGTCTGCTCCAGCTCATCCGACATAATATTCAGGTTTGCCCCCAGAATGCCGATCTCATCCTCTCCGGCACTGGTGTATTTCGCATTGAAATCCAGTCCCGCCATCTTCTTTGAAAGCTCCGTCAGTTCCTGAAGAGGTTTCGTGATCTTCCTGCTGATAAACCAAATGATCAGGGAACTCACCAGAACAGTCCCAATTCCTACATAGAGATAAAACAAATTTGAAATCTGAGCACTGTCTTTCATACTCTGTATCGGTGTAGTTACTAAAAATGAATTCATGTTTTTCAAAGTTCCTACCATGTTCAAAGAATCGGTAAACCTTCCGTTATCCACACTTTTCTCCAGAATATAATTGTCTCCTTGTTTTATAATTTCATGGGTCCCCTGCATAAATTCTGTCATAGTGCCGAACAGTGCCTGGGCATACATACTCTTTGGGTCTCTGCTGTTGGAATATACGATCTGTGAGCTGTCTCTGTTGATTATAATTACAGAAATATTCTTTTCTGAACAATAATTATGAAAATCATAATCGTTTTCCAAAGATGCATAATTGCCATTATCATTGACTTTGGATGCCTCATCCAGGCGTTCCTGGACATATTCCAGTGAATCTGTTTTTTTGGCCAGATAATATTCTTCCAGAAAGCTGGAATTCAAAAAAAGAATCACCAAAAAAGAAAGGCACATAATGGTCACATAGGCCGCAGTCAGACGTACCTTAATAGATTTCTTCATTTTTATACCTTCTATACTTCAAACTTATACCCCATACCCCAGATGGTCTTGATATATTCGCCTTTTTCTCCCATCTTGCTTCTCAGTTTCTTTACATGGGTATCAATCGTCCGAGCATCACCAAAATAGTCATAATTCCACACAGAATTTAGAATCTTTTCCCTGGACAGAGCAATGCCCTGATTTTCCAGAAAATAGGTCAAAAGCTCAAATTCCTTATAACTGAGCTCCATAGGCTTTCCGTCAATCGACGCAATATGGGCAGCCTTATTGATCTCAATGCCTCCGGCACTTAAAATTTCATCGCTTCCCACAGCATTGGTGCGTCTTAAAATTGCTTCTACCCTTGCCACCAGGATCTTGGGGCTGAAAGGTTTTGAAATATATTCATCCACACCCAGCTCAAATCCTAAAAGTTCATCTCTCTCATCGCCCCTTGCGGTCAGCATAATAATCGGAATTTTAGATTCTTTCCTGATTTCCCTGCACACCTCCCAACCATCCATTTTTGGCATCATCACATCGAGAATGATCAGAGAAAGGTCTTTTTGTTCATAAAAAATATCCAGTGCTGCCTCTCCGTCTCCGGCTTCCAGCACTTCAAATCCCTGCTTTACCAGGAAATCTCTTACCAGTTTTCTCATTCTGCTTTCATCATCAACAACAAGTATCTTACATTTTTCCATGGGTACTCCTCCTAATCTTCTAATTACTATAACAGACAAATTTGTCGGAATTGTGAATTCTCACGGGAAATACATAGTCTCCCTGTACTTTACAGGTCCATGGCATAATATACCAGTTCTGAAGCCTGTCGAAATCCGCAGGACTGGTACAGCGGAATGGCGGTTTTATTTTCTTCATCTACATCCAGAGAAACCTCCTTATCATAGAGCCGGGCGAGCAGGTTTACTGTCCGGCACAGCATCTTTCTGCCGTATCCATTTCCCTGATACTTAGGGTCAATACATAGCGCATAGAGATAGTTCCGTCTCCCGCTGGTATCCACGGATACACAGCCCACAGGCGTATTCTGATAAAGCGCTGTAAACAGCAGTGCCTTCTCCGTGCGGAAAGTGGTCCTCACATGTACATCCGCTTCAAACTCTTCTCCCGCAAAGGCAGCTTTCATAATTTCTGCCAGCTGACCCAGTTCCTTTTCCTGAGCCTCTCTTAAGGAAAACCCCGGAATATCTTTTTCTGTCACCCCTGAGCCATTATCTGCAACCATATGGTATTCTTTGTGAGAAAGATTCACAGGATATCCTGCAAGTACCTTGTTTACATCGGAGAAAGCTTTCTCTGTCTTAAAAAGAACCTTTTTATATGAGTATTTTTTTATTTCCAAAACTGCTTCCTCAAAAAGCCTGGTAAAGATCCCACTGCGCCGTTTTTCCGGGTACACCCAGGCTGAAATCTCTGCTGTAGTTTCATGGTCTGCATATAGATACAGAAATCCTGCCAGATTCTCTCCTTCCCTTTCGAGGAAAAAAGTTTTCATCTCCGGATATACATTAAACTCATTTCCCAAATAAACCTCCTGGCAGGTATGATCAAACGCGCTGCACCTATCTATAAAATTCTGAATTTCCTCTCTCTGTGTCTCATTTAAAATATTATAACTTTCCATTCTCTCAGTCTTTCCTCCCTTTTCCTCTATCATACAATAACTTTCTCTGTTTTTCTATACCTTACCACGCAAACTGCACCAATCCCAAGTCTATCCTCTTTTGCTTTTTTTCCTTTTCTGCATAGTATAATCTTGTAACCAGTTAACAATGTTTTGAAAGGAACGTCTTATGAATACAGAAAATAATGCTTCCTGCATACCAAAGCAGCATAACCACGAAGTCCAGGGAAGCACTAAAATCTCCGGCTGCTGTGAATATGCCCATAACCATAGATTTGCTACTGTATCCGGAGATGCTATCCCCTGTGACGGCAGCCATGTGCACCAGGTAGCTTTTACCACAGATTCCTGTGACGGACATCACCACGAATTCTGCGGCACTACTGGTCCCGCCATTGAAGTGGGATGCGGCCGCCATGTACACTTTTTAAAAGACTGCACCTCTTATGATGCAAAACATAAACATGAATTTATTGTAGCAACTTTACTGGAAAATCCTGTATGCAAAGAATAAATTTGCGGAAAATACCAAGATAAAATCGTTTTTCCCAAGGGGCTGTTGCATTAGTCATATGTAAGTAATATTTATACATTTTATGCGAATTTGTCGCGCATAGCTTTGAGACCATAGGCTCAAAGCGGCACAGACTGAGCAATAA
>PPYE01720677.1_pt1 | contig 43668 bp, 39 predicted proteins | sample 1559881 | NCBI WGS metagenome assembly PPYE01 (sample SAMN08240022, study PRJNA423297) | Human gut metagenome, whole genome shotgun sequencing project.
AGTATGTACTCGAATCAACTAAATTTATGTAAAAATCATTATTTTAATGATTTAAATTTAGCAAAAAGAATATACTATTATTACTTATATAAACACTCTCTGATGACTACTCAAAAAGCATTAACATAAGTTTCAAAATTAAATTAAACTACTTTATTAGAAATAGCCAAGATACACTCTAGAAAATATGGTAACTATTTTTAGACTATTCAAGAAATTTAAATTGAGACGCAGAAACTTCGAATCATTTCTTAATAAATTTATTTATGCAATCAAATATTTTCTACACTTTCAAAATAAATAATCTTAAAAACTCCATAAAGCTACTGATATGTACTCTCTTTACTGGACAACCAGTAAGGAGGGTATTTTTATGCGTTATAGTTATGAATTTAAATTGATGTGTGTTGAATTGTATCATTCGGGTTCGTATCCTGATATTCCAGAGGGACTGAATCCAGATACCTTCAAAAGTCTTATACGAAAATGGTCCAGATTATTTGATTTACATGGTCCAGAAGTTTTAAGGCATAAGGTGTTTAATAGAGTGTGGACACCGGAAGAAAAGCTTGAATTGGTTTCAAAAGTTATTGCAGGCATACCAAGAACGAAAGTTGCCATAGAAGCAGGTATTAACCCAGGAATGCTTTATCTATGGGTACACAAATATAAATTACAAGGATATAATGGATTAGTAGAAAGTAAAAAAGGACGACCAACAAAGGAACCAAGAATGAAGAAATCAACCACTCCATTACCTTTAACAGAATCGGAACGAGAAGAACTGATACGCTTAAGAGCTGAAAACGAATATAACAAAGCTGAGATTGAAGTAATAAAAAACGGATCGCCTTGAGGCAAGAAACGTGGGCTGCGCAACTCAAGGCGAAAAAGCAGCAATCATCAAAGAACTCAGAGAAAAAGGATACCAATTAAAGTATCTCCTTAAAGCAATGCATATGGCTAGATCTACTTACTATTTTGAGCTTAGCAGAAACGATGTTGTTGCCGAACGCAATCAAGAAATACTAGAAGAAATAAAAAGTGTTTTTGTTGAGAACAAGCGCAGGTATGGTGTAAGACGGGTTCACCGAGAACTCATTAACCGCGGGTATCAGGTGAATCACAAAAGAGTTCAGCATCTTATGCATGAAGCAGGTTTAGCCGTAAAACGACCAAAGGAGAAATATCATTCTTATAAGGGTGAAGTTGGTAAGATTGTTAGCAACATAATAGACAGGGATTTCAGTACAACTTCGCCTTTACAAAAATGGACCACAGATGTATCATAGTTTAATTTTTCATGGGGAAAGTGTTATATATCTCCAATACTGGATATGAATACAAATGAAATCATCTCATATGATTTATCCACGAGTCCTAATCTTGAACAGCTAGAGAGAATGCTGAATAAAGCATTTGAAAAATTTCCTTCAGTTGAAGGATTAATATTTCATTCAGATCAAGGCTGGCAGTATCAACATGCATTCTTTAGAAATGCCTTACAGGAACATGGCATTATACAGTCCATGTCACGAAAAGGTAATTGTTATTATAATTGTATTATGGAAACATTCTTTGGAAGATTAAAAACGGAGATGCATTATGGCTATGAAAAAGACTATTCTTCTTTCGAGGAATTCTCACAAGCTGTTGAAGAATATATAGATTATTATAATAACAAAAAAATTCAGGTAAAACAAAATGGATGCCACCTGTACAATACAGGATAGCATCCATGTGTTCAGCCTAGTTCATAAATATGTGTCCAGAATTCTGGGTACATATCATACATAAGTATATGTTTTTCAACATAATAACCACTATTCATATCAAACAAATTAATTCAACTGTCATAAAACTCATTATTATTTAATTTTTCATATATTTATTAATATACTCAAAAGATAACTTAATTACTATAAATGAGCAATTTTAAAATATTACACAAACTCACTTGTGGCACAAAGACATATCTTTACCTGATTTATTCAAATGTATCTGAATTATAAGCAAAAGTAACATTCTTGTAAATTTTCCTTTATTTGCTCATTTATAGTTAATTATTTCTTAAAATTCTTGCATTTATTTCAAAACTTAATATTTTAAACCATTATCACAATTATTAATCTCATAACACTCATTATTATCATATAAAATTTCTTTTGGCAATCTGTGACATAAAAAACTATGTGGACTATATGTCAATCCATATGCCCCTGATTTTTCAATTACAATATAATCATTTACCGTTGCACAATTTATTTCTACACTTTGCCCTATTACATCTGTTGGTGTACATAAGTTTCCCACAATAGTAACTACCTCTGTATTATTTGACTTAGAAATGGAATGCATTGGAAAATTATTTCTGACAAATCTTCCTAAAAATGCAGCCGATGAATGAAAATTAGATCCGCCATCACATATTAAATATTTTTTTTCTTCAACTTCCTTAGTATATAATACTTTTGTTACAAAAAATCCAGCCTCAGCAAGAACATAGCGTCCACTTTCAAAGATTATTCTTTCTACATTATTTAATTTTGAATATTTATTATAAATCTTATCCAATCCTCTTCTAACTTCATTCATATTAAGTTCTCTTTCATTTTTAAAATAATTCACCCCAAAACCACCGCCAAAATTTAAATATGAAATTTTTATATCATATTGATCAGCCAATTTGAAAGCTACCAAAATAATATTTTCAACATTTTGCAATAATTCTCCAGCCTCCAAAATTTGAGTTCCCATATACACATGAAATCCTATCAATTTAATATTTTTCATTTTTTTTAAACATTCAATTGCCGTTGGAACTTCAGATAAGCAAATTCCAAATTGAGTATTTCCAACCATACTAATTTTGCCTGACCGTTTATATTGAAAATTAATACGTATACCAATATTAATAATTTTCCCTAGTCGTGTTGCAATTTCATTAATTAATATAATTTCTTGCAAGCTTTCCACATTTATACAATATATATCTTTTTCAATAGCATATTCCAACTCTTCTTTTTCTTTTCCCGGACCTGTAAAAATTACATTTATTGGTTTAACTCCTGCTTCTAATGCAATCTTCATTTCGCCCATAGATGCTACTTCTACTCCATATCCTATATCTACTAAAAGTCTAATAATTTCTTTTGCCGGATTAGCCTTCATGGAATAAAACATTTCTGCATTATCAAATATAGAATTCTGCAATTTTTTTGCATGATTAACAATTTCTCCTATATCATACAAATAAAATGGAGTTCTATATTTTTCCCCTATTTTTTTAATAATTTCATCATTAATCATTTAATAAATTTATTATTCAATCACTTAATGTTCAGCAATTAAATTTCCTTTCCTTCAAAATATTTTTTATTTTACATTTTAAATATATTTAGATTATAACACAAAAAGCAAAAAATTATCAAATTCTAAATAAAATCAATATTTGCAATATACATTTTGAAGACAATTTTAAGCGGCTTAAATATCATTAAAAGTATAATATTATCCGATATTTTTATGTGATTTGCAAATTAATCAAATATAAAATATTATATTATATAATTGTAATGTCCTCAACTTCTATTGTTTTTTCTAGATTTTCTAGATTTAAAAAAGCTACAATTTTTTATATCTCTTTCATCGTGTTTTACTTTCCCTAATTTTTAGCAGCTCATTTTCTACCTTTTCCTGCTTTACCTCCGATACATTTCTTGCCTCGAAAGCATCCGCATTATACTTATACTCCTGCGGTTCGGCTACCATTGGTGAGTAGAAAACCTCTCCCTCTGCTCTTTCGATGTCCGCTGCTTTCTGCTCCTTATCCTTTATATGCTCCTCACGCTTTTCCTTGTCAAGCTGCACATTCATAGCCAGATTATCCAGCTTATCAATCGAAGCGTCCAGATGTAGCTCCATTGATACAAACAGTTTTCTCACTGCTTTCATAGGGGCAAGTACCGCCTTTGTGATAGTGTGTTTCTGTTCCTTTGGCGAATATTCCACCTCCGGCTTATCTGCAAAGGTACGGAACGCATTGTTTACGGTCTGCCCGGCTTCACGAAGTACCTTTGCAAGAAGTGCTGTCCTTGCAATATCCCTGTCCGTAGATACAATCGCATCTTTTACTGCTGTTCTGACATTAAGAAGTTTTTTCTTAATTCCTGCAAACTCTGTCACCCTGTAAAGTGCCGCCCTGCCCTTTGACTTTGTTTCATCGACAATGCTCTTGGCGGTAGATTTTACCTGTATCTTTACCTCAGATACCTGTGACTTTATCTGCTCACATCTGGCATTTAGTCTTTCCTGTGCTTCTGCCAATGCCTTTTTTGCATTATTGACAAGGGTATCTTCCTGCATTTCTCTAATCTGGTTCTGCATACTGGTAAGTTCTTCTGTCATAGACGCAATCTTTTTCTCCAGACCGTCCACATAGCTGCATACCTCAAATACATCATTTGCCGGCTCTTTCATAGCATTCTTTTTTAACAGGTCGAGAAGTTCCCTTATGATCTCCTCATTGGTAAGTGTCTTTTCTGCTTCCATCTGCTTTTCCTCCTTATAAACGGGGCAGCTCCAGCCGCCCCTTAATCTTAATTATCGAAAGGGTGTATCCTTTTTCTCCCTGTCGGGATTTCCGTGGTTCTGTTCGGCATTCTCCCTTGCTTTTTCGTTGCTCTTATCCTTTGCTTTCTCATATTCAGCGATAATCTCATTATAGAGTTTCTCCCTGAAATCCTTTGTGACCGGATAGCAGACGTCCTGATAGATTGGCTTGCCATTCTCGTCCACCTGCTTTATCTTATAGGAAGGCATTGACACAAAGATTTTTTCTTTGCCCTGAAGGATATTTACATTATTTACAATGAAGCTGTTTTCAAAGTAAATGCGGGCAAGTCCCTTGATATTGCTGCCTTCCCTTTCATAAGGTGTTACTGTCACGGAAAACTCCGGCATTTCCTGAGTTTTGTCCTGTGTCTGTGTTTCTGCTTTCTCCGGCTCCCTGATTTTTGCATAAGCCTCAAGGATATTGGTATAGAGTTCCTCACGAAACTCTGCCGTGATAGGATTGCAGACATCCTTATAAATCACGCTGTTGCTCTCATCACGCTCATTGGAACGGTATCTTGGCATTGATACAAAAAGCTCTCCCTTTTCCTTATTCTCAAGGATTGCGATATTGGTAATCTTGAATGAGTCACCAAATACCACGGTTGCAAAACCCTTGATGTTGCTGCCATCTTTTGCTCTTACTTCGTTTACTTTAATTGAATACTTCATACGTTGTTCCTCTCTTTCTTATACTTCTGAATTGTTGTTTTCCGGTATGATAAACTCACACCAAAGCTGTTCTATCTGTTCACAAGACAATCTGCCATTTAACCAGTTGCCGAGTGTGACAGCCATTCCGTCCTGCTCATAATAGAGCCACTCCTGTGTTTCGATGTTCCCCTCATACACGATAGTCACATCAAAGTCAGGCATAAATAATCCTGCCTCCGTATCCCAGATACAGGCAACTCCCTGTCTGAGTGTCAGGTTCAGGCTTTCGACATATACAGACCAGCCGCTTACGACTATCTGAAAGTCATCATCAATCTCTGCAATATCGTCCGTGACGTCGATTAACTCCTCCATTTCCGATACTGCTTCTTCTATCTCCCCAAGTCGGTATCTCTTATTCATCTGCCGCCTCCTTATATCTGCACCTGACAACAAAACGCATTGTTCCCTGTTTTGAACTGAAAAAAGGGACTGCCATAATGGCAATCCCTGCTGTAATCAGTAGTCCTGCGACCACTTTCCTTATGCTCATAGAGCTTCACTCCTATCTTTTCCTGTCTCTGTCTGTCATATAAATTCCCTTATCCTCTGCAACAATGCCCGCATTTTCTATTCTGTCCTCAGACTTTTCTTCGTCCGGTCCGCCAAGATCTGCGTCCATAACCTTTGCGTTCTCAAGGTCAAGCTGGGCATTTAATTCACACTGCCTTGCAAGTTTTTCTTCCAGTTCTGCACTGTGTGCAAAAGGCTTATCATATTCTGCCTTTGAAGCCTCAAGGTCATTCTGGTACTGTTCAATCTTCTTTTCCAGAAAATCAACATTTTCGTGAAGTCCATTGAACAGATTCTCCAGCTTTACCATACTTCCCACCGGACTTGTGGAAAGCTCTGCCTTGTATTCCGTCTTTCCACGAAGCACCATATAGTTGATACTGAGGAAATTCTTTTCTACCAGAAGCTCAAAGCCGTGAAACTTACCGATTGAAGTGGTTTCGCCTGTCTTGCATTTGCTGATTGCCTCAAGCATTGTGGTTCCACCGTCCACTCTCTCTGTATAAGTTGCATTTCCTATGGTAATGGCAAAGTCCGGATTATCAATCAGCTCTTTATCCCTTGCCTTTATATCTTCCCTGACATTGGCAAGTTTCTCTGTCGCAGTTTTGATAAGTTTTGGATACTTAATCATAAAGTTATCCTGCAATCCATACCTCTGATTATCATAAGACGCCTTTAAGAGCTTTAATCTCTGGACATCATTGTCAACCTCCATCTTTTCCTTGATTAAAGGGTTTCCTGTAGCAACCGCCTTAATTTCGGCGTAGGAAAGCGTTGCTTCATCAATGTCCTCACAGCTTCGGCTCACTGCCTTGCTTGTCATAACCTGACTGATGAAACGCTGCTTATTCTCCACAAGCGACCAGTTGTACGCATCAAAGGTTCCTTTTGTAACATATCTATAGATTGCCACCTCATCGTTTTCATTTCCCTGTCGGATACCTCTGCCCTCTCTCTGTTCAATGGAAGAAGGCTTCCACGGACAATCGACGTGGTGCATTGCTACAAGATGTGTCTGCACATTAACTCCGGTTCCACACTTATCTGTCGAACCGATAAGGACTTTTTTCTTACCTGTCCTCATTTCCTTAAAGAGTGCGTCCCTCTGTGCGTCTGTTTTTGCATCGTGGATAAATGCTATCTCCTCCGCAGGAATACCATACTTGATAAGTGACTCCTTCAGATAATCATAAATCGTAAAGTCCTTGTCAGCTCCCGGTGTTCCGATATCCGAAAAAATAAGCTGACAGCCTATATGACCATCAGCATTTCCTTTTACATATTCTTTCCAGACATTTTCTGCCACCTTATTGAGCTTTCCGTCCGGATTGTTCGGTGCGTCCTTATCAATCAGTCTTGCGTCTGTTCCAAGAAGTCTTGCTTCGTGTGTAATCTTTAAGAAGTTGTCAACGCTTGGATCAACACCTCCGCCTCTTATCCTTTTTGCCCTTACCACAAAATCCTCCATTACCTGCTTCACATACCAGTCCGGCTCCGACTCCACGATAATAGGCTTGCCACCACGCAGAGCTGGCACATCGAGGTCAAGCATATCCGCTGTCTGCACATCTGCAACCTCACGAAAAATATTCATAAGCTCCGGCAGATTGGTAAATTTATTGAACCTGCTCTTGAAACGGAAACCACTGCCCTCAACCGTCAGCTCCAGTGCTGTTGTTACTTCTCCGAAGTTAGCCGCCCACGAGTCGAAATGATGAATTCCCATCTCCTCAAGTGCCGACTTCTGAAGGTAAAGATGCATAACATACATCTCACACATTGTATTGGATATTGGTGTACCTGTCGCAAATACAATACCCCTGCCATCATTTATCTCTGATAAATACTGGCATTTAAGCTGCATATCCGTTGACTTTTTAGCCCCCGAACTGCTGATTCCTGACACATTATTCATCTTTGAAAAAATGGCAAGGTTCTTAAAATTGTGTGCTTCGTCTACCATAATAGAGTCAACACCCAGCTCCTCAAAGGTAATGAGGTCATCTTTTCTGCTTTCATCGGTCAGTGATTTAAGCTGTTCCTCCAGCTTTTTCTTCTGGCTTTCCATCTGCTTTACTGTCCAGCGTTCCCCATTTCTCTCCTTCATTTCATCAATCGCATAAGTGATTTCTTCTATCTGCTCATTAAGCATTCGCTCCTTTCTCTCCGGTGAGATTGGGATTTTCTCAAATTGCGAGTGCGACATAATGATACAGTCATAATCGCCTGTCGCAATCCTTGATACAAACTGCTTTCTACGGCTCTTTTCAAAATCACGCTCCGTTGCAACCAAAATGTTTGCTGACGGGTAAAGCCTTAAAAATTCACTTGCCGTCTGCCCGATAAGCGGCTTTGGCACTACCATAATTGTCTTATTGGCAAGTCCGAGCCTTTTCTGCTCCATACACGCAGCCATCATTTCAAAGGACTTTCCGGCACCGACACAGTGGGCAAGCAGGGTATTTCCTCCCATAAGGATTCGCGCCACCGCATTTTTCTGGTGGGGCTTTAATTCAATTTCAGGGTTCATTCCCGGAAACTGCAAATGACTTCCGTCATACTCACGCAGGCGGATATTATTGAAGGTTTCATTATAATATTCCACATACTTCTGTCTGCGTTCCGGTTCTGCAAACAGCCATTCCTTGAACTTCTCCTTAATCATATTCTGCTTTTCCCTTGCAAGCATTGTCTCATTCTTATTGACTTCATAATGGTACTTGCCATCACCGTCATCAATCCTGTCCCTGACAGTGACCGTTTTTAAGTTCAGGGTTTCCTCAAAAATAGAATAAGCGTCCATTCTGCTTGTACCATAGGTTTTCGTTGCCGCCACGGAATGTTTATCCATACTTTTATTTTCAATGAACCATTCCATACTCATTTTATTCAAGTGTACCTGAATACCGGAATTATAATACTCTGTTCTGATTGCCCTTGCCCTCTTTGGTGTATTAAGCAGCTCATAGATAAACTGCTCATAATCAAGCGGCTCAATCCAAGTTGTTCCAATCTTTACATCAATATCCGAGGCTTCAATCCATTCCGGCTGAACTTCCTCTAAGGCTGCGGCATTGGCGGCAAATCTTTCTGCCTGCGGATTGTCGGTATCAGCCGCCATCGCCTTTGCAACACGCAGCTTATCCCTTACATTTCCTGACAGATATTCGTCTGCTGTCTCCCAGCCTGCGTCCGGGTTATTTTCATTGTAACGGTCAGGATTAAGAAATATAATTCCATCAAGTTCCTTTATGAGAGTATCCCTGTCTGCTTCATAAATGGAGAGCATATAAGGGATATTTACATATCCAAACTCATTGACCGATACATTAAGAGCCTCTACTGCAGTTTCTACCCTGTCCACCACGGACTTTGCCTTAATCGTCTGCTTATAAAACATATCCGCCTTCTTCACCTCCCCGTCCTCATTTACTTCTTCAAGACTGCAAAGAAGCGGATAATCGCTGTCATCCCTAAACGCTGTACGGTTTGCTTTGGAAGTGATTGCTCCATACTTTCCAACGAATTTATCATATTTTACATTCAAAAGCTGCTGTTTATCTGCAAGCTCCTCATCACTACAGCCCTCCATCTGGATATCAATCAACTCTCTTGTTATCTGTCTGATTTCGTCAAGACTTCTGATTCTCTCCTCTGCAGTCTGTGATACTTCTTTTCTTACCATCTCGGAATTTTCCCTGTAATAGAGCTTTCCTTCAAAGAATGTGTAAGTATAATTTCTGACATCCGGATCAGCTGGAATGAATTCCTCTGCCTGCTCCTCATTGTCTGCCAGTCTTTCAAAATCTGTCATCTGTGCTTTGATGTTACCGATTGCCTTATTGAGTGCTTCATACAGATTAAAGTTCTCATCATCATTCACGCAGACGGTATATCTGCTATCCTGCCCGAACATTCTTGTATCATACTGCATTGTGCCGAGCATCATTTCCGGGTGCTCTGCAAAGTAGGAATTGACTGCTATGCCATCGTCTGTGACACCAAGATGTACCCAGTCCGGCTCTATATCAATCTTTCGCTCCCTTTTCTGTAAAAACAGGATATCCGCTGTCACTTCCGTTCCTGCATTATCCTTAAATGCAGTATTCGGAAGTCGGATTGCTCCCACAAGCTCTGCTCTCTCAGCCAGATACTTTCGGATTGTCGGATTGCTCTTATCCAGTGTTCCCTTTGTGGTAATCACCGCAACCATACCGCCCGGTCTTACCTGATCGAGTGCTTTGGCAAGAAAATAATCGTGAATACGGAAGTTGTACTTATTGTACTTTGGATCAAATATCTTATAATCTCCAAACGGCACATTTCCCACAACAACATCAAAGAAGTTATCCGGATATGTGGTGTTTTCAAATCCCGTAATGCTGATATTAACATTTTGGTAAAGCTGTTTTGCAATCCTTCCCGATATGCTGTCCAGTTCCACTCCGTACAACTTACTTTGCTGCATTGGTGCTGGCATACTTCCGAAGAAATTACCGATACCCATAGAAGGCTCCAAGACATTTCCGCCTTTAAACCCAAACTGCACAAGGGCTGAATTGATACACGTTGCAATCTCCGGCGAAGTGTAAAAGGCATTATTTACAGTTGCTCTTGCCGCACTGTATTCCTCATCGGAAAGAAGCTCCTTCAGCTCTGCATACTCTTTGCTCCACGCTGCATTATTTTCATCAAATGCCTGTGACAAGCCTCCCCAGCCCACAAACTTTGATAAAACCGCCTGTTCCTCCTGCGTGGCAAGTCTGTTTTCTGCTTCAATCTTCTTTAGTGTACGGATTGCGTCAATATTCCACTGGTATCTGGTCTTTGCACCGCCCTTTTCTACTTCCCACAGGTTATAGTGGAAATTGAGTTTAGGCTGTTTTTGTGGTGTTTCCTTTCCACTCTCACCTTCCACTGGCTGTAATACTTCCGGTACAGGAGTTTCATGAGCAGTTTTCCTGTTTACGGCATAACTGTCAGGCTCATCAGGAATTGCATAATCATCAATCTCTGATTTCTCCTCCTGCTTATCAACTTCACGGTATTCTGCGTCAATGACTTCATCATCTTCACGAAGTCCGTCCATAGCAAGCTCATCAATACGAGGTCTTTCCGGCTGGTATTCCCCGGTAAGGATAAGCACACCGATTTCCTTTTCAACATTCTTCCACGAAACATATCCTTCTACTTCTCCATCTTCATCTTTCCATTGGATACGAAGTCCCGAACCGTGAAATGTGTCATACCCGTGCAAGCCCAGACCGTCAAGCGGCCAGCTTGCACCGCCATGACCATACTCTGCCTTGATACGCTTTGCTCTGGTTCCTGCGTCTATCTCTGTCTGATAAATTTCACACACCCTGCCTTTTCCACCGACAAAGCCAGTTCCTCTCATAAGTATCTCTTTTACATACTCACTTGGTACACTCTCCGCCTTTTTTGGATTAAGATAATTATATTTTCCGGCAAGGGCAGCCTTTTTTTCCTCCTCGAACTGACGCATAAATTCATTGTGTCTGGTTTCCTCCGGCTGCTTTACACCAAAACTAGCCTGCCCGTTTTGGTCGAAAAAAAAGGAAGCCTGTGTATATTCAGCTTCCTTACTGACACCCAATGAGTTAATCTCATCAAGCTCTCTATTCAATTCTTCCTGTGTTTCTAATGAAACTTCATCACGATCTGGTGGAGCACTACTTCCTCTGCCTGCATCTTCGCCTGCTCTCTTATCTTCCACATTTCCATTGTAGATGACGGGTTCTGTAGCTTGTGCTTCATTAGATACTGTCCCTCCAACTGGTCGTAAAGCTGGTTTGCTTCCTTCTCTACTTCCGACATCTTCTCGTACATCTTCCCGAACCTCATCAGTGTCTTGTACCTTGCCGGTTCGTTCTCCAGAAGATACTTCATTGCCATTCTTCCGTATCTGCCCAGCTTCGTTAAGTTCTCTGTCTCGTCCGGCATTGTCAGCTCCGGATACAGCAGTCCGTCCACTTCCTTGTAATTCATTGCTTCTAACATATGATATTCTCCTTTCGCTCTCAATCGTTTTTAAATTCTTGCTAAATTCTCTAAGAACACTACAGGAGACATCGCATACAAGGGAACCAAGACGGTAAACTATCTCCTCATCTTTGATGTTTACAATCTGACTGAAATCCTGTTCTTGCACAGATAAGTCAAATCCACATCTCGTCCCTACAGCATACATAACACTGGAATATACCAACTGCTCCATATTGCTATCCTGCTGTAAGCCCTTGCGTTTTTCGTTGAATTCCTTTATCACACTACCTGATAGCTGCATAAGTTCGGACATTCTATCCCCGAACTCCTCTTTTATTATATTCCAAACATTTGTTCCTGTAAACTGTTTTAGTGTATTTTTTAGTGATTCCCTGTCATCGCTGTCATACTGCTCCATCTGTCCTTCCGATACCAGAAAGTCTGCATAATTTTTCAGATTTTCCCCTTCCAAATCCCAAGTCAGCTTTACATTCTTTCCGCCCGTATCACTGATGTCGAAAATATATCTCATACGGTGATTAAGTGCCCTTGAGGGAAAGATTGCACAGCCCTTTGCTCCACGCTTTACATATCTTCCCACTTTCTTCCAAGTGTCATAATCTGCCATAAGGGTACTTTTCTCCGGTGATCTCTGAGCTGTTACCATAACGATATTATCAAATTCATAGCGATATAACTGACCTGCGACCTTTAGTACATCTTTCCAGTTCTTTTCAGAACGGGTGATGTTGCTGATTTCAGAATCGTATATCGCTTTGACCTTCATATCAACACCCATATGCCACCCTCCTTTTACTTCAATAATTCTGCAAACATTTCCTTAAAGAGCTTTGACTCCTCCCTATCAAGCTCAATCACAAATTCTGCGTCAATCGACTGTCTCTCACACTTGTTCTTTCCTTTTACAATCTTTCGCATAATCCTTAAAAGTGCATAACACTGCTTTGACTTTGCTATGCTCTGTTTAAAGGTAAGTCCGTCACTGTCAGATGACTGCTGTGTCTCATAGACAATCCCATTCAGCTTTCTACTGATTGCCTCCACTTTCTCATAAGGAATACGGACAGAGGATTTTACCTCTCCCGGTCTTTCCCATTCCTTATGAAGCTCCTTTAATAAAAATTCCATATTCTTAATTACTGCTGTCTGCTCATTTTTCATCGTGTCTTTCCTCCATTTTCCTTTAATGAAGAAGTGAGCTGTTCTTCGCTGTATGGCGAAAAATCAACTCCCTTCATATCCTCTGCGTCAAGGACTATCTTTTCTGAATAATACATATCCATTGCCTTATTTATAGCTTCGTCAAGTGACTCTGCCTTTACTGTTTCTACCCTTGAGAGAACTTCTTTTATCTCAATATCAAATCCTTTGTCCATATACCCTCCCGCATAGATTTTTATCTGCTCTTTTCCTGCAATCTTTCTTTTTCCTTTTCAAAGCCTGCATCGTACTTTCCGTCATCAAGGCGGTCTAAAAACGTATCCTCCTCCAACGTCTTATATTCCGCATAAATATGACTAAAAATTTCATTCTGGATTTTAGCCGGAATATCATCGTCCTTTGACAAAGCCTCAAGAAAATAATACTTTCTCTTGAGCATCGCTCTGTAATCATAAAGATTTTCCATTCTTTCCGGTATTCCATACTTTGCTTTGTATGCCTTAAAATTGATCTGTGAAGGCATGGAATCAAGATAAATCCCGTGTTCCCACGATACCCCTATTGTCGTATTATCCTTTGTCGGTTTCTTACCTTTCGGGTATCTGTCATACTCTGTTGCACCAAGAGCAATCGTAAGAGAGCCACTTTTCATATCCATTACCACAAGATTTCGTGGGGATAATGCTTCAAGCACCATATAATCGTGGTCATTGAAGTTATGAAAGGTCTGCCCTCTTTCAAATGTCCTGTCTCTTTTTTCATAATGCAGGATAAATTCATCAATCCAGCCTTTATCCGTCATTCCGATTTCTTTCATTTTTTCAATACACTCCGGCGAACTTGCCGCCTTATCAAAATGAAACTCCTGAAAATCGCTGTAATATCCTTGCAGGAAGCGTCCAAGCTCTACATCATCACTACAGAACTTTGCAAAAACCGTAACATTCGCTGCCCTGTAATACTCCGCAAAACCTTCCCCTTGTGCAAGTGTTCTTCCAAGAAGCAACATATGCTCTGCAAGCTCTGACATATCCTTAATGGAAACAAATTTCTTATAATCTTCCAGAGTCATAAGCATATTTTTTTCTGTTCCCTTATAATTTTCCGTTACAAGAATCATATCTTTTAAATCCATTCTTACCTCCTGTCCCAGAGAGGACTTATGCCCTCTCCGTTGTTTTATGGTCTGCCAATTACTACAATCTTTCCGACACTTGCCACATCACGGTAAACAACACCGGAATTCTCATTTAAGGCTTCCACAACCTTACCGTCCCATACATAAACCGCTACGTGGCTGATGTTTTTATATCTTCCGTTGCTTGTAAAGCTGTAGAAAATCAAATCACCCGGCTGCATCTGGTCATAGGATACGGTCTTTCCTGCTTCATCAAGCCCCTGTGCTTCTGCCGCTGCTGTGGTCGCTCCTCCGTGGCTGATATCCACTCCTGCATCTTTCCACGAATAGTAAGCAAGTGAACTGCAATCATAATAATTGCCGCTGTCCCTCAACTCCTGACTGTATGGATAACCGACTCTGTGCAGTGCGTATGAGCAGACTGTTTTTAATCTGCTGTCTGTGATTTTACTTAATACGGCATTTATCTCCTCCTCTGTCATTGAACTTACTCCGGGACTTCCACCGCCTCCGCCGCTTCCGCTTCCTGCGTAGCCTAGCTGTCCCATAAATTCAGGACTCATAATCTGCTCAAGCATTTCCACCTGATCAGAATTAAAACCATAAACAGAAATCATATCCCTGTATGATTTGAGCGTGACATTTACATACAGTACCGACTTTGTAACCGTTGTCACATTGCCGTCTGCGTCTGTTTCCTCCACATCTTTCGTTCCGTTGCTTGTAGTGTAGGAACACATATCATTCACTACCGCCTGCAACCAGCCCTTTGATTTATCATTCATAACGGTTGCCGTATCTCCGACACCATACTTGACCATATAGACCGCCATTATGTCATAGTAGTTACTTGGATTTTCGTCCATTCCCTCATAATCGACATACACCAACTCTCCGAGGTCATATCCGGTATGCTCATTCACTTGGGTATTCACATCACGATTAAATTCCTGCACATAGGCACTTGTTACCGTCTGTACCGTATCCCCCGACTCCAGTGGCGGAAGAAATAATGCAAATGGTGAATTATAAAGAATGGCTATCGCAGCAATCACCGGAACTGCAACAACTGCCACCAAAAGAACGAGCAGTAAAAGCACAAGTCCGATAACTGGAGCTGCCGCCTTTACCCATAAAACAGCTTTTCTTACAATCAGGTCTTTTACCAGTTTTGCAACGCTGTCCGTCTGGTTTTCCTGTGCCTTCATCTTATCCAGAAAGAATTTAATTTTCCTGCTCCTGTTTGCCATTTTCGCATCCTTTGCCGTAGTTTTGGTAGTCACTTTTGCCGTAGTCTTGGCAGTTTCCTTCGCAGTCTCTTTGACTGCTGTCTTAGCTGTATTACTGGCAGCTTTCTTTACTGTCTTTTTCGCCAGCTTCTTTCCTGCTTCTACCTTCTTAATACGCTTCTTGACTTCGGCTACCGCTTTCTTTCTGAAAAGTGACGCTCCCCTTGAAGCAGTTCCCGTAACCGGGCGGCTTACTTCATAGGCAAGGTAAGCTGCCTGTGATACTTCCTGCCCGCCTTCCACCTGTTCCGTAACAGCTCCAGCCGCAAGTGCTCCCGGTCTTCCTGCTATATGAAGATTGGTATTCTTCGTCTTGATAGAAGTCTTGGACTCCCTTATATTCCGCTTGAATTTAGAAAGTCCCTTCTCCTTTTTCTCTGCCTGATGAACAGTACTCTTTCGATAAATCTTCTTTTTATCCGTATTATCGTTTACCTTTGTACTGGCAATCCTCGGATCACGCTGTACGGTGTAAATGTTACTGCCATTAATCTCGGCTTTTTTCGGTTCGTGGGAATGAATCTCTGCTTTCTCCTTCGTGTGAATGACCATAGGCTTGTCATCCACTTTCTTTATCTTCAATGCCTTCACCTCCTTTCAAAAAAATAAGCCATTAAGGTATTTCTACCTCAATGGCTATGTAACATAGTTATTATTGTATTTTTTCTTTTATCCGATTATAATTATAATTATTTGTAAATTGATCGTTTTGTGATATTTTATCTAATAATAATGTACAATCATTAACATCAAAATATCTTTTTAATGTTGAAATATTTTCCAACAAATCGTCTGCCTCTGTAAAACTTCCAGCATTAGCTATATTGTTAATTAATTCTTCTGTCAATTCCTTTCTATATCCAAAATAATCAGCTTGTATATACATTCTTTCAATCATATTCTTATCAAAAATTGACTGTCCATATACACAAGCAGATATTCTACTTATTTCACTAAAATGACTTTTGATATCCTCTACCCCATATAAATGTTCTGCAAACAATTTAATTTGTTCAATCTCTGCCCTTTTCGGATCTGTCGATACCAAACTGTAAATATCTCTATCCGAATCTAAAAAAACATTCCTTAAAACATGTTTCGATTCATCATATAAAATACTTTTAATATAATCATTCAATGTTGCCATAAATTCCGGTAATCTTTCTAGAAAATAAATAAAATTTACCAACCTGCTATTTTCTTTAAAAGATATTACTGCCTTATAAACTTCATCTTCATTTTCGAATGTTACATTTTTATATACTTTTATATTTTCAGGTTGTATCTTTTCAAATAATTCTGTATGATTTTTTAAATAATTTGAAAAATAACCCACATCACTTTTACATAATGTGTATAATGAAGTAACATATGCTTGCCTATATTCAAAATCATCTATTGCGAATGACATTTTCCATAAAAATCTAAATAATATTTCGCTTGGTTTAGCAGTCATTTTACATATATACTTTGTACATAAATAATCCTCTAATCCCACAGTTCCATTTGTATCATAAAAATTTTTAATATCCTTTTCTATTTTTTCATTAATATTAATCGCAATTACTGGATCTCTCAAAAATACAATTTCAAAAGCTTTTCTTATCATATCAGCCGCAGTCTCTCTACTTATACTTTTCATTTCATAATCATCAATAGTATTATCGGCTTTTAAAGATACAATGGGATGCGCTGCATAATTTCGATTTATTTTTAAATTCTGCAATTCATCATATTCTTCATTGGAAACCAAATGTATTCTTTTTATTCCTTGTAATAATGTGTCCTCCCATTGTGGAGATTTTGGCGCATGATTTTTTTTAGTACTAATTTCAGCAATCAAATCCTTTGCCTGTGGAATATCATAATAATTGGACAAAACATTTATTTTACTTAGCAAATTATATATCATCGTTGTATACAATGTAACTATGGTTGCCCTATAATTACCATTTGAATAACACGAAATAACTTCCTCTAATAATTTTTGTGTTTCTTTATCTTTAACTTTTTCCAATTCTTCCTCAACAACAAATTTGCTCATTTTTAATTTCCCCTCCTTAATATCAAACAAAAATCATTTATATATTTACCAATTTATGTCAGCAGATGATATCCATCTGCTGACTATTATACCATATAGAACTTAATTTATTAATTACCTCAATCTATATTTCACAACTTTTCTGTATTTTCTGCTCCGCAATCTTTTCGTGAATATTGGTGTTATACAGTCTGTAAAGGTCAGTGTCCTTGCTAATCTGGTTATCAAACGGAATTACCACAGAGCCACACTTGATAAGTCCCATTCCCGACGCAATATTAGTTACGAAACGAAGCTGTGCCTCTGATACACCGATAACCTCTGCCATCTTGGAACTGTCTGTATTCGCCTGCTTTAAGAGTGCAACAAACTCTGAATTTGCAAGCATTGTAGTGGCTGTGTAATTCTGTAAAAGGTCCACGACATTCTGCGTAATACCAGTACAAAGACCACCCTGCTTTCTTACTTTCTTCCAGAGCTGCTGTAAATATTTCGCAGAATACTCCGAATTAAGCAGGACGTGAAACTCATCAATATAGAGCCAAGTTGCCTTTCCCTTCTGTCCGTTTTCTACAATTCTGTTCTGAATGGACTCCATCATAACAAGCATTGTGATAGGACTGAGTTCTGTACCCAAATCCCTGATACCATATACTGTAAATCGGTTATCTACATCAACATTTGTCTGATGATTAAAGATATTCAGCGAACCATTTACGAAAAGCTCCAAAGAAAGTGCAATGTCCTTTGCTTCTTCTTCTGGCTGTTCCATAAGAATATCGTAGAAATCGCTCATTACCGGGACATACTTTTCCCTGCTCCTTGCGATGTCGATATACAGCTTTCTCACACAGCGGTCAATGATTGACTTCTGTCTGGAGTTTAAGCTGTCCCCGATACACTGCTCACAAAGACCAAGCATAAACTCACCTTTTTCTCTTACCATTCCCTTTGAATCATTCGGATCAAGGCTCCACACATCCATTTCCAGCGGATTTACATAGTTGTCCGTGTAAGTGGACATATTTACCACAGTTCCGCCATAAGTCTGTGCAATATCAAAATATTCGTTCATCGGATCGATGACGATAATCTCATCATCTCCCGATAAGAATACGCTGCCCATTTCCATTTTACAAAAGAAAGATTTACCGGAACCCGGCACTCCGAATACAAAGCCATTTCCGTTGATGAGCTTCTTTCTGTTGCCGATATTTACATTCTTGCTAATCTGGTTGATACCATAATAGTTTCCTGTGCTGTCATTAAGCTCCTGCACATTGAATGGCATAAGCACCGCAAGTGACTGGGTAAGGAGGGTACGCATTGTTTCCACCTGTCTTACGCCAATCGGAAGTGCCGTATTGAGTGCTTCCCTCTGCTTTAAGTAGTGGGTATCAATCGTGCAGCTATTTCGCTTTCCGATTGTTTCCACTGTTTCGCAGACACTCTCAAGCTCCTTCTTACTCTCTGCCATAAGAATAATGGTGACACCAACAAAGAAAAGACACTGGTCATTCTCACGGACATCGTCCATAATCGCCTCAATCTCTTTTTTCTCCGTTCTCTTTGCATAAGAGATTTCTGTAGAGAAGTCATTATTCTTGTTACGGACTCTCTGCTGTTTGATAATATCCGACTCAATGCCAAGATATTTCTTCTGCAACACCTTTGTAGTCAAATCCTTTGGCACAGGCACTACATCAATACTGGTAATAGAGTGGACAGGAAGGGAAGTAATCTCATTGATAAATCTGTCAGATAAACTGCTGGGATACTTTTTGATAAAAAGTGCCTTGCAGTATTTACTCTCATCCTCAAAATGGTCTGGGAAGTATTTCACCATACCATTACATAAATCATTCTTAAAATCTGTTCCAACCTTCTTTGCTGCTTTGATGTCAAAATCAAAACTGCCCTCATCGCCAAGATGATAATAGTCATAGAGCACTTTCAGTCTTTCATTGCCATTAAGCGGCACAATCTCCGCACCCAGCTCAATGAAAGCCTTGTGTATCGTTGCCTCAAGTGTGGCAAACTGTGCCTTTGCCTCCTCGAAGTTCTTTCTCTCAATCGTGATTGTCAGGTATCTTTCCTGTTCAATCCCCTGTCTGCCCTCAATAATCTTCTCCTCAACAATCTCATTGTAGATTCTACGGTAATTATTAAAGCCATCATTTCTTTCTGCAATAAGAACCTTGTCACGGAGTTCTTCCATATTTTTGTTCTTATTGTTAATCGTAATCTTATAATTACAGTCCAGCGAATTTAAGAATTTGCAGTATCTTTCAAAAATACCGATCTGCTCATCCTCCGTTGCCGTTGTGTAATTGATGTCCTGAAAGCGGTAACACTTGGAATACTTATTCCTACTTACTTCAAAAATACCGTTTTCAGCCACCGCCATAATCTCTATGGTCTCCTGAATGGATTTCGGTGTCTTGTACAAAGGCTCACTTGCCTTTTTCAAAAGCTTAAATCCGTCTGTAAATAAACCCATTGTCTCTAACCTCGCTTTCTTATCTGTGAAAGCCCGCCGGGAACATCACCCAACGGGCTTGTTCCCGACCTTACGGTCAGATACATTATTTTTTTGCTAGTGCATTGCTTTATAAGCAGCCGCACCAGCTATAACCAGTACAAACACGGCTGCAAGTCCAAGCAGCATATTTCTGGTCTTTTTCTTCATTTCTTCAAATTCCTCCTGCTTCTTTACTACCGACTCAGATGTTGTAATCTCTGTTTCAGCCTGTTTACCTTTCTTCTTTACCTGTCCTGTCTGTCCCTGCTCAAACTCCTTAACTGCCAGCTCTCCCTCTGTTGATACATAGGTGAGTGTCCTGTTCCCAAACATAAAGTGCAGCTTCTTTCCCATATACTCATAGAAATTCATTCCATTAAAAGAATAAAATCCTCCAAGTGCTATCGGGGCTACACAGGGAATTGCCACATAAGCAGAACCAGTAAGACCAATATACTTATAAAGAAGTAATACAATACCGCCACCAACGATTACGCTGGCAATAGAAAATATGAGCTGTTTTGCCGTAAGTCCCATTGCCACCGATTCCTGATAACGGTCAATGTCTTTGTTTATTTCAATAACCACTGTCCTCTGCCTCCTATCTTGATAATTCCTTTGTCTCCGGTTTTCTTTCCATACCGATATTTGCCTCATACATTTCCATTCCGTCCGGACACAGTTCTCTCAGCTTATCGACATTGAACATATAAAGAGGATATTCACAATAACCACTCCTCTGTGTAAATCCTGTAAACTCCCCAAGCTCATTGTCTGTGATAAACTGCTCAATATCCGGCATATCATTTACATTCAGATACCCGCAGTAATCCGGTGCTTCAAAAGATAAATTCACGGTCACATCACCGAATGGCTCATCATAGCCATCTTCCCTGCACATAAGACCGATATACATTGACTTGTTATTCATATACTGCTGAATATCGAGAGTTACCTGTGTCTCCCCGGTTAAACTGGAATTATAAGTTACCGCTTTCTTTTCGTTATCCATAAATGCCTCCTTCTACAATCCAAATGCCTTGCTTGTAAGTGTCTGTGCTCCCTTCACGCTTCCAACCGTCATCGCTATGGTAAATGTCATTTCACACAGATAAATAAGTGTCTGTGCCCAGTCTGCATAACTTCCCGTAAAGGACGGAAGCCCTGCATTGATAAATGCGTTGCAAACCACAATCGCCAGTGCCATTGTTACCGCTTCAAACACACAGGATAAGAAATACTTACAGTAGGTTGACATCGTATGACTTACCATTCTATTTCCTGCCATTGTGGAACAGGCGATTGCTCCAAGCGGAACGATGATCAGTATTTTTAAAAATCTGAAATACACGGTGTAAATGATAAAGAAACCACAGATAATAATGATGATTGCGAGCAATGCCGTAAGTATCAGCATTACAAGGCTTTCTCCAAATCCAAGTTCCTTGATGACATCTGCCTGTGTACTGTCTATGGCAAGCTGCGTTGTCGTTCCTGCCGAAATAAGTCCTACCAGATTTCCTATGGAAGTAAAAAATGCTTTCATAATCGTGACATTATTTGCAACGAACCACTCTGCAAGCCCTAATCGGATAAGCATACGAAGGATTGATTCAAACCTCATCTCCTCTTTCACATCTATGCTTTCCGAACAGAAACCGATAACAAAGAACAGCACCACAAGGGAAGAACCGACTGCTACAAAGACCGGCTCTATTCCCTCAATGACTGCCCACGGACCACCGCCCTTAAAACTAACGGGCGATTGTCCAAGCATTGCAAAAACCAACGATATCTGGTTATTCCAAAAGCCAAACACCGCTTCAAGGAGAGCAAGTATTTTGTCTCCCAGCTTAAAAATATCCATACCTGTTATTCACCTCTCTCCTGCAGTAGTGCTCCAACTGCCTCTCTGATATCCCTTCCGTCAATCTCATTTCCGAGACAATCCCAGCCTTCACTTTTTTCTCTTGCAAATAGCTCTATTCGTGGCAAATCTCCGCAGAGTTCAACAATCCTGTTTCTTATTTCATCCGGCTTTTTACTATGCTGCATACGATGTGCAATACATAACTGCCTTACATTCGGTGATACCCTGTGAGGATGCCCTTTAGTCGCTAGCAGACAGATTTCTGAACAACTCCTTGTCCAGAATCCAAGTCCGACAAAGAACGAGTCTGACTTGGGATTTTGTTTTATCCAGTTAAAAGCACAGGTCTTATACTTAAATCCCCAGCTTTCAATAACCGAAAGACCTTCCTTAAGCTTCGGAAAAGTTACCCATAAAAACAGCACCGCATCATCCGCCGCTATCTCATTTACCGGAATACTCTCTATTTCAGCAAGGGACATCGTCTGATATATGTCTGCGGCAACCCCTTCTCCTTTCTGCCTGTCATATTTCCACGGAGGATCGGCATAGATAATGTTGTATCTTTTCTCCATCCAATCCACTCCCTTCTAAAAACCGAGGAATGTCAAAACAGTAGAAATACCTGCCATAATAACGCCTGCTACAACACCCTTTAATGCAGAGTTCATAGTAGAAGAATCCTGCTGCTGATATGCCTGTGCAAATTCCATTACATTCTTTGCAAGGATAATGACACCGACTGCACCGATAACTGCAATCACAAGTGTTTTTAAGTTCTCAAGCGGCTGTGTTACTGCCGAAGTATCGCCTGCCGCAAAACAGGTAGTGCTCATAAGCATTACCCCCATAACTGCTCCGGACAATGCCGGAACAAACTTTTTCTTAAAGTGAAGTAATCTTTTCTTCATACCCTTCTCCTCCATCTGATTATTGTTGGTTGTCATAATAATCTGTTCTTTTCTCATATTGGTTGTCTCCTTTTCGATAAAAAAAAGCCAGCAGGGACAATCTCTAACTGGCTGTTAAAAGTTACTCTATCTAATCAGGCATAGCCTGTTGTAATGATAAAACCGGGCTTTCCCCGATATGTTTTGCTGTGACCACCTCCTTTCAAGGCACAAAAAAAGCACCTTAACCATAATTGGCTAAAGTGCTTTTATGTAACTATATCTTAATTAAACGAAACTTATCAACTATTCGCAATCTGGAATATCTGGTAACCTATTTAATATCCATTCTAATAAATAACACCAAAATCTTGTTGCATATTGCAAATCGCTCCAAGTACCTATCGTTCGACTTTCAAATGAATGAATTCCATTTCTATTTGATTGAATTATTCTTAAATATTGTATTTCATCTTCATCTAATAGTTCTTGTGCTATATAAAATTGTATGATTTCGTCAAGCATAACTCTTTGTACAGGATGTTCAACACAATGTCTTTTTATATTATCTTTAATCGCTTCTTTCAAAGATTTTCCCTGATTACTTTCTATAACTCCATCTTCAACTAACTGTGAAATCGTAACATTAATCCTTTCCTTTACTGTCGCTGCTGGGAAATCTACCCACTGTTGCCATTGAGTTTTTTTATAATCCTCAATATAGAAAGCAAGAAACATTTGCAATACAGTTTCCGTTAAAGAACCTAGTATTATCCAACTTGTTAATTTTGATGCATTTTGAATATTATTTTCTGCATCTTCGGTTTGATAATAATATCCATCTTTTATTTGACTTGCCAGTTGATCTGCTAATAAACATAACCGCTGCAAACTTTCTTTTGAAATCAAATCTACAGCTTCTTTTATTGGTGAAAATGACACGGTTTCAAGCATAACATCTGCAAAATTATTACTTACAATTCTAACTTTTTCAGCTAAATCTTCCCAACCATAATCCATTTCTCCATCCCAAATTTCTTCTTTCATTTTATTTCTTCCTATTTTTATGATTTTAAACATCTAAACTTCGAGTTTTATTATTTTTAGTTAAACAACTTTTTATGTCGCGCATATACATATCAATTTATATCAGCAAGAAACCTGAGTTCTTTTACTATATTTTTGAATTCTTCATATTTTTCAAAAAAGTCTTTTAACATTTTTTGATAATCTTCATTATTTAAATCTGTATTTTGGTAATAAGAAACTCTACTTACCAAAACTTCTGTAAATGTTTCATCTGTCAACTCTGTAAATGTATTAGGAATGGTTGTATAATCTAATACATGATTACTAATAAATTTATTAGCTATTAAAACGAAATTCTCCAATGCATCATCTAACTTCCAATTAATGAATATATGTTCTTGATGATTAAAATAGTCTATTATTGGTTCCATAAAACTTGTAAAAATATTAGTTGTTAAATAGTCAAACCCAAATTGTGTACTATATTTTTTCATCTGCTCAACAGAACGGATTATATCCATCGCCCGCTGGTAATCTGAATTATATGAAAGTTGACAAACTTTTAGATGAGAAAGTCTTTTCTGTTCAAGGTTTTTCAAAATTATTTCTTCAGCTATAATAAATGTTGTCTCTTTTAATCGGTTCATCAATTCTACATCTGTTTTAAAATAATAAAAAGAAACTTGATCTGCTAACAATTCCTTTATAAGTTTATTATCTTGTGATTTACTTGGCTTTAAGTAAACATGAATAGGAATTCTATTCTCTTTGGCAATTCTATATTCTTCATGTGTTCCTGATATTCCCCAATCTGTTTCCGTTCCATAATTATCTTTCATTATTAAAATCACAAAATCTGCTTCTAGTATATCTTTACGATATGTCATTGGTTTTGTAGATGGCGTAAGATTACTTTCATATAAAAGAGGTTCTGCTCCCAATTCAATAAAATGTTTTTTAATACTATCCCTCACTTTTTTATTATCACTAAAAGTGGAACTTATAAATATACGAGGTTTAAATGCCATATCCCTGTTCTTCCTTTCCTACTTTTCAAATTATACATTTTCATTCCGCATAGGCACATTATACCATAGTACCTGTGCCTATGCGATAACAATTATTACTGCTTTCGATACGAACTCATCTTCTCCACGGTCACTTCCGGATAGAAATATGTTAGTATCGTTGCTTTTGGAACACCTGCCGCAAGTGCTTTCTTCACTTCCTCTTTCTGCTCCGCTGTGTATGACCAGTGCATCATTCGGTTTGTGATTGTATCCTCCCACTTCGGCTTATCCCTTCCAGGATTTCTTACAGGCTTCTCTCCTCCACTGGTGCTGTCGGCGTCCTCCGCCTTCTGCGACTCATCAGCATACTCAAGCTCATTTGCCTGCTCTCTGTCGATTTTCGCTTTCTGCTCTGCCTCATCCTGCATTGAAAATCTCCTGCTTAATTCCTTATCCCCAAGCAGCATAAACTCTTCATAGGTCAGTGTATCAATATACACATTTTCTCCCTTATCCTTCATTTTTTCATAATGCTTAACAGCTTTTTCCGATAAAATCTCAAATGGCAGTCCGATGATACGGTCAGTTCCCTGCATCTTATGGACATAGGCTTTTCCCTTTCCGTCCGCTGTCTGATTAAACATCGGGTGTCGGAATGGAATATACTTATTATCCATTATCGGATCAAAACCACGGATAAAAATAATGCATTTCTTATTATCAAGCTTTCTGACCTCATCGGGTGTAAACAGTTCCCTGCCTAAAACATCATAATTCCTTGATGAGCTTCCCTGTCTGCCCTTTGTCTCTCCGCTTGATTTTTTATCAATCGTGCCTTTACCCAAAAGATCCGAAACATACTTGTGCGTACTCTGCTCATTTCCGCCAAGATAAATGAAAGTATCGCAATTGCCGGGGATTGTCTCCCAAGTATCTTTAAAAAGTGCCTTTAACTGGGCAAAGTTCTGAATGATGATAATACTTGAAATCTCCCTGCTTCGCATTGTCGATAACAACGAACAGAAGTCATCGGGCAATGCGACATTCGCAAATTCGTCTAACATAAAGGTAACGTGGATTGGCAGTCTGCCACCGCAGTTAAAGTCTGCCTGATAGTACAATTCCTGAAATATCTGTGTGTATAACATACCGATAATGAAGTTATAGGATTTATCACTGTCCGGAATTACACAAAACAGTGCCGTCTTTGTCTCCCCATCCCCATTGACTCCAATACCGATATCAGACAGGTTCAGTTCATCTTTGGAGAGCAGGCGTAAAACCTGCTTATTCTCAAGAAATGCAAGTCTTGAGTTTGCACTGATAATAATAGAACGAACTGTATCGCCCGCACCTCTCATACATTTGTTATACTGTTTGACCGCAGGGTGGTTTGCTCCAAGCGGCGAACTCTCCTCTAAAAACTTCATACGGACATCCAGCTTTGAAGCCTTTCCCGGTTCCTTGACCTCTGCTTCTCCAAGCAGCTTCAAAACTGTCTCAAAGTTTCTCTTTGCAGGCTGCACCTCCAGCCACACATAATAGAATATTGCCTGTAAGAACAACCCTTCCGCTTTCTCCCAGAACGGATCACTCGGTGTTGAGCCTTTTGGTGTGGTATTACTGATAAGATTGGTAATCAGCTTTACCACATCGGTTTCCTCTCTGATATAGGAAAACGGATTGTAACAATCTGATTTATCCATTTCCAAAAGATTTATGACTTTTACATTGTACCCGTTATCCTTTAACATCTGCCCACAGCTTCTTAATATCTCGCCCTTCGGATCGGTACAGATAAACGAACAGCTATGAGGCATCTGCATAAGATTCGGTTTTACTTCATAAAATGTCTTTCCTGCTCCGGAACCGCCACAGATAAGAATATTTCCATTGAGCTTCAGCCTTCTGAAATCCAGCGACATCTTCACATTCTGGCTGAGTATCCGGTTGAAATTCTCGTCTTTATCAGCCAGTATCTTATTGACCTGCTTTGGGTTTTCAAATCTTGCTGTACCATATTCTTTGCCGGGCATATAGTTTCTCTGGCTCGTGTAATACATAAGAATAGCCATTGCATAAATACCTAATGCAATGGCTACTGCTTTTACTGTATTTGAATTGTAATAGTTGGCAAAAGGAACTGCACACACTTCATTGAACCTGTTCATAAAGTCATTGAAGGCTATCCCTTCCGTCCACGCACCATTTATCAGATAACCAAGATACCCGGATAACACTGCACCCACCAAAATAAATATCAGTGACGGTTTCTTCTTCGTTGTCTGCATAGGCTGCTACCTCGCTTTTCTGGTAGTAACCGTTTTCTTCTTTGTGGTATTTTTCTGTTCCTTCTGAACCTTTTCATATCGCTCCCTGACAGATGTTTCCACCTTATCATAATGCGTATAAAGTTCGTCTCCCTTTTTTGTAGTTACTACACGGTTCTGCTCATCATAGAGCTTGTAATCCTTGCTGGTATCAAGGAATGTGAGCATTGTCTTTCCATTATGGATATCCATAATGTTCTCCTTACGCAGCCACACATATCTGACATCCTTGCCCCAAGTACCCGGAACTCTGGTCTTTACTGCGTGGTCATTTTCTTCTGCAATAAGTGTCTTGCTGATTGTGACATCTGACAGGTTCGTATTCTTTGAAGCGGATATTGCCCTCATTCTGTCCGCAAGGCTCTGATACCCTCTGATACGGTTGATGAAAGCCTCCTTATCCATCATTACCTTATGAGTACCGTCCTCGCTCTTACTGCCAAGCACCCCGATTGTCTCAAGCTGTTTTATTACATTTTCTGCCTGCTCACCATTGATATTGAAATTCTCCTTGACCTGATCCACACTGATAGCCTGTTTTTCCATAGCAAACATTCCCACTTTTTCAATGAGTCCGTCTATGGCGGAATTGACCTTATCCCCTTCTACCGTGTGGCTTTTCTCGTTTCCCTGCTGTTTCCTTAAAAAATCCATCAGCTTTCCGAGGGACTTTTCATCTCCATTCTTCAGATAATCATCAAATGTGGCAATCCTGCCAAATTTCAGCTTCTGTATCATCATATTCACACGGGGAACTGCTTCTGTATGAAAGATAACCTCACTCATACCATCTGCCTTATTACAGTCCGGAAGAACCGAATATAAAATTCCATACTTCTTTGCCATTTTCTCAACTTTTCTCATATCTTCCGTTTTAAACTGTAACACCTGCAAATCACCGCCTTTTAAGAGCAGCTTTCTCATAGATGTCTTTCCCAGTGACTTCTCATAGTCAAGCATTCCCTTTAAAAAGTCGATTGCCTTCTGCATAGCGGCAATACCGCCACTGCCTACTTTCATAGCAATCTCTATTCCGTCATATGCGACACGGATAATCTGTACCGCTTCCTGAATTTCCTCTGCCATTATCGCACCTCCGCTTTCTCTCTTATTGTTGTTCTTATTTCTTCCGGCTTTGTATTGCGGATTTCCTCTGCTGATACATCAATGCCATACGCAGTTAAAATATCAGACAGATGAATGATTGCTTTTTCCTCCTCTATGCGGTACATCTCAAGTGCCACAAGAAGGTTTTCAGCCTGTTCCACCCACGCAGGCTTCATATCATACTTTGACCTGTATGTGACCATAATCTCATCAGACTGTGCCTTGTCTGTGGAATGTGCCAGAGCTTCAATCAGGGAAATCGTATCTTCCTTGTTTCCGCTTCGGAAAGCAAACTGCACTACAAAGTTCTTTTCTTCCTCCGTGAACTCGTGTTCCACACCGTTCATCCCTGTTACTGCCTCATTGACTACTGCTAAATTCATAAGCACCTCCTAATCTGTCATACTATTTTCAAGCACGGCAATCTCAATAATCTCTTTCATCTTTTCCGCTGAAACATTATTATTGATAAGTTCCACAAGCTGCCCTTCCGTAAGTCCCTTTTCTATGGCACTCTTTATCTGGACAAGCTGTGCAGGCACAAGATCACCGCTTGCAACCAGCTTTACAATGTCAGCTCTTGACTTCTTTTTGAATGAAAGTCTGGCAAAAAGTGCCGCAATGCCGCCATTGGATTTTCTTTCTGTACGCTCAACCGGAAGGTGCTGGATTACACGCCCGGCAGAGTCCGTAACAGGTATCTGATAATACACGGGTATTCCATTGTACACAGGAGAAGGTATAGGCTGCGTATCTGCCAGTGTTTTTGCTGTCTCCTTATCATCATTGGCTTCCACCGCCTCTGACGGTTCTGTATTTTCCTCTGTTTCCGTGGCTTTCTGTTGTTGTGAAGCCACACTCATAATCTTATCCTCAAGAGATTCTATCCTGTCTCTCATACGCTCCATCTCCTTTTCCTTATGCTCAATGTTATCCCTTAATCGGGCAATCGTGCTGCTTGCCTTATTAAGTTCGTCCTGCTGGTGGCTGATAATGCCGTCCTTGTCCTCATTTTCCTTTACGAGCCTCTCCGTAATTTCCTTATCTTCCTTTAATACCTCAACATCAGATAATTTTTTATTCAGGGCATCGTACCTTTCCTCCTGATAGTTGATTTTCTTCACTATCATTTCCATCTGTGCAATCAGCTCTTTCACATACTCCGAGTCCTGCGGATACTGCTCTTTTGCCTTTGATAACTGCCCCAAAACTTCCTCATACAATCTTCTCATCACAACGGGCTTTTCTCCCCTTGCCACAGCTTCCTGTATGGTTTCAACCGGAACTCCCTTTTCATAAAATTCCAGTGATACCTTCATCTGATTGCCGGAGAGCTTATTGTTGTGAAGAATATTAAAAAGTTCCTCCGGAATACCCTTATGCAGCCCTTCCGATAATACTTTCATCTGTCCGATGTTAAAATTCTTATCCAGATACTTTTCCGTCTGCTCCTGTGTAAGTCCGTCCTCAAGGTCGCTTTTTACAAGCCCGTACACCTCATCATCGAAATTCATTTCCTTTTTCAATGACTCAATATATCTGGTAATCTGCATATTGCTTAACGGCTTGTCATTCAGATTTTGTTCCATATGCTCCTCCTAACTGCATAAAAAAACAGCCTATCGTACAGACTGCTCCTTTCTGTCTCTTATAATCTCCCTGTTGTATTCTGTCTTTTTTCCATCGGAAATACTGTCCGGAATAATGCTGTTTAATATTGCCTTACCCGTATTCAGTTCCCGGAATACAACCTTTTCTTTCGCACACACCTGCGAATACTCCTCTTTATAGTGCTTTCTTAAAGCCTGCACTTCCTCAAGTGAATATCCCTGTGCCTGTAATTCCTGCTCTAATGCCACCCACTTTCTATGCTCATCTTCAAACAAGGTATCCCCAAGCCTGTAGGACTGTTCTGCTGGCTTTAAAGTCTCCATCTCATCAGCCGCAGAAAAAAGTTCCCTGCTCCTTTCCCTTGCTTTATAAACCCGGCTCTTTTCTGCCGATGTCTCTTTTTTCTTATCCGTAAGAGAATCTATCGTCCCCACAAGCTCTTCCGCTGAATGGATATTATGCCTTGCAAGGAACAAATACTGCTCCTGCAGCTTGTGCATTTTACGGATATCCTCCCTGTACTTCCATACCTGACTGTATGGTCTTTTTTTAAGTTTCCCCACACGGTACAGCTTCGCATAATACTTTTTCTGAAGTCCTGACAAGCCTGCCCTGCGGTATCTTCTGACTTTGCACTTTACAATGGAAACCTTTGGTATCTCCTGTTTACTCTTATAAAATGCAATATCCTCTTTTACAATCCTGTCCCGGATTGTTTCCTCACAGTACATATCCCCAAGAGATTTGCACCTTCTGAACCTTGTCATACCCTGTGGCTTGATTGCCAGATATTTTCCCTGCTTCATCTGGTATCCCTTTTCAGACAGCAGTTCGAGAAATTCCTCATAGTCTTTCGCCTGCAAAATACAGGCATCCAAGTCTCTTTTTATCATATCTGACCATACAAAATTGCCCTCCCTGTAATCACTCCAGTCCTTATAGCCTTCGTGCTGCCTCTCCTTCTTCTCATCATCTACATCAATAATGGAGAGTCCGTATTCCTGACACAGCCTGTTCGTGATAGGCTGGATATACTTTGCCCAGTCCCCTTTTTCGTAGCGGTACTTTTTACCGTCCACAAAGCTCACGCTGTTAAATACGATATGGGAATGAACGTGGGCTGTATTATCGTGTACCACAAACACCGCTTCGTATGACCTGCCAAGATATTCCTGCACAAATTTCTGTGTAATCTCAAATGCAGTATCCGGGTTTACCTCATTTTCCTTAAAGGAAAGTATGATATGATACCCCTGTCGCTTATCAATCTTGCCAAATTTACGCTTGGTTTCCTTCATCTGCTCAAATGCAGTATCGATCTGACAGTTTATTGCACCCACCAGTCTGCCGTCCTGCGTTTTCTCCGGGTTCATCACATAATCAAGTGCCCTCTTTAAGTGCTTTCCGTGAAAATGTCCGCCACAGTCTTTCATATTAAGGATTTTACTGATTGCCAATCTGCACCACCGCCTCATTTACTTTCTGATTGAGTTTACGCATATAGGCAACAAGCTGTGTCTTATCCTCTTTGGAATAAAGTCCCGCATTGTTATTGAATACAATCTGATTGATATTGATTCCAATACGGTTCACTTCATTGATAAGCTCTTTTAAAAGTTTCCTCACTTCCGGGTAATCATTGGGTTTCTGGCTGATGAGCAGTCTTAAATAATCTGCTTCACACATTCCGCTCTCCCCTGCCTTTTTCGCAAGCATTTCTGCCTCCTGCGGCATAAGGCGGAGCGTTTTTCTGATACAATGGATTTTATCTGCCATACGCTCACCTTCCCCTCTTATCTGTACTGTAATCCTTTATTCCCTCAGCTATTGTGGCTGCCGCCTTATCCAGATTGCCCTTGCCCTCCAGATTACTGATAAATGCCTCCACCAGTGCTGTCGCAACCTCATCAATCTCTTTAGCGTGACGGGTTTTCTCAAATAATCGGTCTAACACCCTCTCGTCTGCTTTTAAGCTGTCATACTTTTTCTGAAATTCACAGTATTCCTGAAAATCCTTCGGATCATCTTTCTTTGCCTCTGCGTGAAGTATCAAATCATAATTCCATTCATAAACCTTATCAATCACATCATCTATCGGATATGGCTCTATCTCACCATTTTCCTCTGCCATATCCTGTCTGTACATCTTCCCCTCTGCATCCGTTCCGATTGCATAATCGTGTCCTTCCATATAATTAAGAAGAAGTGCAGCATCTTCTAGCGAAGGGTTGATTTGCTTATCATATGCTTCTGCCCAGGCAATCAATTCCTCCGGTTCTGAAAAAAGTGTTATTTCCCTGTTCTCTGCCACCTTGCACCTCCTTATCCGTGTTTCGTAGATATTCACTATGGCTCCAGTCACCGGTAAGTCCCCGGCGACTGCTAGATACGCATTAGAGACATCTCTGTCCTAATGCCATCTAGTTAGGGGAACATTCCCCTAATACCCCTGCAAAATATAGAGTGGTGGCACTTTGTTCCACCACTTTTGAATAAAACCACCGCTTTTTACCACCATTTCCGGTAAAAACCACCTCTTTATGCCACCACTTTTTATAATTTATATTCATAGGAAAAAACATCATCGGAAAGTGGTGGTACTTTGTTCTATCACTTTTTGAAAAAACCACCGCATTGTGCCACCACTTTCCGTAAAAACCACTGCTTTTTACCACCACTTTTTAAAGGCACTGTCCGGCTCTTATCATCTGCTCCTTTTTCTCATCTGCGAGATTAAGTTTTGTAGCAACAAGCCATTCATTGTAATCCTTGTATCCTGCTGGCGGAGGACAGTCCTCAACCTCATAGCCCAGTCCATAGTATTTCTCCATAAGTTCTGCGGCTGCTTTCCTGCCCGGTGAGTCACCGTCAAGGCAGAAACGGATAAAAGAAATCTGCGGGTGTTCCCCTAGAAAGGTTTCCAGTGGAGCGTCCGCCAGCATTCCAAGTGCCAGCTTGTTTGACTCATAATCGGCAAATATATCCACATAGCTCATAAGGTCGATTGCTGCTTCAAATACAACAAGCTCTGTGCTGTTTACATTCACCACATTAAATCCATAGTTCTTATTATTTCCCTCAACATCACACTTGAATGGCTTTCCCTGCTTGTCAAATACACCACGCATACTTGCAAATCTGGTTACGCCATTCTTGTCATTTCCTTTAAAGACAATATTGTGATAATGCCTGCTTTCGTATATGAGATTTTCCTTTAAAAACAGTTCTATCACTGCCTTACTGATTCCACGCTCATTGTTAAGGTAGGATATCAGGTAGGAATTATCCCCTGCTGGCTGTGGAAGCACAAAAGGCTTTCTTTCCTGTGGCTGTTTCTTTGTGACCTGATGAACAAGCGGCTGCTTTGCAGTGCTTTCAATTCTCCGGTATCCGGCAAAATCCAAGAGCCAGAATACTGCTTCTTTTACACTCATTCCGCCAAATACACGCAGGAAATCTATCTGTGAGCCGCCATTGTTTCCCTTATCAAACTGCCTTGACCACCTGTACCAATGACTTCTGTCATAGATACGGATTGAGTCCATTTCCTTTAAGGTGTGGTATTTTCCAATCCTTTTTACGGTATAACCCAGACTTTCTGCAACAGCACAGAGGTCTACGCTCTTTGCTATGGCAAGTTCCTCCTCTGTAAATCTTCCTTCCATACTCTCACCTTGCCTTTCCCTGCTCTGCCACAAGCGGTGACTTAATATCAAGGTTCCTGTAATCCGTACTGAGTGTAATTCTTGGATTATCAATCATTCCCTTTTCCTTAAAACTAAAGAAGGCACGATTATCCCCTCCTACGATGATATGATCCAAAAGAGGAATTCCGATAAGCTCACACAGCTTATTCATACGGTCTGTCATCATCGTGTCTGCCTTGCTGGGAAATATATTTCCTGACGGGTGGCAGTGGATTAACATCATACTGGCAGCATTACTTAAAATACTTGCCTTAAATAATTCTCTTGGGTGTGCCATCACTTCATTCAGCGAACCGACACTTGCAAAATGCACATTGATAGGCTTTAAGTCGGAGCTGAGATTTACAACACACACCACTTCCCTGTCGAACTGGCACATACAGTCTCCCATTACGGCAGCTACTTCTTCCGGCTTATTAAAGGACTGCTCCGAATAAATCGGAGCCTCCTTTACAAGCCTTATGGATACAACATCAAGTTTGAAGTCGTTCTTCTCTGTCACAGAAATCCGCCTCCTCTCCAAACTCAATACGGATAATAAAGTCACCTTTCTGGCTGTTTACAAGAGCAATCAGTTCTTCTATGGTAAGTTCCTGCTCCATAACTGCCTCCTATCTCGCCTTTTCCTTTGCGTCATATACAAGCTGCGGCTCTGCCACGATACCGTCCAGTCTCTTGTTCGGTGTATCCGTTGCAAGTGTGAGTTTCCTTAAATCTTTATCATAGTGATATACCTGATTGGAAAGTCTTTCTTCCAATGCCACCTCCTGCATATTCACCTCTGCCACCATCTGTGCAAGCTCCTCCGGTTCAGTCAGTTCAGTAGACACCGCAAGAACTTCGTGCACACTTGAAGGCAGGATATACAGGTCACTTTCAAGGTTTTCTGCCAGTTCGTGAAGCTCATTCTCATAAAGCATTGTCACAGCTCCGTTAATTCCCCTGTCATTGGAAATTACCCAGAGAGTCTGCTCCGGTGGAACTTCACTAATCATCATCTCTGCTATTTCCTCCGGCATTCCGTCCCTTAAAAACATATCTTTCATAACATCATTCATACTTCTTATCTTTGGCGGGAAAATTCTTCTTGTGTTCTCAGCCGCACACTTAAAAAGCTGCTCCTCATTCATACCCAGTCTTTTTGCAAGGCTGTTCGTGACATTTGTACTCTGAATGCCTCTGTCATCGACATTTACCACAACTTTATAGATAATTGAAAGGTCCTGAAACTCCCTGTGTGGCACCTGCTCCAGAAATGACCTGTTCTGTTCCGTATTGACAAGCTGGAATACTACCTTTTCATTGGCGTCCCTGTATAAGCTGTCAGCATCAACAACAGGTGGTTTCTGGGCTAATGCTCTTATCATAAGGTCACCTGCCGCCATCAGTGTTTCCTCAAGATCACCACAATTCTGGTATTTCTTATACATATCATTGATATAAATAGTAGGAGAAATATTAGTATCTTTGCCTCTGATACTGATACCGTCATAAGTCATATTTACCTTTTCCACAGGCATAACTACAAGCTCCATACCTTTGAAGTTATCCGGCATATAGTCCATAAACTTCTCTTTTACTACTTCCTTAAAAATCTCATAATTCATCATATCTGCTTATCCTCCAAATAAAAAAAGCGGGGGAACATAAGTCATTGGCTTACATTCCCCCGCAAGGTTGATTATTCTTTATTTTCTCTTTTTCTTTCTTCCACGAAGTCCTGCTCCGATTCCTGTGATAAGTGCAAGTACACCAATTCCAAGATAAAGAAGTGGATTTGCATTATCGCCTGTCTGTGGAAGTTTTGGTTCTGTCGGTACATTGACAAGTGAAAGTGTTGTTACTACAACATCCGGTGCATTGTCATCATATCGAAGTGTTACATCGTGAGCTGTTTCATCAAGGATATATCCGTCAGCAGCCTTTACCTCAACCACTGTATAATGGATATCTTCCTTGAATGAGCCGTCCTCATTGTAAGTACAGATTGGAAGTTCCTTGCTCTCTGCGTGACCGTTCTTGTCAGTTGTGAGTGTATCAAGTACATTTCCGTCCTTGTCCCTTACTTCAAATACAACGCCCTCAATCGGCTTTCCGGTTACTTTGTCTGTTTTCTCAATGACAATTTTTCCGACTGCCTGCTCGTCCTTCATAGATACCTTCTGGATTTCTGCTGTTTCCTTTACTTCAAAGGTTACATCACTAGCCACCTTATATCCATATGGAGCACTCTCCTCACGGAGTGTGTACTTTCCGACTGGAAGTCTTTCAATCATATGAGTTTTTCCTGCCTCAGATGTCCAGCTTTCAACCAGCTTTCCATTCTCATCAATCACGGAAAGTTTTGCACCCGGCAATTCTTTCTCTCCGGTAATATCAGTCTTTGAAATCTCCACCTTAACCGGTGCATTTTCAAATGCTGCCTCAATCTCGATTACCTTGACCTTATCTCCCTGATAAGAAGCGTCCACATCAAAAATCTTATCAGACTTCACATAGCCTGCCGGAGCCTGAAGCTCTTTGATATAATACTGTCCAAGCGGAAGCTCAGAAGTAAATGTTACTTTTCCGTCCTTGCCTGTTACTGCTCTTTCAATCTGTGTATCTGCCTTTACGATTACCTTACCGTCCTTGTTTACGATGTCCTCTTTCGCAAATAAGCCAAATACAGCACCTTCAAGGGCTTCCTTAGTTTCTGAGTCTGTCTTGGTTACAGTAATCTGAACTCTCTGACGCTCATTTGTCACATCCATTCCTGCGAAAACAACCTTTGTATTCTGGTCGATATAGGAAAGGTCAGCGTCAATCGGTGTATCATCCAGTACAAATCCCTCAAATGTCTTTGTTTCCACAAGGTAATACTTTCCAAGTGGAAGGTCATCAATTCTTGCGACACCCTTCTCATTTGTCACGATAGTTGCCACCTTGTCTCCTGCCTTATGATATACAGTATTAAGTCCATCAGCACTTACGATGTCCTCTTTTGCATATACATCAAAGGTTACTCCTGCAAGGCTGTCCTTGAAGAAGTTGAAAATAAAGTCATACCAGTACCCCTTCATAAGAGTGGTATCTGTCACAAATTCCCCGTCCTTATTGATAACGATAGAACCTGTAGGCACTTCGTCCTTCATTTCCACTTTCTGTACTTTTCCGGTATCCTCTACTGTAAACTGGATATCTGTTGCCTTGAGGTATCCGTATGGAGCAAATTCCTCTCTGAGTGTATAAGTCTCCCCAACAACCAGCTTTTTGATGATATGAGGTTCCTTTGCGTCAGATGTCCAAGTGTCGATCACATTTCCGTCCTTATCAAGCACGGTAAGTGTTGCCCCTGTAAGCTCTGCCCCGCTTGTGATGTCAGTCTTTGTAAACTCAAAGGTTGTAGGAGTATTTTTATACTCACTGTTATAAACAGCAGTCTTTACCTTCTGTCCCTGATACTCTGTATCAAACTTCACCACTTCATTATTTGTCACATATCCTGCCGGCTTTTCAATTTCCTTTGCAACATATTTGGCAAATGGATAATCCTTAACAAAAGCAATCATTCCATTCTCATCGGAAACTGCCTTTTCAAGAAGTGTACCCTTCTCAATGATAACCTTGCCATCTGCATTTTTAATATCCTCATCTGCATAAAGACCAAATACCGCACCAGCGATTGGTGTATTATCTTCTGCGTCCAGCTTCGTAACCGACATAGCAAGTTTCTGTCTGTCATTAGAAAATGTCAGGCTTTCCTTGATAACCGGAGTCTTATCATCAACATAAGTGAATGTCACTTTCTGCTCATTCGGATTTAATACATATCCGTATGGTGCTTCCACTTCTACAACCCTGTACTGTCCAAGAGGAAGATTTTTTGCTACTGCCTTTCCGTCCTCTCCTATTACAAGTGTTGTCACAAGGTCTCCCTTGCTGTAATACTTAATGCGGTTGCCGTCTGCATCTTTCTGGTTATCTGCTGTGTAAATATCCTCCGCAGCGTACACCTCAAATTTTGCTCCGGCAAGTGAGCCTTCCTTATAAATAAACTCTTTCTCATATGAGCTTGCAAGAAGTCCGCCCTTGAAGCCATCAAGTATCTCTCCCTTCTTTTCTACGGTAAGTTCTCCAACCGCAGGGGCATCGGAATATTCCACGGTAATGATTGCGTCATTGGTATCCCCGTCTGTCTCAAATGCTGTGTCAGTATCAACAGAAATGTTGACATACTTATTGTTTACCACATATCCAAATGGTGCAGACACTTCCTCAATACGGTAATTACCGATTTTAAGTGCTTCCGGTAAGATTAAATCTCCGTCCTCATCAGTAAAGAATGAAGTATGCTCTACCTTTGAAGGATAAGTTGTGTACTGCTTTACATATTCATTCTTATCAATATTGAAGATTTTGAACTCTGCATTAGGAACAAGTACCGTCTGCTTTGTATCGGAATCTTTCTTAATAACACGGAGTTTTGCAGTAAATTCCCTGTCAAGGAATACTCTCCAAATCTGAGGCTCTGTTGGGTGGTTCTCTGTAATCTTTACCTCAAATGGCTTGATTGTTTTCATATTGTGCGGAGTCTTTGACTCTACTACCACATAAGTTCCATAAGGAATTGCAATGGATACTGCGTGTCCCTTACTGTCTGATGTGATTGTTGTTGCTCCGTTTTCCCCGATTACCACAGGAGTAGCCTTATCAAAGTCATAATTTCCATCTGCCTTTACGGATAAAGAAGATTTTAAGTATGCTGTGAACTCTGCACCTGCAAGTAATCCTGCTTCTGTATCATCGCCATTGTCAGATACCTTGATAAGCTGGAATGGCTGCTTGATAACCTGCTCTGCCGATGTTGTGCTTCTTGATACCTCTGCAACAAGGTCTCCTTCGTAATCACATACCACATCGTGCTCCTCCTCGTCTAAAAGGTAGCCCTCAGAAGGTGTGATTTCCTTTACATAATACTTGCCAAGATAAAGGTTGTTTACCTCAGCTTCGCCCTTCTCGTCTGTAGTAAGTGTTGCCACAAGGTCTCCGGCATTGAACATAACGCCTGTTGCTCCGTCCGGGTGGTTGATTACTTCCCTTGCATAAAGACCATATACTGCTCCTGAAAGGCTTGCGTCTCCCTGTGGAACTGCCTTTCCTGTTTCCTTATCTACCTTGTAGATATGAATTTTTGCTGTAGTTCTGTCATTTACAAATGTGTGGCTGAATGTTGCCTTTGCCTGTGTCTCCGGTAATACATTGAAGTTGAAGCTGTACACATCTTTGCTGTTTCTGATATACGCATATGGAGCCTGTGTCTCTTGGATATAATATCCGTTAGAGATTGGCAGATCCACGCTGTAGCTTGCCTTTCCGTCCTCACCTGTAGTTCAACCGTTACAGTCTGAGGTGTAGTATTGATTGTATATCCGTCAATGCTCTTAATCTCAGTTACCACATAAGTTCCAAGATGAAGGTCTGATAATACCACCTGTCCGTCAGTTCCCGTTGTAAGGCTTTCTGCCACTACATCTCCTGCATTGTAAACCTTTGTACCGTCTGCCTTGTAAATATCTGCTCCGGCAGTCACCTTAAATGTCGCTCCCGGAAGTTTCTTTTTCTCATAAGTGAAATTGCTTCCGTTCCAAGAGCTTAACACTTCACACTCTTTATAGATTGTGATTGCTCCAAGCTGTTCCTTATCCGTTGCAGAGATTCCTGTTGTCTGTCCTGCTTTTACAGTAAGTGTATGAACCTTACCGGAAAGGACATATCCCTTTGGTGCAGTAATCTCTTTTACATAATAAGTGCCTGCAACAAGTGCTGCTGACTTCGCATATCCGTTGCCATCTGTTGTCATTGTCTGTACCAGATTGTTACAACTGCTGTCAGAGTAAATACCATAAACAGCACCGGAAAGTTTCACTCCGCTTGACTCGTCTGTCTTTGTAAGTTCGCCATATCCGATATTTTCTGTCTTAACCTTGATATATGCTCTGACCGGATCAGCGGTAGGCTTTTCCGAAATAAACTCCTGATAGCCGTTCTTTCCTGTAAGCCAGAATACGCAGCTTGAAGTTGTATCTACCTTTCCGCTGTTTGATGTGAATGTTCCTGTTGTAGCTGTGGTATTCACACTCTTTGATGAGATTGTGATACTGTTGCCATTCTTATCTACAGAGTATCCATCAATGCTGAAATCAAAATCTGATAACACACCGTTGTTGTCTGATAATGTCTTTTCAAATCTCTGGTTTGCTTCATTCCATTTCAGTTCATAAGTATCTGCTCCACTTGGTCTTTTTGAAGCAAAACTTGGCAATATTGCATTATATGAATTATAAATGTTATCTCTTAATCTTTCATAATATTCATATGAAGACTCAGGATTAGGCGCTGTATTACACAATTTTTTCGCCGCTGAATCAGCATCATCAGTTCCAAATATATCTGCCATAATAATCCATACCATTGACTGTGTAGCAATATACTCATCACTTTGGTCATTAGTAGGTGCTGCAGCTTCATTTGTTCCATACCCGTAATACAGGCAATAGCTAAGCAGTTTCTGCTGTTCACTGGACATTTCTGTGCTAGGATTATCATAACTATTCATCAACTGACCACCATCAGCTCTCAATCCAAAATTCATACAATATGCTGCATTTCCATCCAACACAGAATATAATATTTTCCCATTATTAAAGCTGGGATGCAATTCACTTACAATGCCTGAATTGCATACTGAAGCATTCCAAAACGCCATATTCGCCTGTGGACTAGCTGCAAATACTTTAATTACACCATTAGAACATAACGATGTAACAACAGATAAAAATGCCATTATCCAAGCAGTTATTCGTTTTATTTTCTGTTTCATATTCTCTTTGCCTCCTTATTTTACGCATAAAAAAAGAAAGACATAAGTTTTTGGCTTACATCTTTCTTCTCTCTGCTTCTATTCTGTTTTACTATCTGTGACATCGAAACTCGTAAAAGTCTGTGCCTCCTGTTGTGTATATTCCCTCATAACTGATATAGAATACCGGATCATTTTCCAGTAACAGCATACCAGCGATATACTCTGCAATCGCATCTTCTGTCGGTAATCGTTTCCCTGACAGGGTGCTTGCGGTATTAAGGTCTGTTTCAACAAACACACTGTAATAAGACTGTTCCATACCGTCATAAGGATAATACTCATTGTATTCTTCCTGCGTTATCTTCCCTGCCGCAAGAAGATTATCCAAGTTCTGCTGTGTGGTAATCATTCCGCCTGCCTGACATTTTGCAGTTGCAAGCGAAACTACATTCTGCGGATTGTATGCCGCAAAGCCGGACTCCTCATTGGAATTACCGCTTTCTTCCTTTTCGCTCTGACCTTCATTACTGTCAGAACTTCCGCCACCATTCCCAAAATCAGTGTCATTTTTCTGTTCCGGTTCTTCTTTCGGGCTGGAATTATTATTATTCTGTGAAGCTGGCTCCTCTTTCTCTACAACCTGCTCCTGCATACGATTTTCTTCCGGCTCAGTAGTCTGTACTTCTGACTCAGATTCCGCTTCACTTACAGCTTCCTGTGTAGCCTCTGCCTCTGTCTTGGTAACTGCTTCCGTAGCCTTTGTTGCCTCCTCAGTTGCCTTTATACTTTCCGTCTGTTTCTCTGTCTGATTACTGGCATTGTCTTTGCCGCCATTACAGGCTGTCATAGCCAAAGCCAGTATTACGGATAAAAAGATAATATTTATCTTCTTCATAAATTCCACCTATCCCTTCTCCGTAAGAGGGATAGGCTTTGTGTACCGTGCCCGTCCACTCTTACAGTGAACTATCTATTTGTAATGCACGGGACACTTCGGTCTGTCCCGTATTCTGTGCATTTTAACCTCCTTGATTATACCAGTTTCTTAAATTTAAAGAAATACTTCACGAGTCTTCTGTTTTTCCTGTAAGCAGGAAAGAAGCCCTTTATCTTCATACTCTCACCTCCCCTCAAAATGTTCCCATTCTCACGAATGAAAGAAATACTCTTGCTACCATACAGAATAGAAGAAGAATTAACCTGATAAGTCCTAAGAACAGCTTTAATGCTCCAAGAACAATTTTAAGTATCCACTTGAGTATCTGTAAAATAGCGGTTCCTACGGCTCCTGCAATTCTTCTCATAATAATCAATCTCCTTTCGACATCCACCCCATTGCCAATCCTGCAACATCTGCGTCATTCATAACATCATCTTCCGGCTGTTCTTCCATATCTTCCTGTGGACTTGCAACCATTACAGGCTGGCTGTTCTTTACTCCAGCCAATGCTCCGCCCAGTAAGGATATGACCTCTTTTCTTGCCTCAGTCATTGCAGAATACTCAATTTCTTTTTTTATCTGTTCTATCTCGTCCCTCGTTACAAACTGCTCATATCGCTTTTCTTCTTTGGACGGAATATCGTCCTCTCCATAGTGGTCAATATAAAACTCACAGGCTTCAATCAAAAACTGGTTCTTTGACTTATAAATCTTTGGATTAAGCCCCTTTATGACCTCATTGATTTTAGCGTGTTGCGGATTGAGCAGGTTCAGTCGGAATGTGCTCTCCATAATGTGCCTTCGTGCCATATGACCACCTCCTATGCAAGTCTTTTAGCAGATTTCAGCCCCATAATGGCAAGCTGCTCATAACCTCTGGCATTTGCCTTTACATCAAGGATATAAGAAATATTTTTTGCATCGTGATTGCTGAAATTCTTCATTACCACTGCTCCGCCACCTACAAATACAATCGGTGTGGTTTTAAGGTTATACCCAAACTCACGGATTGAGTTATATACCTTATCAACAAAATTCTCTATCTCTGCCTTGATAATGGTAAAGTATTCATCATCAATATCTGACCTGCCATATCGCATGATGTTCTGTATCTCTGACTCGTCTACCTCTCCGTTAAGCTGTCTTACACACTGCTCATTGATAGAACGCATACAGGTAATAAGACCTTTTGGAATCGTCACACACTTTGATTCATCCGGTGACTTGTTAATCACAGGCATAATATCTATTGTCCAGCTACCAATATCAACTACCAGTGTTTTCTTTGCCATAGTCGGTATCTTATCAACCACAGCCGCATAGCACTGTGGAAATACCGCCACATCGTCAATCTCAATATGATATGCTTCGTTCTCATATCGGAAATCAACACGCTTATTCTTTGTAAGGTATTTGATAAAGTTATTTCTTTCTGCTCCAAATCTGGTAAGTGGAAGTCCTACTGCAAGAAATACCCTTGCATCGAATAATCCTCTTTTCTTCAATTCCTTTGCGACTGCTGCCAATGTCAGAAGATAAAAGCTGTCATCCTCAACCTTTGTGTCTTTTACTTCCTGTCTTACTGTTCCAATCTTGTAATACTTGCCGTCATACTCAAGAACATCTCCAAAAAGTGCCGGAGTAGTTGTAATTTCCTTTACTCCTGTGACAAATACCTGAGTTACGGTTTTCATCATCGACCAGCCGTGGTCAATTCCTATCACTTCTAACTTGTTATTCATTTTTCTGTTCCTCCAAATTTTACAATTTTTATTCATACAGCTACCCATACCTTTCGGTTTGTGTTTCTATCCTATTTTCCTTGTCTCTGAAATATCTGCCAGCGATTTCATCGTATATTCGATCACCTTCTGCTTTTGCTTTCATAAGACAAAACAAACAGATTGTTACAATAATTACTGCTACTACTATAAATACTTTCATATACAGCCACCTCTCTTTTTGTGAGATGACTTATATTCAGACCAAATCAGCTTCTTTTCTGCCATCTCCTGCTCCTTTCCAATAAAAAAGGCAGGACACACAGCCGAATACACTTTTCAGTGCAAAGCTAATTTAGTCCTACCTAAAATTATTACTATTCAATTTTCACCTCTCTTGGGTACACAAATTACATTCAGAATTTATATTCTGAAGCAACTATGTATTCTCATAAATTTCGGATTTTAAATAACAGCACTGCCTTATCTACCGATTAAATGGTATAAAAAATAGGGACTAAATCAGCGTGAACCCCTTGTTTTCAAGGTTTTCTTCTAACTTGTCCCTATTATATCGCATTCATC
>PPYE01661753.1_pt1 | contig 43657 bp, 36 predicted proteins | sample 1559881 | NCBI WGS metagenome assembly PPYE01 (sample SAMN08240022, study PRJNA423297) | Human gut metagenome, whole genome shotgun sequencing project.
ATTATAACTTATAAGCATAATAAATATGAATAATATGTATTTGTATTATAACAGATCCTGTGATAAAATAACAGCAATGAAAGAAAAAACAACGAATAAAAATATAGAACGGAGGAAATCAACCATGGGAATGACAATGACACAGAAAATCCTTGCTGCACATGCAGGCCTGGATTATGTGGAAGCAGGGCAGCTGATCGAGGCAGATCTGGATCTGGTTCTTGGAAATGATATCACGTCTCCGGTAGCGATTCATGAGATGGATAAAATGAAAGCGGGCACGGTATTTGACAAAAATAAGATTGCCCTTGTTATGGATCATTTTATACCCAATAAAGACATTAAGTCTGCCGAACATTGTAAATGTGTCCGGGAGTTTGCCTGTCATCATGATATTACGAATTATTTTGATGTGGGAGAAATGGGGATTGAACATGCTCTTCTTCCGGAAAAAGGCCTGACAGTTGCAGGGGATGTGATTATAGGTGCAGATTCTCATACCTGCACTTATGGAGCTCTTGGAGCATTTTCTACAGGAGTGGGAAGTACGGACATGGCAGCCGGTATGGTGACCGGAAAAGCCTGGTTTAAGGTTCCGGCAGCAATCCGGTTTCATATCACAGGAAAACCAAAAAAATGGATCAGCGGTAAGGATGTAATCCTTCATATTATCGGTATGATCGGTGTAGATGGAGCTCTTTACAAGTCGATGGAATTTGTGGGAGACGGAATTCAGTATCTTTCTATGGATGATCGTTTTACCATTGCGAATATGGCTATTGAAGCAGGCGGTAAAAATGGAATTTTTCCGGTTGATGAAAAGACGGAAGCATATATGAAGGAACATTCACAAAGACCGTATAAAATCTATGAGGCAGACGAAGATGCCGTTTATGATGCAGAATACACAATCGACCTCAGCACACTGGAGCCAACAGTGGCTTTTCCGCATCTTCCCGAAAATACAAAAACGATTTCGGAAATCGGTGAAGATGTAGTAGTTGACCAGGCAGTAATCGGCTCCTGTACCAACGGAAGAATTGAAGATCTTCGTACAGCGGCAGAAATCCTGAAAGGCAGAAAAGTGAAAAAAGGTGTACGCTGTATTGTAATTCCCGCTACACAGGGTATTTATCTTCAGGCAATGGAAGAAGGGCTGCTCAGGATATTTGTGGAAGCAGGCGCTGTAGTCAGTACACCTACCTGCGGTCCGTGTCTGGGCGGCTACATGGGAATACTTGCTGCCGGAGAACGGTGTATTTCAACAACAAACAGAAATTTTGTAGGACGTATGGGACATGTAGATTCTGAGGTTTATCTGGCGAGTCCGGCAGTGGCAGCTGCAAGTGCAGTAACAGGAAAAATATCCGCACCGGAAGAACTGGGGTTATAAGGAGGAGAAAAATGCAGGCAAAAGGCAGTGTATTCAAGTATGGAGATAATGTAGATACAGATGTGATTATTCCTGCCCGTTATCTGAATTCCTCAGATCCGGCAGAGCTGGCAACACACTGTATGGAGGATATTGATAAGGAGTTCGTAAAAAAGGTAAAAAAAGGTGATATCATTGTAGCAGATAAAAATTTTGGATGTGGTTCGTCCAGAGAGCATGCACCGATTGCGATCAAAGCGGCGGGAGTAAGCTGTGTGATCGCGGAAACCTTTGCAAGGATTTTTTACAGAAATGCAATTAACATCGGCCTGCCCATCATTGAATGTCCTGAGGCAAGCAGAGGAATTCAGGCAGGAGATACAGTAGAAGTGGACTTTGATTCCGGAATGATTTATAACCGTACCAGAGGCACCGAATATAAGGGACAGGCATTTCCGGAATTTATGCAGAAGATTATCCGTTCCGGCGGATTAGTCAACTATATTAACGAAAATAATTAATTAGTGCAGATAAAAGCTGATACAGCTCATAGAACTGACTTTTGACGGAACTATGATTAAGTATCAGCTTTTTCATCTGTCTGGATTTACGGTTTTGCTGGAATAAATAAGGGTTATGTGCTAAACTGAAAACAGAGGTGTGATTTTTTATGAAGAAAAGCAGTATAGAAAACACATTACCCAGACTTACACGTCTGATGATTCTGATTCTGATCATCCTGATCGTACCGGCAAATATCGGAATGCAGCAGTATATTCAGCATATGGGTCAGAAAGAAAGCTCCCAGGAAGTATTTGCGCAGTTGGAGCAGCTGATAGAAACGAATGCCAGAGAACTGGAGCAGGAAAGGGATGATTTTTCCCAAAAATGTATTCAGGCAGCAGAGATGGCGGCGTATTTTGTGGAATTTTATCCGTCTGTGACATCCAGTCTGGAACAGACAAGACAGCTTGCGGAAAAATTGGATGTAGATGAGATTCATTTTTTTACTCCGGAAGGAAGGATTTATGCCGGGAGTCATCCGGAATATTATAACTATACCTTTTATTCTGGTGAGCAGATGAAATTTTTTCTCCCAATGCTTAAGGATTATTCCCTGAGACTGTGTCAGGAGATTACACCAAATACAGCAGAGGGAAAAGAAATGCAGTATGCTGCTGTATGGATGGAAAATAAAAACGGGATCGTTCAGATTGGAATGGAACCCGGAAGAGTGCTTCAGGAGACAAAAGATAAAAGCCTTGAAAATGTTATTGCCACCTTCCCCATGGATCTGAGGGGCTATCTTCATGTGGTTGACAGGAATACGAATACGATTATTGCATCTACTTCAGAAAAGCTTGTGGGACTCAGAGTTAATGAAAAAATAGAAGTCAGTAAAACCTATGAAGATGTCAAAATGGTTCATTACACCTATGCAGGGGAAAGATATTGTACCTTTATAAAACCATATAAGGATTATCTGCTGATCAGGACTTATTTGTCTGATTATCCAATGAAAAATACGATCGTATCAACGGTGCTGGTAGTTTTTTATATGCTTGTTGTTGCTATCACGGTGATCGGTGTGATCGTGTGGTATGTAAATAAGAAACTGTCAAAAAATCTGACTCTGATCGTAAACGATCTGAAAAAAATAGAGCAGGGAAATCTGGACAATATTACAATAAATACGAACATCAAGGAATTTGATGAATTGATCCAGTATGTTAATATGCTTTTGAAAAACCTCCGTCTGAACTGGAGCAAATTGTCTCTTGTGATCGATAAGGTCCGGCTTCCTTTTGGAGTTTTTGAGGATAACCGTTTCTATAAAAAGACTTTTGTGAATGAAAGAATGCTGGAGATCCTTAAGATCAGAAATGTGCAGGAATATTCTCCGGACGAACTGGCAGAAATTGTAAGAAGAAGGATTCGAAAGGCAGAAGAAGGATTAAAGGATCTGGATGATCCGGTTTATGAATATGCAGAGGATAATGAGAAATCTTATCTGAGAATTGAGCGGCTGGTGGATGAACAAAGTACAACTTATTATATATCAGATATCTCCATGTGGTGGAATGAGATTCATATTCTCAGAGAGCAGAGCAGCAGGGACAGTCTTACCGGCTTGTATAACAGAAGGGGATTAAGCGAGAGGATGGAGGAGCTTTTCGCACACAAGGAGAGGATCGGATGCGGTGCACTTTTGATGCTGGATGCGGATGGATTGAAAAAGATCAATGATATTTATGGACACCGCACCGGGGATGCGTATCTGAAGCGCATCAGTCAGGTGATCGGAAGCATATCTGAGGAGCATACCGTCTGTGCAAGACTGGGCGGAGACGAATTTGCAGTATTTCTCTATGGTTATCAGTCCTGTGAGGAGATCAACCAGGCGATATCTGAACTGAAAAAAAGCAGGGGAGAAGACTTTGAGATCGAGGATCCAATGGCAAAGATATCCGTGGAGTTTTCTCTGGGGCTGGCATATTATCCGGCAGATGGAACGGATTATCATGTCCTGATGCATATGGCAGATGAAAATATGTATCAGGAAAAGAAAAACCGTAAAAAAGAAAGAATATAAGCAGAAGACAATTCAGGAAGTTTGTCCTGAATTGTCTTTTTTTAGTGGGATAATTTGACGAACGAATTTCGTTGACTTTTTATTAGGCAGAGGCTAGAATAAAAGCATCTTAACAAGCAGTACATTTCATCTGCTTCCGCCTTCTTCAGAAGGTATATCGGGGAAAATCCAAAGTTGTCTTATTATAGGAGAGATCTGCTGTAAGGAAACTACATGTCAGATCTGTTAAAACGGAGGGTTAAAGAAGCCTGGCTTCTTTGATCTAATATAAAGGAATACGCCTCTTTCTTCCTGCTTTCGGGAATCTTCAGAGCTTCAGGCTCTTCTGTTTATCTGTAAGGTGTCATTCAAATCTTTATCTATCTCAAATACCAATTCTTAATTACCTGCTTCAGTAAAGGAGAAAGAGGGCGTAGTCTATGAAAAAAATTCTGCGGGGCAGAGCACCGCCGATGGAACAGCAGCTTGTAAGTTCTATAAAAGAAAGGATTCTATGAAAAAAATTGAACGAATAGGAAGAATGGTTCTGATCGTGGCAGTGGTGGCAGTGGGACTCCTGTTTTGGGGACCTTATAAGAGATTTTCTGTCAGCGTGGTATTGTCAGGATCTATGGAGCCGGCGCTGAAAACGGGCGGTCTTATTTTTACAGATATAAAAAAGGTAACTCCGGAAAAGGGAGATATCATTACCTACTGCCGTGACGATATGATGATCACGCACAGAGTCAGTGCCAGCGGTAAAAATGGATATGTGACAAAAGGCGATGCCAATATGAGTGAAGATCCCGGACTGGTACAGCCGGGACAGATTCAGGGGACAGTGGTATGGTCTCTTCCTTATCTTGGGTACTGCGCTGTTTTTCTGAAACAGAAGCCTGTGTTTTGTCTGATCACCATAATGCTTGCACAGGAGCTGTTTTTTCTGGGAATTCAATGGAAAGATTAATATATGGAAGGTATAACAGAAAATATGAAAAAAACAAAAAAGAATTTAAAAAAAGCAGTATTTTTTGCAGGTGTACTCGGTATGGCAATGATCGGAGGAGTATCTGCTTACTTGACAGATTACGATAAGGCTCTTAACCAGTTTACAGTGGGAAAGGTGGATATACAGCTGGAGGAGCCGAACTGGAAACCGGAAGAGCATACAAAGATTGAACCGGGTAAAGACATTACCAAGGATCCCCGGATAAAGAATACCGGGCTTAACGATGCTTTCGTGTATTTGGAGATCAGCGTTCCCATGGCAGATGTAACAGCCGCCGATCAACAGGGCAACCGACTGGATCAGAAGCTTCAGGAGCTGTTTACGTTTTCAACAAAGGAGAACTGGACAAGGCTGGAAACAAAGAAAAAAGATGCATATACCATTTATGTATATGCCTATGATAAAGTACTGAAACCGGAACAGACAACGGGTACTCTTTTTGATACGGTAAAATTTCTCAATATTATAGAAGGCCAGCTGGATACGCAGCAGATAGACATGCCTGTAAGAGCTTATGCGATACAGACTTCCTATACCGGCGGGGATAAGGGCAGTATTCAGGAGCAGGCCAGAAACGCATATGAGAAATACGTGAATCAGAACAGGAATCAGGAAGGGCAGGCGGCTATATGAGGAAAATGCCATACAGAAAGACAGGTGCGTTAGATGACAGGAAAGAGAAGATTTGTTTCAGGAATACTCATTTTTGCAGCAGCACTGGGAATCGGAGGAACGGCAGCATATCTGACAGCGTTTGATCAGAAAGAGAACACGGTTGCGGCAGGCTGTAATACCACAGGGATAGAAGAGGAATTTCCAAATCCAACTCCTGTACCGATAGAGGAAAATCCTGATTTTCTGAAAAAAGTATGGGTGACGAACATCTCTTCCGGGGAGGAAGGCTTTCAGGTGGACTGTTATGTAAGAGCTTCTCTGGGATATTCGGACAGTGTGATCGGAAAAGCCGTTGTTTTAAAAAATCTGGATAAGGAGAACTGGGTTTATAAAAATGACGGATATTATTATTACCGGCATGTTTTGAAGGAGGGAGAATCAACCAGCCCGTTATTTACAGGTTTTTTTATAGATTCCACCAAAGTAGAAGATCTCCTTCCTGATCAGATAGGGGAATTTAAGATTCAGATCTATCAGGAATCTGTTCAGGCATCAGGCTATTCTGATTTTGAAGAGGCATGGGATTACTATGCAAATCCCATTTAAGGGAAGGGGGAAGACATGAAAAAGATATGGCTGACAGCAGCGGCAATGGTACTTTTGACTGTTACAGCTGTTTACGGATATTTTTCTGACTCAGTGACGGTTCATAATCATATTTCGCTTGGGGATGTGAATATAGGGCTGAAGGAATATGAAAAAAAGGGAAGCACCGAAATCCTTTACCGAAATCCGAAAAAAATAGTGCCGGGGGACAGTATTTCTAAAATACCGAGAATCACAAATTACGCGCAGCCCTGTTGGGTCAGAGCAAGAATTGTTATGGAAAATAACCGGAATCAGATGGATGGAATTCAGGAAGAAATGCTTGTGGGAATTTCCTCCAAATGGGTCAGGCGGGGAGAATATTACTATTACACAAAGGCTTTAAAAAAAAGAGAGAGCGTGGATCTGTTTCACAGTGTAAAGATTCCGGAGTCATGGACAGAAGAGCATAATGGACAGGAACTGGGAATGGTGATCCAGGCAGAAGCTATACAGAAAGCAAATTTTACACCTGATTTTTCAGGAATGTCTCCATGGGGAAATCAGGAAATCGAATTATGCGTCCACGAAAAAGAAGGTGCGCCTGTATGCAGGATGCCGGAAACAGATCTGTCTGTGGAATTTAATGGAAAAGCGCATAAACTGCTTGCTGTACCGGGCGACTTTTTTTCCAATGCAGAAACCCTTATGCCGGGCGATGTTTTTGAGGATACGGCTGAGATTTCCAATACAACAGACAAAAGCGCCGAGGTTTTTTTCAGGACAGAAGTCACAAATCAGGACAAAAACAATATGGAACTTTTGAAAGGGATAAATTTAAAGATATCCATGAATGGAAAAAGGATTTACCAGGGTTCGCTGGATTCCCCGGAATTGAAGAAAAATGTTTCTCTGGGAAGCTATGCACCGGAAGAATCCGGTAAGCTGAGATTTTCTCTTTCTGTTCCCGGAGAGTGGAAGAACTCTTATGCCTTAAGGAAAGGGGCAGTTAAATGGATATTTACTGTAAATGAAGGGGAAGAGACTACGCAGAGAAATGATTCCGGTCAGAAAGGAAATCAGACATATTCCGGGTATCCGGTGCGTCCGGAGACAGTAAAAACCGGAGATGAAATGGAGCCGGAATGTTTCCTTATAATACTTTCATGCACGGGATTTTTCATTTTTGCCGTATTTCTGGGCAGGAAAGGAGGCCATTCCAGGTGAAAAGAAAAATAGCCGGACTTTTTCTGGCAGCAGTCATTTGCCTTATTCCGCCAACAGGTGAACTTTATGACTCTGATACAGAAAAACCACAGAAAATTTCAGAATATGAAAATGAAACAGAAGAGATATTCAGTGACGAAGAACTTCTCGTTCCGGAGGAGGCTCAGGACAACCGTCTGGATTCCGCACTTTCTCAGGTAGAAACAGGCACCAGTGATTCCGGTAGGGAGGAAGCACTGGAAGATACTCCGGTGGAAGAAAGGCCGCAGACCGGAGAATTGCCGGAGGAAGATTTTACCGGAACCGTTCTGACAGATGAAAATGTCGACATTCTGACTGCGGATACACCGGAAGCCGAAACGGTAATAGAAGAAATCGAACAGGGTAACATTATTGCGTTTGCACCGGCATCACTGGCAGATTTTGGTGAAGAGGAGATGCTTTCGGAGGATGGAGAAGACAGGGCTGTTGTAGCCCGTCTGAAAGCGGACCAGTATAAGCTGATCGCAACAAATACAATTGCTGACTGTGATGAAATATGGACTGCCAGTTCCGCAATCCACACAAGGGTCCGCTATATAGAATATGTGGATTCTGACGGGAAAGTGAAGCGTTCCCCCTTGTATTGTATGAATGCGTCCAAGCTTGGAATTAACGATACCGGGTCATCAGGACTTGATCTGAAACCTGCTGCAGTAAAGTTTTTTTCTAATTCCACATTGCGCAAGATCCTGTATTTCGGTTATGGAGGTCCCGGAGATATCTGTGATCAATATGATCCCAGCTGCTCCCATATCAGATGGTCAAGATGGCAGAATCGTTATGTATTTACGCATCAGGCTCTGTCCAAGGTATATGCCAATGATGTGAATGGTGCTACCAAGTCGCAGATAGAGCATGTTGGCCTGATTCGTTTTATCAATAAGATAAAAGGTATGACAATCCCCGACAGAAGTGCAGTAAAACTCAGAGCGGTAAATACCAGTGGAAATGTGGCAACAGCGAATCCTCTTAATATTGGGATGATGCTATACAGAGTGAAGCCATCCTCCGGATTCAGCTGGCTGGAGACTACTTTTCAAAATGGGTTTCAGATCACTCCTCTGTGTACGGTAACGGACTCCGGAAAGGCAGGAAACGGCATTACGGTTACCAGAGGGGCGAAAGACCAATGGCAGCTGGTTTACTGGTCCAGTGAGGCTCAGGCAAAATCAAAGCCCGACAGTCCCGGACGCCTGGAAAAAGGTAAAAGCGTAAAACTGAAAAACGGATACTGTTTCCGTATTGTATTTCCGGAAAACAGTACAGGTTCAAAGCGATTTTCCTGGAATATGCTTCTTCGCCCGGTAAAATACCTTCTTGTAGACGGATCAGTGCAGACAGGTATGAACATACAGGATTTTGGGGCCTGTGTATATCAGGGAAGCAGAGGGAAGATGGTGCTGAATCTGACATTTCAGCCATCAGGAAGCATACTTCTTCAGAAAACCAGCACCCAGACCGGAAAACCGGTGGGAAACGCGGTTTATACACTGTATGCAGATCAGGATCTCTACAGCGGAGGAACCCGTATGTATACGAAAAATGCCCGCATTTCAGAAGCGCCTACCAATTCTTCCGGACAGATTGTGTTTGACAGCCTTCTTCCGGGAAAATACTATATTAAAGAAAAAACAGCTTCTCCGGGATATCTGCTTACCGCTTCCTCAGAATTCTGTACGGTGACGGCAGGCAAACGTACAACTGTCAATGTAAAGGAAACACCGGATATCAGAGGACGTGTCACAATAGAAAAAACAGCAGAGGGAACGGATGTCCATCTGAAAGGCGCGGAATTTACTCTTTATTCATGGAACAAAAATACAGGAAGATATGAAAATGGCAGAATATTATCCTATGATGAGACCCAGAGAAGATACCTGTCTGAAGTTTTTCGGTACAGTGAGGTGAATCAGGGAAAATTTCGTGTATCAGAAACCGGCAATCCTCCGGGGTACACGGGAAACTGGGCTCAGGATATCGTGCTTTCCTCACCTGGAACAGAGCGGAATTATACTTATCGTGTGGAGAATACTCCATTACAGGAATATCAGGTAGAGATCAGAAAACAGGATTCAGCTACCGGGGATATTTTGAGAGGAGCAGAATTTCAGCTGTATGAATGGAACAGTCAGGAAGCTTCTTATCCGGGAGAAGGAGAGAGCCTTATACTGGATGAGGACTCAGAGACCTATAAAAGCAAGATCTTGAAAATCACGGAAGAAAATCAGGGAAAATTTTTGATTCGTGAAACAAAAAATCCGGAGGGATATCAGGGAACATGGAGCCGGGAGATCGATCTTACCGACCCGCACGTTCTGCTTCAGTATACGGTGAAAAATGATCCGATTCCTAAAAAATACGGGACAGTCAGAATAAAGAAAAAAGATTCCATAACAGGTGAAGAACTGGAAGGCGCGGAATTTCAGGCATTCTCCTGGGATCAGGAGAACGGACAGTACAGGGAGAAACCGGAAAATGCCGCATTTGTCTATCGACAAGAAGAGAAAACATATGTATGTGAAAATCTGGAGCTGACAGAGAGCAACCAGGGCAGATATCTGCTCCGTGAAACCAAGCTTCCCGAGGGATATAAAGGGAGCTGGCAAAAGGAGATTGTTCTTGAGCAGGATGGGCAGATTCTGGATCTGGAGGCGCACAATGAACCGATCCGGCTTCCGACAGGGCAGATTTCTGTAATCAAAAAAATACATGAATCAGAAATTACCTGGGCACATGGGAATCCGACATTTCCTTTTGTAATCACAGGAACAGATATTCGTGGAAAGGGACGAACCTATGAGGACTGTATCGTGTTTACACCGGAAGGGTATGAGACAGACGGGGAGGGCTATGCCTGTCTGAAAGTGACGATTCCGAATATTCCTCTGGGCTCATATAAAATATATGAAAAACAGGTTCTGCGGTATTATCTGGAAAAGGCACAGGCAAATACCGCCAACGTACAGGTGATTACCGGAATTTCTCCTTCTTACGGCACTGAACCGGCAGCAGTTGCTTATGGAATGGCTGTGCTGGATACAGAGGACAGAAATGCAGAGCTGACATTTTATAATCGAAAAAAGAGATATGATGGCTATTCCCATAACAGCTTTGTAGAAAATACGGTTCCGATCGTAATAGCAAAGTAAACGTATATTTTTACTTCCGATTGTTATATAATGGGTTTAAAATCAAAAATCGGGAGGTTTGAATATGAAAAACGGAATTGATCTTCATTTACATCTGGATGGATCCCTGACTCCGGGTTATGTGATCCGGCAGGCAAAGAAACAGGGGATAGAACTTCCAGTCTGGGAGGAAAGTGAACTGGTGAAATATATGACAGCTCCTGCTGACTGTAAAGACCTGAACGAGTATCTGGAAAAATTTGATCTCCCCGGTTCTGTAATGCAGACAGAGGATGCACTGACAGATGCGGCTCAGGATGTGTGTACGCAGATGAAAGAGCAGGGGCTGAAATATGTGGAAATACGTTTTGCTCCACAGCTTCATACAAAAAAAGGTCTGACCCAGAGACAGGTGGTGGAGGCTGTTCTCAGAGGATTGCTCCGTGACGCGGGCTTTGAGGCAAAGGTGATTCTTTGCTGTATGCGTATGAAGGACAACGGAAAGCAGAACCTGGAGACGATTCAACTGGCATCCGAATATCTTGGAAAAGGAGTGGTAGCAGCAGATCTGGCAGGAGCAGAGGCCCTTTTTCCAACAGCATCTTTTGAAAAAGTGTTTAAAGCGGCAAAATTGGCGGATGTTCCTTTTACCATTCATGCAGGTGAAGCAGACGGTCCTGAAAGTATTTGGACTGCACTGAATTTTGGAGCCCGGCGTATCGGCCATGGTGTTCGCTGTCTGGAGGATGAGAAGCTTGTGGAGTATCTAAGGGAAAAACAGATTCCTCTTGAAGTCTGTCCTACCAGTAATTTCCAGACCAGGGCAGTGAAAGGAGAATATCCCCTGAAAAAAATGTTGGGAAAGGGACTTTGTGTGACTCTGAATACGGATAATACAACAGTTTCCGGTACAACTCTGGAAAAAGAATATGAACTTGCAGAGAAACAGCTTGGACTGACGAAAGAAGAGATAGAGACCTTAAAGAGAAATGCAGAAAAGGCCAGATTCTGACTGCTGATCCGGAAAAGGTGAAGAAATCTTAAAGTAAACTGGGAAAAGTGCACAAAAAAATAAATGGAAATAGTTAATTATTAACAAAAACACAATTACTGATAAAAAAAGGACATAAGTCCTTTTTTTATTGCACAAACAAGAGGTATAATAATCTCAATATAAAGACAAAGTGCACAAACGGAAATGGGAAAAGGAGGTACGAGAGTGGAATATGTAATCGAAATGAACCATATTACAAAACAATTTGGGGATTTTAAAGCAAACGATGACATTACTCTCCAGGTGAAAAAGGGAGAAATCCACGCTCTGTTAGGAGAAAACGGAGCTGGAAAATCCACCTTGATGAGCGTTCTTTTCGGTCTGTATCAGCCGGAGGAAGGCGAGATAAAAATCAACGGAAAAACTGTAAAGATCAACAATCCAAATGATGCCAATGATCTGGGTATCGGAATGGTACATCAGCATTTTAAACTGGTTCATAATTTTACAGTTCTGGAAAGTATTGTACTGGGCAGGGAAACCGTAAGCATGGGCGTTCTGAAAATGGAAGACGCCAGAAAAAAAGTAATGGAACTCAGTGAAAAGTACAAGTTTAAAATTGATCCGGATGCTTACATTTCTGATATTACCGTAGGAATGCAGCAAAGAGTTGAGATTCTTAAGATGCTGTACTGTGACAACGATATTCTGATCTTTGATGAGCCAACCGCAGTCCTGACACCTCAGGAGATCCATGAACTTATGAAAGTTATGAAACAGCTTGTGGCAGAAGGAAAATCAATTATTTTTATCACACACAAGTTAAATGAGATCAAGGAAGTGGCAGACCGCTGCAGTGTTCTTCGTAAGGGCAAATATATCGGGACTATCAATGTGGCGGATACCACCAAGGAACAGATGTCCGAGATGATGGTTGGAAGAAAAGTAAACCTGAACGTGGAAAAAAGTGAAATGACTCCGGGAGACGCTGTACTGGAAGTAAGGAATCTGACGATCAAAAGCAAATCTTCCGGTAAAGAAGCTGTTAAAAACGTATCCTTTCAGGTTCGCAAAGGCGAGATCCTCTGTGTGGCAGGAATTGACGGAAACGGACAATCAGAGCTGGTATACGGTATTACCGGTCTGATGCCTCTGGACGGAGGACAGATCTTTTTAAATGGAAAAGATATAACAAAAGAGAGTATACGGCAGAAATGTCTTGACGGAATGGCACATATTCCGGAGGACCGACACAAAGACGGACTTGTACTTGACTATACCCTTCAGGAAAATCTGGTGCTTCAGTCCTATTACACCGATCGTTTCCAGAAACATGGTTTTCTGAAGTTTGATGCAATCCGTGAATATGCAAAGGAACTGATCAAAAAATTTGACATCCGTTCCAGTCACGGAGAAACCAGCAGCGCCAGAGGCATGTCCGGAGGAAATCAGCAGAAGGCCATCATTGCCCGAGAGCTTGACCGTAATCCGGAAATCGTAATTGCGGTTCAGCCGGTACGAGGACTTGACGTAGGAGCGATTGAATATATTCATAAGCAGCTGGTAGCACAGAGAGATGCCGGAAAAGCAGTCCTTCTGGTATCATTGGAACTGGACGAGGTAATGAATTTAAGTGACCGGATCGTGGTCATGTACGAAGGTGAGATCGTTGCGGATCTGAATCCAAAGGAGATCACTACAGAGGAACTTGGTCTTTACATGGCAGGAGCAAAAAGGAGTGTGAAGAATGAACAGTAAACGTAAATCTATATTTAAAGGAGAAGGATTTGTGAATTTCAGTTCTTCTATCCTGGCGATCATCTGTGGTCTGCTGTTTGGATTCATCATCCTTCTTGTGAGTAATCCAGGCCAGGCTGTAAATGGATTTCTGATGATCTTAAAAGGCGGATTCACAGACGGTATGAAAGGGGTTGGAGATGTTCTCTATTATGCAACTCCGATCATCATGACCGGTCTTTCCGTAGGTTTTGCCTTCAAAACAGGACTTTTCAACATTGGAGCTTCCGGACAGTTTACAGCAGGAGCTTTTGCAGCAGTATATGTGGGAATCAAATGGACGTTCCTTCCGGCTTCCATTCACTGGCTTGTAGCGCTTCTTGCAGCAATCCTGGTAGGAGCTCTGGTAGGAAGTGTTCCGGGAATTCTGAAAGCTTTCTTTAATGTAAATGAAGTTATTTCAGCCATCATGATGAACTATATCGGTATGTATATCGTAAACCTTCTGGTTCGTAACTACATTTACGATCCTCTGAAAAATCAGTCGGTGGCAGTGGCGCAAAGTGCCATCCTTCCAAAAGCGGGACTGGATAAGGTTTTTGCAGGTGCAAGTCTGAATATTGGAATTTTTATCGCAGTACTCTGTGTGATCCTGATCTATGTGATCCTGAATAAGACGACCTTCGGATATGAGTTAAAGGCCTGTGGTCTTAACCCTCACGCAAGTAAATATGCCGGAATCAACGAAAAGAGAAATATCGTTCTTTCCATGGTGATCTCCGGTGCACTTGCAGGTCTTGGCGGTGCGCTCTTATATCTGGCAGGATCCGGAAAATACCTCCAGGTACTTGATATCATTGCTCCGGAAGGATTTTCGGGAATTTCAGTAGCCCTCCTCGGACTTTCCAATCCGATCGGTATCCTGTTCTCAGGACTTTTTATCGGACATATTACCGTAGGCGGCTACAACATGCAGCTTTTTGATTTTGTATCAGAAGCGATCGACATTATTATTGCAGCAATCGTTTACTGCGGAGCTCTGTCTCTCCTGTTTAAGACAATGATCCACAAGATTCAGATGAAACGGGCAAAAAAAGCAGAAGCAAAAGCAGTTGGCACAGATAAAGGAAAGGAGGCATAGACATGAGCGTATTATATTTTATCATTCAGCAGACAATGTATTTTGCGATCCCTCTTTTGATCGTAGCGATCGGCGCTATGTATTCTGAGCGAAGCGGTGTAATCAACATTGCTCTGGAAGGTATCATGGTCATGGGCGCCTTTGTGGGAATTTTCTTTATCAACATCTTTCAGGATCGTATCAGCGGACAGCTTCTGTTGATTCTGGCAGTTCTGATCGCAGGAGCAGTAGGCGGGATCTTTTCTCTGCTTCATGCATTTGCTTCTGTAAATATGAAAGCAGATCAGACCATCAGTGGTACAGCACTGAACATGTTTGCTCCGGCATTTGCTATTTATGTGGCACGTATGATCCAAGGATCTCAGCAGATTCCTTTTACAGACACCTTTTATATTGCAAAGGTACCGGTTCTTGGAAGCATTCCGGTGATTGGTCCCATGCTGTTCCAGAACTGCTATATTACTACTTTTATCGGTATTGGCATTTTCCTTGTGGCAGCTTTTGCCATTAAAAAGACAAGGTTCGGTCTCCGGCTCCGTGCCTGTGGAGAACATCCGGGAGCAGCAGACTCTGTTGGTGTAAATGTAGCAGGTATCCGCTATGCAGGTGTTATCATTTCCGGTGTGCTTGCCGGAATCGGCGGTCTGGTATTTGTAGTACCGACCTCTACAAACTTCAATGCAACAGTAGCCGGATACGGATTCCTTGCGATTGCCGTATTGATCTTTGGACAGTGGAGAAGCGGAAAAATCCTTATGGCAGCATTTTTCTTCGGAATCATGAAGACGCTGGCAAGTGCATACTCTGCCATTCCGGTTCTGAAATCTCTGCCGATCCCAAATGAGATCTACAAGACAATTCCGTATATTGCGACTCTGATCGTACTGATTTTCTCTTCCAAGAATTCTCAGGCTCCGAGAGCAGAGGGAATCCCTTATGACAAAGGAAGCAGATAAACATTTATTTTTACATGAAAACTTATTAATTTACATATAAAAATCCAAAGGAGGACAAAAACATGATGAAAAAATTATTAAGTTTATTACTGGCAGGCGTGATGGTTCTGGGCGGAGCTGCAACTGTCCATGCAGATGACGGGTATGAGCTTGCGCTGATCACAGACGTAGGAACGATCGATGACAAATCCTTTAACCAGGGATCCTGGGAAGGTCTGGAGGCATATGCAAAGGATAACGATCTTACCTGCAAATACTACAAACCGGCAGAGAAATCAGATGCTGCATGTCTGACTTCTATCGATCTGGCTGTAAAAGGCGGAGCAAAGGTTATCGTAACTCCTGGATTCCTGTTTGAGTATCCGGTTCTGGAAGCACAGGACAAATACCCGGATGTAAAATTTATCATTATTGATGCAGCTCCTACAGATCCGAATGAGGGTCAGAGAATTGAGGAAAATGTAGAATCTATCTTCTATGCAGAGGAGCAGGCCGGTTACCTCGCTGGTTATGCAGCGGTAGCAGAAGGCTATACAAAGCTTGGATTCATGGGCGGGATCGCAGTTCCTGCAGTAATCCGTTACGGATATGGATTTATCCAGGGCGCTGATGCAGCTGCAAAAGAGCTTGGCGTAGAAGAAGTATCCATGAAATATACTTATGTAGGAAACTTTGATGCGACTCCGGAAAACAATGCAAAAGCAGCAGCATGGTACAATGAAGGAACAGAAGTGATTTTCGCATGCGGCGGTGCAGTTGGAAACTCTGTTATGAAAGCAGCAGAGACTTCCGGCGGCAAAGTGATCGGTGTAGACGTTGACCAGTCTTCCGAGTCTGAGACAGTTATCACATCTGCTATGAAGAACCTTGGCGATTCTGTATATAATACTGTAAAATCCTATTATGACGGAACATTTGAAGGCGGTAAGTCCGTGACTCTTACAGCAGCAGATAATGGTATCTTACTTCCTATGGAAACATCCAAGTTTGAGAAATTTGATCAGGAAACTTATGACAAACTTTTCCAGGGTCTGGTGGATGGATCTATCAAGGTAGAAAATGACACAGTTGCAGCAAGTGCAACAGAAGTTCCTGCAGAGATCGTTGCTGTAGAACTGATCCAGTAATGAAACCGGAGAAAATGGAGAAGGTATCCGTTTGACATAATAAAAGGGCTGTCGCACAAACAGGTGGGACAGCCTGTTTTCCTAAAAGAGGTGGAAGATCATGAGCGACTATTTATATGATGCCATATCTGTTTTTGGCGAGATAGAAAAAGAAAAATATGAAGAATTGAAGGCATATTTTGCCGGCGCGCCTATGTGGCTCATCGACTCCTTCCAGATTATTAAGATGGAAAAGGATTATACTTTTATCAGAGAAAATGAACCGGTAAAATATATTTATCTGATCATCAAAGGTATCATCCGGGCAGCAGACTACAGAGTTTATGGAATCGTATACGACTTTATGCGAGTGAATGAACTGGAGGCAATGGGGGGCATGGAACTGGTGCTGGATCTTCCCGCATACAGAGCCACTATAGAAACGGTAACCCCCTGTATTGCCATCAAGATTCCAAAGCGCAGTTATGAAAAATGGTTAAATACAGATATCAATGCATTGAAACGGGAAGCAAAAACCGTAGGGCGTTATTTGTTGGAAACAGACAGAAAAAGCAGAGCATACCTGTTCCTTCAGGGTGCAGACAGGCTGACTCTGTACCTGGTAGACAGCTATAAGAAAAATGAAAAAAACGGAGTATTTCTTGTGACCTCTTCCAGAGCGGAGCTTTCAGAAATGACAGGACTTTGTGTCCGGACAGTCAACCGCGCGGTAAAAAAGTTCCATGAAAATGGATGGATCACAAAAGAAGGAAATAAATTCAGCATTAATAAAGAGCAGTATATGAAGATGAATGAAACGGTATCAGCATTAATAGAGAGGTGATGATATGGGAAATAGAATTTACGAGAAACTGATCACATGTACCAATGCAGTAAAAAGCAGGATTACATTTAAACCGGAGGTGGCATTGATCCTTGGGTCCGGTCTGGGTGATTATGCGCAGGAGATGGATGTTGTGGAAACACTGGAATATTCGGAAATCGAGGGATTTCCGGTATCTACAGTAGCAGGACATCAGGGAAGGTTCCTGTTTGGATATGTAAAAGGTGTTCCTGTAGTAGCTATGCAGGGACGTGTCCATTATTATGAAGGCTATGAGATGTCGGATGTGGTTCTTCCTACCAGACTGATGGGACTTCTGGGGGCAAAGACAATTATTCTGACAAATGCAGCCGGCGGTGTGAATTATAATTTCCGCCCGGGAGATCTGATGATGATCACAGATCATATCACAACGACTGTCCCAAGTCCTCTGATCGGGTCAAACCTTGAGGAACTGGGACCGAGATTTCCGGATATGAGTGAAGTATACAAAAAAGAACTTCGGGAGATTATCAGAGAGGCGGCTAAAAACGTTAAGGTTAGCATCCAGCAGGGCGTGTACATGCAGTTAACAGGGCCGAACTATGAAACACCGGCAGAGATTCGGATGTGCAGGACCATGGGAGGAGATGCTGCAGGAATGAGCACCGCCTGCGAGGCAATGGCTGCCAACCATATGGGAATGGACGTATGTGGAATATCCTGTATCACAAACATGGCAGCGGGAATGTCTGCCCAGCCTCTGGATCATAAAGAGGTGCAGGAGACAGCAGACCGTGTGGCAGCAGACTTTAAGAAGCTGGTGACAGAGACCATACGTCTGATCGGAGAAAAAAAGAATGGATGAAAAAGTTCTGGACAATGGAAAATTAAATGAAAAGAAACTGCTTGATCTGGCGCATGAGGCCAGAAAGAGGGCTTATACTCCCTATTCCGGATTCCAGGTGGGAGCAGCTCTTGTGACAAAACAGGGAAAAGTGTATCTGGGATGCAACATAGAGAATGCTTCCTATACTCCCAGTAACTGTGCAGAACGGACAGCATTTTTTAAGGCAGTGTCTGAAGGAGAAAGAGAATTTGCAGCCATTGCCATTGTAGGCGGTCCGGAAGGAACAGCTGGAAAAGAAACCTGTTCACCCTGCGGTGTATGCCGTCAGGTTATGCGTGAATTTTGTGTTCCGGAGGAGTTCCGGATCCTTCTGGAGGATGGACAGGGCGGAATCATGAACTATAGTCTGGCAGAATTGCTGCCATTGGGATTTGGACCGGAAAATCTGGCCCGATAAAAGGAGGAAAATAAAATGCAGAATTATTCAGGAGAAGCAGGATTGCAGTATCATTTACAGATTCGGAAAGGTGATGTAGGGCGTTATGTAATTCTTCCGGGAGATCCAAAGCGCTGTGAAAAGATCGCAAGATTTTTTGATGATGCAAAGCTGGTGGCAGACAGCCGGGAATATGTGACCTATACCGGTTATCTGGACGGTGAAAAAGTCAGTGTGACATCTACCGGAATTGGCGGTCCTTCTGCTTCTATCGCAATGGAAGAACTGGTACTTTGCGGAGCAGATACCTTTATCCGTGTGGGAACCTGCGGCGGCATTGAAATGGATGTAAAAGGAGGAGACATTGTTGTTGCAACCGGTGCGATCCGTATGGAGGGAACCAGCAGAGAATATGCTCCTATTGAATTTCCGGCAGTTGCAGACCTGGATGTGACAAACGCTCTGGTGTCAGCGGCAAAAGAACTAGGTTATACTTATCATGCAGGTGTTGTTCAGTGCAAAGATGCATTTTACGGACAGCATGAACCGGAAAGAATGCCGGTCAGCTATGAATTGCTGAACAAATGGGAAGCCTGGAAACGGCTTGGTTGCAAGGCATCTGAAATGGAGTCGGCTGCATTGTTTGTTGCAGCAAGCCATCTGAGAGTACGCTGCGGATCCGATTTCCTGGTAGTGGGAAATCAGGAGAGAAATGCAGCAGGTCTTGACAATCCGATTGTCCATGATACAGAGTCTGCCATTAAGGTGGCTGTAGAAGCTATTCGTAAACTGATCCGGGAAGACAAAGAAAAATAAAAAATTCCGGATATTTTATCTGATCTGAAAAAAGAAAGGGCGTATTTTTTTGAAAAAATTTAAACGTATATTTACGATCGTGGTAGATTCCATGGGAATCGGTGCTTTGCCGGATGCGGCAGAATATGGAGATGCGGGAACTGATACGCTGGGACATATCGCGGAAAGAACAGAAAATTTTCAGATTCCCAATTTTCAGAAACTGGGGATTGCCAATCTCCATTCTCTGAAGAGCGTTTCCCCCGCAGAAAATCCGTCAGGCTACTATATGGAAATGTCAGAAGCAAGTGTAGGCAAGGATACCATGACCGGTCACTGGGAGATGATGGGACTTCATATTACCACACCATTTAAAACTTTTACAGATACCGGATTTCCGAAAGAGCTTTTGGATGAACTTTCTGCAAGGACTGGTCGTGTGATCATCGGCAATAAAAGTGCAAGTGGAACAGAAATTCTGGATGAACTGGCAGAGGAAGAGATTGCTACAGGACATATGATCGTGTATACTTCCGCAGACTCTGTCCTGCAGATTTGTGGAAACGAAGAAACTTTTGGTCTTCAGGAGCTTTATCGCTGCTGTGAGATTGCCAGAGAACTGACTATGAAAGACGAATGGAAGGTGGGCAGAGTTATCGCCAGACCTTATGTGGGTAAAAAGAAAGGCGAATTTAAGCGTACCGCCAATCGTCATGATTATGCGCTGAAGCCATATGGGAAAACAGCTCTGGATGCATTGAAAGAGGCTGGATTTGATGTGATCTCGGTTGGAAAGATCTTTGATATTTTTGATGGAGAAGGTCTGACAGAATCCAACAAATCCAAAAGCTCTGTTCACGGAATGGAACAAACCATTGAAATTGCAGGAAGAGATTTTGAAGGCTTGTGCTTCACGAATCTGGTGGATTTTGATGCGCTGTGGGGACACCGCCGCAACGTAGAAGGATATGCACAGGAACTGGAAAAATTTGACCAGAAACTTGGCGAGCTTCTGCAGGTGCTGAGGGAGGATGATCTCCTGATCATTACTGCAGATCATGGAAATGATCCGACACATACCGGTACGGATCATACCAGGGAACATGTACCCTTTGTGGCTTATTCTCCTTCCATGACAGGTAACGGAAGACTGGAAGACACCGATACCTTTGCGGTGATCGGAGCAACTATTGCAGATAATTTCGGCGTAAAGATGCCGGAAGGCACTATTGGACATTCGATTTTGGATAAGCTGAAATAGATTATCAGAAAGGACAGTTATGGATAAAAAAGAAATTTTAAGCAAAGTAGATCATACTTTATTAACACAGACCGCAACATGGGAGGAAATCTGCCAGATTCTGGATGACGCCATGAAATATGGAACTGCATCCGCATGTATTCCTGCTTCTTATGTAAAACAAAGTGCGGATTATGTAGATGGAAAACTTCCGATCTGTACAGTAATCGGTTTTCCAAACGGATACAGCACTACAGCTACAAAGGTTTTTGAGACAAAGGATGCTATTTCCAACGGTGCCTCTGAAATTGATATGGTGATCAATATTGGCCTTTTGAAGGATAAAAAGTATCAGGAACTGGAAAATGAGATTCGCAGCATTCACGAAGCATGTGATGGAAAGATCCTTAAAGTCATCATTGAGACCTGCCTGCTCACCGAGGAAGAAAAGATAAAAATGTGTGAGATCGTTACAAATGCCGGAGCAGAGTTCATCAAAACCTCTACAGGATTCTCAAAATCCGGAGCAACCTTTGCAGATGTGGAACTGATGAGAAAACATGTGGGACCGGAAGTGAAGGTAAAAGCTGCCGGCGGTATTTCTTCCCTGGAAGACGCAGAGGAGTTTATCCGTTTGGGAGCGGAACGTCTGGGAACCAGCCGGATCGTAAAAATCATAAAAAACACAGATGATGGAAGTGGATATTAAAAGCGCTGACATTATGATATGTACAGATATAACAAAAGGGTTTCCGTTATTACGGAAACCCTTAAAAAATAAAAAAATCGGGGCAACAGGATTTGAACCTGCGACCTCGCGGCCCCCAGCCGCGCGCGCTACCAAGCTACGCCATACCCCGGTTAAAATTATTATAGCAAAGTGTGTGTGTTTTTGCAACAATTATTTACAATATTATATTCTGAATTTGAAAAGTCTGTTCTTTCATTTTTAGATAATAATGAAAAAAGGAACTGTAAAATTTTCTTGACATCATAAGGCTGTTTGTGTTAGTCTATATTCATCAAACAATTTAATACATAAATGCGTTGATAAGGAATAGTACATGACGACTGGAATACAGAGAGCTGTCGGTTGGTGAAAGGCAGCGGAAAGGGATCATGGAACTCGCCTTGGAGCTTCTGACTGAACTTCTGGTTTGAAAAGTAGGATCAGACGGGATTCACCGTTATATGAAAAGGGTATAAGGATCTTTATGGAACTACATGGATTCCGTACCCGCTGAGTGTATGAATTTATTCATGAAAAAGAGTGGTACCGCGGAGAAATTAATCTTTCGTCTCTTGGAGAAATCTATAGAGATGAGAGATTTTTTTATTTTAAAATGGAGGGAAAAGAAATGAAAAATGCAGCCAAATATAAGAGACAGTATTATATGCCGCCGGTAAAATGTCTGAAATGGACAGAAAAAGAATATGTAGATAAAGCGCCAATCTGGTGCAGTGTTGATCTTCGTGACGGGAATCAGGCACTGGTGATTCCTATGAGTCTGGAACAGAAGGTGGAATTCTTTAAGCTTCTTGTTAAAATAGGATTTAAAGAAATTGAGGTGGGTTTTCCGGCAGCTTCTGAAACAGAATATACTTTTCTTCGTACCCTGATCGAGCAGAACCTGATTCCTGATGATGTGACGATCCAGGTACTGACTCAGGCAAGAGAACACATTATCCGCAAAACATTCGAAGCGGTTAAAGGCGCACCGAAAGCGATTATCCACGTTTATAATTCAACCTCTGTGGCTCAGAGGGAGCAGGTGTTCAGGAAATCCAAAGAGGAAATCATCCGGATTGCGGTAGAAGGGGCAAAGCTTTTGAAAGAGCTGGCAGCTGAGACGGAAGGAAACTTCCAGTTTGAATACAGTCCGGAAAGCTTTACCGGAACAGAACCTGAATATGCACTGGAGGTCTGTAATGCAGTACTGGACGTATGGCAGCCGACCCCGGATCACAAGTGTATTATCAACCTGCCTGTAACCGTGCAGCTTTCCATGCCGCATGTGTATGCCAGCCAGATTGAATATATGAGTGAAAATATGAAATATCGTGACAGTGTGATCCTTTCCCAGCATCCTCACAATGACCGTGGTTGTGGCGTGGCAGATTCAGAAATGGGACTTCTGGCAGGTGCAGACAGGGTAGAGGGAACACTTTTTGGAAACGGAGAGCGTACCGGAAATGTGGATATTGTAACATTAGCTATGAATATGTATTCTCAGGGCGTGGATCCGGAACTGGATTTTTCGGATATGCCTCATATCTGTGAAGTGTATGAGCAGTGTACCGGAATGAAAGTTGACGAAAGAAGCCCTTACAGTGGTGCTCTTGTGTTTGCTGCTTTTTCCGGCTCCCATCAGGATGCAATAGCAAAAGGAATGCACTGGAGAGATGAAAAAGACCCTGGACGCTGGACAGTTCCGTATCTTCCGATCGACCCTACTGATGTGGGAAGAAATTATGACGCAGATGTGATCCGGATCAACAGTCAGTCCGGAAAGGGCGGTGTAGGATATATTCTTGAGACAAAATATGGTCTGAATCTTCCGGCAAAAATGCGGGAGGCTATGGGCTATGCAGCGAAGGCTGTTTCAGATCACAGTCATAAGGAACTGCATCCGGATGAGATTTTCAATCTTTTCAAAGAAACCTTCGAGAATGTACGTGCACCATACAGTATTGAGGAGGTACATTTCCAGCAGAAAGACGGTGGAATCGTAACGCAGGTGACATCTTCCTTTAACGGAAAAACGATTACAACAGAAGCGACTGGAAATGGTCGTCTCAATGCAGTCAGCAATGCATTGAAAAAAGCATATGAGCTGAAGTTCAATCTGGTGACCTATCAGGAGCATGCACTGGAAAAGAGCTCCAGTTCCAAGGCCATTGCTTATGTTGGCATACAGAAACCAGATGGAAGTCTTTCCTGGGGAGCAGGTGTGGATCCTGATATTATCCGTGCCTCTATTGATGCACTTGTTACAGCGATTAATAACCGTTAAGCACAGCAGGAGAAAGTTGCTGTCAGAAAGACAGAGAAAAGCAGTTCGTATATGAGGACTGCTTTTTTCATGAAAAAATATGGATTTTTTTTGATTTACCTGTTAAACTAAAATTAAGTATGCCCATTTGACAGAAGTAAAGATACCTGTCTGGTTTTGGACAGAGATGATGAAAAAAGAAAGGATATTCAAATGCTAAAGATTAAAAGCTATGTAAAGGTGAACAGTATTGCGGAAGCCTACGAGCTGAATCAGAAAAAAACAGCCTGTGTGCTTGGCGGTATGGTATGGCTGAAAATGGGAAACAGAAATGTTTCGACTGCAATTGACCTTTCCGGTCTGGGACTGGATACAGTACAGGAACTGGAAGATGAATATGTGATTGGATGTATGACAACACTTCGTGATCTGGAGATGAATCCTTCGCTTGACAAATTTACACAGGGAGCGATTCGTGAGAGTCTTCGACACATTGTTGGAGTACAGTTCCGTAATTGTGCTACAGTGGGGGGAAGCATCTTTGGAAGATATGGATTTTCGGATGTCCTGACGATGTTTCTTGCTATGGATACCTGGGTGGATCTGTATCATGCAGGACGGATACCTCTTTCAGAGTTTATAAAAATGAAAAAAGACAGAGATATTCTTCAGTCCGTAATTGTGAAAAAGACACCGATCAAATCTGTTTATCTCAGTCAGAGAAACACAGAAACCGATTTTCCGGTGCTGACCTGTGCCGCTTCCATCACAGGAGAACAGGTGCGCACAGTAATCGGAGCAAGACCGGGATGTGCTATGCTGATAGAAGACAAAGAAGACCTTCTTTATGGATTTACGGAAATGTCTGAAAAAGAAAAAACAGAAGCTGTTCGGAAATTTTCTGAATACGCGGCATTAAACGTTCCGGTAGGTGGAAATATGCGCGGATCGGAAGAATACCGGCGTTTGCTTGTCCGGGTATTGACCAGAAGAGCCTGGGAAGCGTTAGGAGGGATAAAGAAATGAATGTGAGTTTTTGGCTGAATGGTGTCTATCGTCATGATGAAGTGGAACCGGATACGATGCTTTTGGATTTTCTGAGGGATAAGGGCTGCTACAGTATAAAGTGTGGCTGTGAAACCTCAAATTGCGGTCTGTGTACAGTATTGATGGATGGAAAACCGGTACTTTCCTGCAGCGTGCCTGCTCTTCGGGCAGAAGGAAAAAAGATTGTGACTATGGAAGGAATGCAGAAGGAAGCGAAAGAGTTTGGAGCATTTCTTGCAGATGAAGGTGCAGAACAGTGCGGATTCTGTAATCCGGGATTTATCATGAATATTTTTGCAATGGAAAAAGAGCTGGAGGATCCGACCGAGGAAGATATCAAAGAATATCTGGCCGGAAATCTGTGCAGATGTTCCGGATTTACAGGACAGACAAGAAGCATCCTGAAATATCTGGAGTATAAAAAAGCAAAAAAGAAGGAGGCGGCAGAAGAATGAGTTATGTCAGCAAACCGGTGAGAAAAAAAGATGCCATGGCACTTGTGACCGGAAAGCCGGTATTTACCAATGATCTGGCACCAAAGGACTGTTTGATCATAAAGATTTTGCGGAGCCCTCATGCAAATGCCTGGATTGAAGAAATCAAAACAGGAACAGCACGACAGGTCAGTGGAGTAGTGGCGGTCTATACCTATAAGGATGTTCCGAAAAAACGATTTACTCTTGCCGGACAGACTTACCCGGAGCTGAGTCCTTATGATCATTATATTCTGGACCGCAGACTGAGATTTGTGGGTGATGCAGTGGCGATCGTTGCGGCAGAAACAGAGGAAGCGGCAGAAAAGGCGCTGAAAAGAATCAAGGTAAAATATTGCGTGGAGGAACCGGTCCTTGATATGCACAGGGCAAAAGACGCAGCTGTCCTGGTGCATCCGGAGGAGGACTGGGAGGCGAAGATTCCTGTAGGAGCGGATAATAAGAGAAATCTCTGTGCTTCCGGTATGGAAGAGTCCGGGGATGTTGATAAAATACTGGGAGAATGTAAATATACAGTAGACCGTACCTACCACACAAAGGCAAACCAGCAGGCTATGATGGAAACTTTCCGTACATATTGCTATATGGACCATTTTGGCAGACTGAATGTGGTTTCCTCTACACAGGTACCTTTTCATGTAAGAAGAATACTGGGAAATGCACTGGACATTCCAGCTTCAAAAATTCGTGTGATCAAGCCAAGAATTGGTGGAGGATTCGGGGCAAAACAGACATCGGTATCTGAGATATACCCTGCTTTTGTTACCTGGATGACCGGGCGCCCTTCAAAAATTCTGTATTCCCGTTATGAATCTCAGATCTGCGCGTCTCCACGCCATGAAATGGAGATTCGTGTAAGAGCAGGCGCTGATGAAAATGGAATCGTTCGAGCGCTGGATGTTTATGCTCTTTCCAATGCAGGAGCCTATGGAGAGCACAGCCCTACGACTGTTGGACTGAGCGGACATAAATCCATTGCCCTTTACCGTCATACAGAAGCCTATCGTTTTGCTTATGATGTTGTTTATACAAATGTGCAGGCAGCCGGAGCATACAGGGGGTATGGAGCGACTCAGGGTATTTTTGCCGTAGAATCGGCAGTAAATGAACTTGCCCACTTGATGAATATGGATCCGGTGAAAATCCGTGAACTGAACATGCCTGTGGAAGGAGAACCGCTTCCGGCATATCAGGACTGTATTACAGCACCCAGCTGTACCATGGATCAGTGTATGGAGCGCGCAAAAGAAATGATGAACTGGGAAGAGAAATACCCATACAGAGATCTGGGAAATGGGAAGGTCAGAGGCGTAGGTGTAGCGATGGCCATGCAGGGTTCATCTATTGCAGGGATCGACGTAGGCGGAGCGGATCTGAAGCTGAATGAGGATGGCTCTTATACATTGGGGCTGGGATGCACAGATATGGGAACCGGATGCGATACGATCCTTTCGCAGATCGCTGCAGATTGTCTGGAAACCTCTATCGAAAACATAGTGGTATTTGGAGTAGACACGGATATTTCTCCGTATGATTCCGGTTCTTATGCATCGGCAACTACCTATACAACGGGTATGGCTGTTTTTCAGGCATGTCAGGAACTTCGGAAAAAAATATGTGCCCTGGGAGCCAAAATGCTTGAGACGGATCCGGAGAAGGTAAACTTTGACGGCGAATCGGTATTTATCGATGATAATCAGAAGGTATCCCTGAAGGAAATTGCAATTAAAGGCACCTGTGGAAATACACAGGAACTGCAGGTTACCAGAACCCATTGTTCACAGATCTCTCCGCCTCCTTTTATGGTAGGAATGGCAGAGGTTGAGGTAGATAAGGAAACGGGCAGCGTAAAGGTGGTAGACTATGCAGCAGTTGTTGACTGTGGCACGCCTATTAATCCAAATCTTGTCCGTGTACAGACAGAAGGCGGTATTGTTCAGGGAATCGGTATGGCTCTCCATGAGGATGTTCAGTATACGGAAAAAGGTAAGATCCGCAACAATTCCTTTATGCAGTACAAAATCCCTTCCCGACTGGATATAGGAGATATTCGTGTGGAAATTCGCGGAAGCTATGAACCCAGCGGCCCGTTTGGCGCAAAATCGATCGGTGAGCTGGTCATCAATACTCCCTGTCCGGCCATTGCCGATGCAGTTTATAACGCAACAGGGGTGAGGGTGCGTGAACTGCCGATCACTCCGGAAAAAATTGCTATGGGAATCATGGAAAAGGAACTGGAGAAGCAGAAATGATGATGATTCTAAAGGGGATTTTTTGCATTATATTTTATCTGGGATGTTATATTTGTGCAGGGACTCTGTTTCCTGTCAGATTTCATAAAAATTCTCTGATAAAGATCATGTTGCTTGGATATATGGTTTATTTTACGGGATTTCAGCTGGTGGCCCTGCCTATGAAAATAGGCAGGCTGCCTTTGAAATATCTTACCCTTACCTGGTATGCTCTTATTGCATTGTTATGGATTTTTGTATTACTGCGGAGATATTCTACATTACTTACAGCCTTTCGTAATGTATTTAAAGGCGATAAAGAAAGCCTGTTCTGCAGAGCGATGTTTCTGATCTTTGCCGTAGGGCTGGCTGTATTTCTGGCAATGAACCTGAATCATATCTCTGATTATGATGCGGGATATTATCTGGGGCTTCCCGCCTCCTCGGTATATTCCAATACAATTGAGCGGATGGATCCTTATACAGGGCGCTTGCTGGAGCAGCCGGATCGTTTTTATATTCTGAATACAATCACAATACACAGCGCAGTGACTTTTCAGGCATTAAATCTGCCGCCGCTTGTAGAAGCGAAGTTTTCGTTTACCATTGTTCTTTCAGTTCTTTTTGTTTTGATTTTGTATGAAATTGGACGAATGTTGTTTGATAACAGGGAGAAAAATGCGCTGGTATTTGTAATTCTTTCGGTAATGACCCTATTGTTTTCTTATAGTATATCAGGTGTGTCGCATTATTTTGCATATCGAACCTATGAGGGAAAATCAATCTGCTCATATTTATATATGACGGCTATTTTCATGTTCTTTCTTGCAGTTTATGGAAAAAAATACAAATGTTGGGGATGGACAGGACTGTTTTTTTCAGCAGTCAGTGGAATTTCCACCTGTAATACAGCACTTTTTACTATCCCTATTTTAATTGCTACATTGACTTTGCCCTGCTTAGTGTATCAGAAACGCAGAAGTGAAGTTAAATATTTTATACTGACTATTTTGCCGTGCCTGTTTTGGCTGGCATTACATCATTATTTATCATGACAGGAAACCAGACTATGAAAAATATTACTTTTCTTATTAATTCCTTTAAAGGGTATTCCCAGCTCAATCCTATTTGGCTGCTGTATCTGGCTGCTGTGCTTTTTATTTTGATTGCCGGAACAAAAAAAGCGCGTCAGATATTTTTGATTCCATTAGGAGTCCAGCTGCTGACTATTTATAATCCGCTTTTTATTGGGATTCTGGTTCAGCGTTTTGGTTTCGGCAATAGGTATTTACGTTTCTTTTGGATGATACCGTTTTTTTTAACAGTAGCATATGCGGCTACCTATATTATTATGAGATTTTCCAGAAAAAGCTTTAGAATTATTGCTTTTTTTGTGTCGCTGACGGTGATCTGTCTGGTTGGAAAACCAGTATTTGGTGAGAGTGATCTGACTCGTTATCGAAAGGTGGAAAACGAGTACTTTACTTTTGATGATGTGGTGCAGCTAAAGGAGATTCTTCATGGAGAAGGAATTGAATTTCCGAGAGTGGTATTTGACGGATGGCTGATGTGTAATTATCGTACTTATGATCCTGCTGTGAGGGGCGATATGTCGCGAATGTCTTATCAGAAGATGGGAAGAATGGATTCAGAAGAATTTCAATCTGACCCTAAAATCAATCAGACAGCTAAGGATCTTTATGGAGTATGCTATTATCAGGACACCTCAATACCGGTTGAAAATTTTAAAAAGGCAGTAACATCGCGAAATATAAATTATATAGTGGTCTTTAGAAACAGCAGTCTGTCTGAGTATATGAAGACAGCAGGAATGACGATGCTTGGCGGGTCAGCCAACTATGAAGTATGGCGGCTTTGAAGAGAGTGAGAAAGCAGATATAAAAGAATGCTTTCCTATATGGAATTAATTTAAAATGATGTGATCTTCAAAAAAGACTTTTGAGATCACATCATTTTTTGAGTGTTTTAAACCTGAAACATTTGTTTACAGGCGGTTAAGATCATACATCCTGTTCTTCGGCCACTATAAGATTCACATTTGTTTCTATATAATCACGATCAACTCCTCCCGGAAGGTGATCGGTAATCAGATAATCAATTGTGCCGGAAAAATCAGCAAATTTCCCAATATAGGAATCGTTAAATTTAGTATGGTCGGCAATGACAAATTTCTGTTTGGAAGCGGAAAGCATTTCGCTTTTGATTGTGGTATCCTCGAGAATGGGATCGGAATATCCGAAATTTATATCAATACCGGAGGTACCTATAAAGCATTTATCTACACGGATGTTGCGCAGAACAAGTGCGGACAGTGTGCCAAAGGTGCTGTTCATATTTCTGGAAACCTGTCCTCCGATCTGGAATAAGTGAAAATCTGTCCTGTCTTTTAATAATTCTATTGCATAAAAGGAATTTGTTACAACTGTAAGATTTTTTTTATTGCCAGCGGCAAGGAGTCGGATCAGTTCAAGGGCTGTAGTCGAAGCATCAAATAAAAGCGCATCGTTATCGTTGATGAAATTGATACAGCATCTGGCAATCATTTTTTTTTCTTCGGGGCAGCGAACAGATAGTTCTTTCTGAGAAAATCCCCTGCTTGCGGAGGTGACAGGAATTGCTCCTCCATGTATTCTGCGCAGTTTTTTTTGGGACTGAAGTTCATCCAGATCTCTGCGGATCGTTACTTCTGTTGTATGAAACAATTCGCTCAGTTCACTGACCTTTACTATTTTGTTTGTAGTTACCAGTTCTATAATTTTATTTTTTCTTTCCTGTGCTAACATAGTTTTACAGGGACATCTGTGAAACAGGTGTTTCAGTGTTCCCTCTTACCTTTCTTTTTCTCTTGTTTTCATTTTATCAGAATTTCCTCAAAAAGAAACAAAAAAATAAAAAAAGAAAACAAAAAGTATATATATGTATAATATAAGAAAAAAACAAAAACTAATTGACATAAATAATTAAAAGATATACTATAAATATACATAAACGAAATAAAACAAACATAAACAAACATTTTAAAATGAAAGGAGGCGGGTGAAAATGAAACTTATCAATTCTGTGGAAACAGCTCTGGATGAGATGATAAAGGGAATTCTTCTTGCACAGCCCCAGGAGTTTGAACGGATTGATAATGAATACAGTTATGCTCTGATCCGGAAAAAAAGGGTTGCTGACAGAGTCCGGATCATGGTGAATGGTGGCGGCGGCTGGGGACCGATGTTTCCGGGCTTTGTAGGGGAAGGTCTTGCAGATGCTATGGTTCATGGAGATTTTAACTGTGCGCCGAATGCATGGCTGATTTATGAAACGGCATACAGGATACATACGGGAAAGGGTGTTTTTATTCTGGCAAATAATTATTCGGGGGATTATCTGAACAATGATATGGCCAGAGAACTCCTGGAACGAAAAAAGGTTCCTGTTGGTGTATGTTATGTCAGTGATGATGTCTGTAGTGCAAAGGGGGAAGAAAAAGAAAAAAGAGGAGGTATGTCCGGAATCCTTCTTTTACTGAAGATCGCTTCGGCTCTGGCGGAAACAGGGGCTGATGTAAAAACCATAGAGCGGGTGACAGAAAAAGCAAATGCCTGTCTGAGATCGATAGTGATCTGCTGTAATGAAGAAGAGAATGTCATTGAATTTGGAAATGGTTTTTCGGGAGAACCGCCTGTTTGTAAAGAAACTTTTGTGTCTGCAGACAGGACAGCTGCAAGATGCATGGACTTACTGATGACAGAACTGGAAGAATATAAAAAAGACAGGAAATTCCATATTGTTGTGAACCGGATGCGAAAAATGTCATATCTGGAGGGATATGTGATGCTTCAGTCACTGGTAAAAGAATTGGAGATGAGAAGGTATTCTGTGGAGAGCAGTTCTGTCGGAGGATATTTTGATGCATTTGAGAGCAATGGATGTATTGTCAGTGTGCTTGCCTGTGATGAGGAACTGGAAATGCTTATGAGACAGGTGAAGGGATATGATTTTACAATTTGAGGTAGAATATGAAAACATTGGACGTATATGAACTGCAGGAAATTTTGAAGCATGTGGCAAAAACAATTGTGGAAAATGAACCATATCTGACAGAAATAGATTCCAGAATTGGTGACGGAGATCATGGTATCGGTATGAAAAGGGGATTTGGAGCTGTTGGAAGAAAACTGGAAACAGAAGAGTATGGAAAAATTGACGAATTGTGTGCAACAACAGGGATAGAGCTCTTAAAAAGTATGGGAGGAGCTTCCGGGGTGATTTTCTGCACTCTGTTTTTTGCAGGGAGCGGAATGCTTCCATCTGGAGAGACAGTGGATTTGGAAACTCTTGCCTGCTATTTTGAAGCGGGGGAAAAGGCGATTGAAAAAAGAGGAAGGGCAAAACCGGGGCAGAAGACCATGCTGGATGCTCTGGATCCGGCGGTGAGAGAACTGAAAAAAGCTGCAGCTGCAGATCTGGAAATAGAAACTGCATTTGCACATGCTTATGTAAAAGCGTGTGAGGGGGTAGAGATGAGTAAAAAAATGCATCCGGTAATGGGGAGAGCCAAAAATTTCCATGAGATGGCCCTTGGGTATCCGGATCCGGGAGCAGTGTCCACGAGTCTTATTTTTAAGACTTTTTCCGAAAAAACATTGGAATATGCACATAAAAGAAAGAAGGATAAAAGATGGGATTAGTAAAAGTAAGTGAGATTCTGAAACAGGCAGATAAAGAAAAAACAGCAGCACTGGCTTTTGACTGTACAGATTATAATATGATCTATTCGGCAGTGACTGTAGCGGAAGAGCTGCAGAAACCAGTTATTGTCATGCTGTATCCGGAACATAATTATTTAAATAATGCGTTTGACCTTGCCGGATTTGCAGCTACGGTTAAAAATCTGGCAGCAGGAGTAAAGGTTCCTGTTGGACTTCATCTGGATCACAGCAGTGATCCGGTATATATTATGAAAGCCATAAAAGCAGGCTTTACCTCTGTTATGGTGGACGGTTCTCTGCTTCCCTTTGAGGAGAATATGAAGCTTGCAGAAAGAGTGACGGAGATTGCACATGCATTTGATGTGGATGTGGAAGCAGAACTGGGGCGCGTGGGACTGGCAAAAGATTCTGACCAGGATAAAGCGGACATGTACACGAGACCGGAAATTGCCGCTGAATTTTGCGAGCGGACACATGTAGATTCAATTGCAGTTGCCATTGGAAATGCTCATGGTGTATATCTGGAAAAACCCAAACTGGATATGGAAAGACTGGATGAGATCAATAAAGCAACCGACGTACCGCTTGTGCTTCATGGAGGAAGCGGTATCCCTGACGAGCAGCTTACCCTGGCATTCAGAAAGGGGATCAATAAACTGAATGTGGGAACGGAATTTTTCCAGACAAATTATAACAGTATACGGGAATACTGTGATACCTGGATGAACAGGGGAAATGTGTTTGATATGCCTGTATTTATTCAGGAAAGACTTATGGCGTATCTGAGAAGAAAGATGGAACTGTCAGAATTCTGACGGCAAAAAGGAGGATGTACAATTGTGCATCCTCCTTTTTAAGACTAAATATTTTTAAAATCCGGGGTTCCCATCAGGTCATACGGGGTGCTCTGGTAAACGTAATAATTCAGCCAGTTGGTGTACAGATTGTTTGCGTGAGCGCGCCACATGAGCAGAGGTTTGTTCTGCGGATCATTTTCACGATAATAATTTTTCGGGATTTCAATGGGAAGCCCTTTGTCAGAGTCTCTCTTGTATTCTCCGTCAAGCGTGATCCGGTCATACTCCGGATGGCCCATAACAAAAATTCTGCGTCCGTCCTCTGCCATGGCAAGAAACAGACCGGCCTCCTGAGATTCTGCAAGAACAGTCAGTTCCTGACAGGCGTGGATTTCCTCAATGGGAACTTCTGTGTGTCTGGAATGAGGTGCGAGGAACATATCATCAAAACCTCTTACCAGAGGAACCTTTCGATTCATGACTTTGTGCCAGAAAAGTCCGAACATTTTTTTGTCCAACATTCTTTTTTTCAGTCCATAGAAATGATAGAGGCTGGCCTGCGCTGCCCAACAGAGGAAAATGGTGGAAGTGACATGAGATTCTGTCCAGTCCATGATCCCGGTCAGCTCGTTCCAGTAATCCACTTCCTCAAATTCCATCTGTTCTACCGGAGCTCCTGTGATGATCATTCCATCAAAGCGCAGGTGTTTCAGTTCGGAGAAAGTCTGATAAAATTTGTTCAGATGGCTCTTGGATGTGTTTTTTGCTACATGGCTTTCAACAGCCATGAATGTAACATCTACCTGAAGCGGAGTGTTGGAAAGAGATCTGAGCAGCTGAAGCTCGGTTTCTTCTTTCAGAGGCATCAGATTCAGAATCAGAATCTGAATTGGACGGATGTCCTGATGGATTGCCCGTCCTTCATCCATTACGAAAATATTTTCTTTTTCCAGAATTTCTTTTACTGGAAGATCACTCTGTATTTTGATTGGCATTTTTGCTCCTCCTGCTATATCATTCTGTCTGATCGTTGTCTGTTTGGATAAGCGCCAGAAATTCTTCTTCAGAAAGAATGGGAATTTCAAGCTCTCTTGCTTTTTTATTTTTTGATGAACTGGATGCAGTATCGTTATTGATGAGGTAGGAAGTTTTTCCGGTAACAGATCCCGTTACTTTTCCTCCAAGAGATTCAATCAGTGATTTTGCCTCGCCCCGGTTTGCGAAATGCGTCAGACTTCCGGTGATCACGAAATTCATTCCTGCAAAAATCTGTTCCCTTTGAAGTTCCTCTTTATGAATGTGAAGATGCTGTATAAGCTGATCCAGCTTCTGGTTGTTTGCTTCTTTGCTGAAATAATCTACAAGGTTTCGTGCAATGACAGGGCCGATCCCATCAATAGAACTGACCTCCTCAAGGTCTGCCTTCCGGATAGCATCCAGATCATCCTTAAAATGATGACAGATCACTTTGGCATTAGCGAGTCCGATGTTGGCGATTCCGAGGCTGTAAATTACTCTGGCCAGGGTGGTCTCTCTTGCTTTTTCCAGGCTTTCCATTAAATTGTCAAAGGATTTCTGACCAAATCCTTCCATTTTTGTAATCTCATCTCTGTAACGGCCGATTTCAAAAATATCGCCAAAATTGTGGATGAAGCCTCTTGCAATGAACTTTTCAAGTGTGGCTTCTGAAAGTCCGTCAATGTTCATGGCATCTCTGCTGACGAACAGTGTAAAGGCTTTGATTTTTTTGGCCGCACAGTCGGGATTGGTACAGTAAAGCGTTTCTACTTCATTTTCTTTAATAATCCTGGTTTCCTGCCCACAGGCCGGACAGATGTCAGGAATAAGAAGACTGTGGCTTCTTGTCAGATTTTCTGCAATCTGGGGGATGATCATATTTGCTTTATATACCTGTATGGTATCTCCGATTCCCAGTTCCAGTTCCTTCAGGATACTGACATTATGGACGCTGGCCCGGCTGACAGTCGTTCCTTCCAGTTCTACCGGATCAAATACGGCAATGGGGTTGATAAGTCCGGTTCTGGAGGGGCTCCATTCAATTTCTCTTAAAGTTGTTTCGCGGATTTCATCTGCCCATTTAAAAGCAAAGGCATTTCTTGGAAATTTTGCTGTCGTTCCCAGAGAGTCGCCATAAGCGATATCGTCATAAAGTGCAACAAGTCCGTCAGAGGGAAAATCATTTTCTTCAATGGCAGAAGAAAAATAATCCATGGCGTCATCCAGGGTATCGGCGGTGACAACACGATACTCAACCACCTCAAAGCCCTGCGCTTTCAGCCATTCCATCTGATATGCCCTGGAGTTGTGCATGTCCGTATCAGAAGCAGATACGAGAGAAAAGGCATAAAATCTTACATTTCGTTCTGCAGTGATCTGATTGTTCAGCTGTCGAACAGATCCGCTGCACAGATTTCGGGGATTCTTGTATCTGGCATCAGCATCTTCAATAGAATGATTGATGCGCTCAAAATCGGAATAAGTGATGATTGCTTCACCGCGAAGTACGAGACGTCCCTGATATGCGATTTTGAGAGGAATATTTCGAAATACCCGCGCATTATTTGTGATGACCTCTCCTACAGTGCCGTTCCCTCTGGTAACCGCCTTCTGAAGTTCTCCGTTTTCGTAAGTGAGCACAATCGTAAGACCGTCCATTTTCCAGGACAGAAGTGTTTTGTGATCTCCTATAAATTCTCTGAGGGCTTCTCTGTCTTTTGTCTTATCCAGAGAGAGCATGGGGCTTTCGTGAGTTTCCTTGGGAAGCGTATCAACGGCTTCAAATCCTACGTTCACCGTGGGACTATCTGCCAGAGTGATCCCGGTTTCCTTTTCCAGTTTTTCCAGCTGATCGTACAGGGCGTCGTACTCCCGGTTGTCCATGATCTCCCGATCTTCCTGGTAATACGTTTTTGCTGCTTCGTTTAATTTTTTTACCAGCGCTTTCATTTGCTGCAGGGCTATATCCATAATTTCCTCCTGTAACTGTCATACTTGATGAATGTTTCAGCATCTGCTCCAGACATTTTTGCTCATCCGGCCGGATCAATCTGTATTCTCCGGCTTTCAGCCCGTCCAGTGTCAGGTTCATGATCCGTATTCTTTTTAAAGAAAGCACCTCATAGCCCAGGTAGCTGCACATACGCCGGATCTGCCTGTTCAGTCCCTGAGTCAGGATGATCCGGAAAGTGTTTCTTCCGGTTTTTTCTACCAGACATTTTCGGGTGACAGTGTCCAGAATGGGTACTCCCTCTGACATTTTTTTGATGAAATCTCCGGTGACTTCCCGGTTTACAGTAACCAGGTATTCTTTTTCGTGATAGTTTCCGGCTCTCATGATACGGTTGACCAGATCTCCCTGGTTGGTCAGAAGAAGCAACCCTTCAGATTCCTTGTCAAGGCGCCCGACAGGGTAAATCCGTACAGGGTAATCCAGAAATTCGGTAACGGTTGTCTCCTGACGCTGTTTTTTGGTGCTGCAGACGATTCCTCTGGGTTTATAAAAAAGAAGAAGGATCTGACGGTTTTCCGGATGAATAGGAGTTCCGTCCAGACATACGGAGGCATCCGGTGAAATACGTGCTCCGGTGGGAACTGGTTTTCCGTTTACAGTGATCCGTCCGGCATCTGTATACTGATCGGCTTCCCGCCTGGAACAGATTCCGGCACTGCTGAGATATTTGTTTATTCTGATTGTAGTTTCATTTGATTTTTTTTCCATTGTTCCATTATATAATCTTTCGGATTTATTATCAACAAGCAAATATACGGCAGGGTTGTATTTTTTTGTCGATTATTGTATGATAGGAACAGACAGAATGTCATCAGAAAGATGTGAGGAGGAGAGAATATGCCAGGCGGCAATAAGCGGACAAATTTTTTTCTGCTTCTGATTTCCATTCTGATCTGTTTTGGATGCGGATATTTTTTCAGGCAGTCAACGGCTGATCCTTCCGGTCTCCGGAACGGAACCATAGAACTTTTGGCTGTTGATGACAGCGGTGAAAAAGCTGTGCAGGAAGAAAAAAAAGACGAAGAAGAACCGGATATCCAGCCGGAGCCTTCGCCTACGGCTGTTCCAACGGTTACTCCTGTAGTATTTCAGGTTTCGCCTGAAGCGGCTTCAGGCATCTGGATCTCCAGTGGAAGTAACTGGCTGTTTATGGTTAATGGTTCCCCGTACACAGGATGGCTGACGGACAGTGACGGTAAAAGATATTTCTTCAATAAAGACGGGATCATGCAGACCGGTTGGGTAGATGACGGAGGCAAACGCTACTTCATGGACCTGGACGGAATCATGCAGACCGGATTTATCACAACGGAGGGGAAGAGCTATGAGCTTCTTTCCGATGGTTCCCTGAAGGGTTATTCAGCAAAGGAAACGAAAAAAAAGAGTGAAGAGAAAAAACAGACCGTAAGTCCGGAACCGACAGAACAGAAAAAAGCAGAAAAAAACACCGAAAAAAAATATGTGGCTCTGACCTTTGATGACGGTCCAAGTTCTTTTACGGACCGTCTTCTTGACTGTCTGGAGAACAATAAAGCAAAAGCTACCTTTTTTATGGTAGGAAAAGAAGTAGAATATTTTTCTGAAGAAGTAAAGAGGATGGACAAGCTGGGATGTGAACTGGGAAATCATACGTATTCCCATGCGGATCTGACAACTCTGTCTCCGGAGGAAATGTCTTCGGAGATTGGAAAAGTGGATCAGCTGCTGCTTGATCTGACCGGACAGGGTGCTTCTGTTGTCCGGCCGCCGTACGGCTCGGTCAACAGTTCGGTAAAAACAACAGTAGGCACGCCGATGGTACTGTGGACAGTAGATACACTGGACTGGGAAAGTCAGGACCCCCAGAAGATTGCGGATGTGGTGAAGGCAGAAGTGACGAATGGTTCCATTATCTTAATGCATGATATTTTCAGCACATCAGTAGATGCGGCAGAAATCTTTATTCCCCAGCTGAAAAAAGAAGGCTATGAATTTGTAACCGTTCATGAACTGGCAAAGATCAATGGGCTTCAGCTTCAACCGGGAAATGTGTACAGTGATCTGAAGAAACAGTCATAAAAAAGAAACGGGCACGGAGGTTTCTGTGCCTTTTTCCGTTCCTGGAATTTCTGGAATTGTACATAGAAAAGAAAAAACTTTACTTTTATAAATTAATATGATATTATATACTACAATGATATATGGAACTTTGAAAATATCATGTATTACGCACCTGTAGCTCAGTGGATAGAGCAGTGGTTTCCGGTACCATGTGCGGGGGTTCGATTCCCTTCAGGTGTGTTTGCGCGGGACGGATGGTTCCGGCGCGCTGTAATTTAAGGAGGACAAGAACTTGGATAATTTCAGAGAATGGTTATCAGATAATCTCCGTTACTTTATGCTGGGCGGTGCTATTCTGGTAATCGTAGCTGTTTTGTTCTTCGGCATACGTGCCTGTGTAGGAAGCGGGAAGGGTGCTTCTGACAAAGAAGATCAGAAAACAGTTCAGGACAACAGCCAGGGAAATGATCCTTCTTCTCCGGAAGATGATGGGGAGACAAACGACGGGAAGAAAGAAGAAGACACGAATCCCTTGGAAGAAGGCAGTGCAGAGATTACTGCATTCATGCAGAGTTATTACAAAGCTTTAGGGGAAAGAGATATTGCCACGTTAAGAACTTTGGTTAGTGATCTGACATCATCGGATGAGTCAAGAATCTCAAATGCAAAGGACTATATCGAAGGCTATCAGACAGATCACGTTTATACGAAAAAGGGGTTGGATGGCAATTCTTATGTAGTATATACCTGTTATAGTTATGTATGCAAGGGAATTGAAACGCCGGTACCTTCACTGGGATATTCTTATGTGGTGAAGGAGGATGACGGCAGCTACAGGATACTGGGGGCAGCAGATCAGAATACGAAGGTTTCTGAATATATGGAAGGTCTGCTTGCGGATGCGGATATCCAGAAACTGACAGCAGAGGTGCAGGCAGAATATGATGCGGCTCAGAAAAATGACAGTGACCTTGCGCAGTTCCTCAAGGGGCTTGGTGAAGATGCAGGTACGGAAACCGGTGCGGGAACCATTCTTACAGTAACAGAGGGCTGTAATGTGAGAGCAGAGGCAAGTGATGAGGCGGATATTATTGGCGGTTTGGATGCAGGTACGCAGATTGAAAAGAAGGGTCAGGAAGGCGACTGGGTTCAGATCGAATATGAAGGACAGACGGCATATGTCTTTGGCGGCCTGTTAGAGTAACAACAAAGGTACGGGATTTGTTCCCGTACCTTATTTTCGTATTTTATAAAAAATTTATTTGTCAAACTATCAGTTTTTTGGTATATTGAATAATGGTGGTTACAGTAAACTGTTTTATTAGGAAAGAGAGACATGGAATTTTGAGAAAAAAATCACATATTCTTCTGGCAAGATATCTGGCGGATCAGATGACCGCATCAGAAAGTTTACAGTCACACAGAAAAGCATTTTGCCTTGGAAGCATTCTTCCGGACATTAAGCCGTCTTTTCTTACAAAACGGCATGAGTTTTTTGGTACGTTTGATGAAGTGCAGCAGAAACTCCGGTTTCTTGTAGAGGAAGGAACGGCTCTTTATAAGGAGCGGGTATTCTGGAGGCAGCTGGGCGAGGTTTTCCATTATATAGCAGATTATTTTACTTTTCCTCATAACAAAACCTTTAACGGTTCTCTTGTTGAACATAACAGTTATGAAAAAGAACTGAAAAATCAACTGAAACGCTGTATTTGTACCGGGAATGCGGATAAATATGCAAACTACGCTATCTGTTTTGAAAGTTTCGGGCAGCTTGCGGAATATATTGAGAATAAGCACAGTGCATATCTGAAAAAGGAACGGAATATTTCGGATGATATCAGATATATTCTGGATGTATGTTTTCAGGTGTTCCAGGGTGTCTGCCAGCTTTGTATGGGAGTAAACTCCGTAAATCTGTCGGTATTCACTGTTTAAAAAATATGAAAAAAATATGAATTTTGTACTAAAACCGCCGGGGCAGATGCTCCGGCGGTTGATTTTGAAAAAACTGTATGATACAATATAAAAGGTTATTTATGTAAGCACAGCATTAAGAAAGGCATACCTTTATATAGGGGAATAAAGATATGTTCTCGGAAGGGAGCAATTCTATAGAATGAAGAACAAATATTTGGCAAGATATTTATGTATCACGTTAATGGCTGCAACTGTCCTCTCAGCTCCTGTGTCAGTAATGGCAGAAGGAGAAGGAGTGCAGACAACTGCAGAGCAGGAAGGTGCTTCGGAACAGAGTGATGTTGCGCCGGCGCCTACAGCTGCACCGGCAACGCCGGTTCCGACAGCAGCCCCGGCTCCGACACAGGCTCCGGAACCAACTGCGGTTCCAACACAGGCTCCGGAGCCGACAGAAGCGCCGGAGCCAACGGGAACACCGTCACCGGTACCAACGGGGACGCCGTCTCCGGAGCCGACAGTGACACCGTCACCGGAACCAACGGGAACCCCGTCACCTGAGCCGACGGGGACACCAACTCCGGAACCTTCGGTAACACCGGAACCAAGTCCGACAGCGACGCCGACGCCGCAGCCGACAGTGACACCGATGCCAACAGTAACACCCAGTCCGGATGATCAGACCATAAAGAATCTGATTGCGGATATCGACAGACTGTCAAAGGAAAAGCTGACACTGAAGCACGAGGCGAGAGTGAAGGCACTTCGTACAGCGTATGACAAACTGACGGAAGACCGGAAGAAGCTGGTTACCAACTATGATGCTCTTGTAAACCTGGAAAAGAACATTCAGAAACTGAAACAACAAAAAGAAGAAGCAGAAGATAAAGAAAATACTGCCGATACAGATCTGTCAGACGGATCAGAAAAAGGGAAGGAGGGAACTCCCGTATATTACAGCAGCATGGTATCCAATCTGCATGCCGGAAGGGAGTTTTATCTTGACAGTCTGAAAGATAATTATCAGCTTACTTTTTCAGATGATTTTGCCTCAGTGATGGGTCAGATTGAAAAGGAATATAAAGAGAAAAATGGTTTAAAGGATGCCAGCGATACCCGTGAAAACGGACTGACAGCCTCATCTGATTCTCTTCTGGTCAGAAACTGGCAGGATATCCTTGCTGTCTATGTATACGAAAAAAGTCAACAGGGTACAAAGGAATTTAAAATGGATGCCTCTGCCAAAGAAGATCTGGCAGAAATATTTACAGAAATGAACCCGATCATCAGAGATGCGGAAAATCTGTCTCATGTTTCATACGGGAATTATCATATCAATACTTACATAAAGAAAAACAGGATTTCTCAGGAAGACAGGGCTGTCCTTAAAAAATATGTAGAAACCGACTGTAAACTGCTTTGTGCGATTGTTACAGATGCAAAAGGTTTTATCCGTCAGAGTGTTGGAGACAACGTCTCAGAAGAGAGAGTAAATGTGATTTCCGCAGCCTACTCTCTGGTAGGGGAAGTCGGATATTTCTGGGGAGGAAAGTCTACCGTCATTGGAGAAGATCCGGGCTGGGGCGCCGCCGAAAAGGTATCTGCGGCCGGAAGTCCGAGCACCGGTACAATGAGAGCTTATGGACTTGACTGCAGCGGTTTTGTTACCTGGGCGGTGATCAACGGATATCTGGATCAGAATATGCAGGAGAGCATTGGCGACGGTACATCAGCACAATGGCTGAATGCCAATGTTGTCAGTGAAGAAGATGCGCAGCCGGGAGATCTTGTATTTCAGAGCGGACCGGAGGCAGGAAGTGATAACCATGTAGGAATCATCTGTGGACAGACGGATGCAGGCGACTGGATAGCAGTGCATTGCTCTTCCAGTAAGAACGGAGTGACGGTTGGCGAAGCTTATGGTGCCAGCTTCCGGTATATCCGTCAGCCGGATTTTTATCCTACCAGGGAAGAATACGCTCAGATGCTTTCAGATGGTTCCTCTGCCAGCAATTCGGAGATTCCGGAAGATGCTTCAGAGACAGAATCTGTTGTAATTGAATCTGATATTTCTTCAGGGGATACACAGGATCTGACATCAGGAACGGAACAGGGAGAAACCGTATCGGGAAGCGATCCGGAAAATGAAGCAGATGTTGTGTTTGAAGATGACATTGAGGTAATTTTTGAAGATGTGGATGAAGAAGACGCTTTCGACGATGCAGTTGAAAATGATCCAGGAAGTGTCGAGGTGACAGACAGCCTTCAGCAGATCCTGAATCAGAATATTTCTGTTTCACAGGGACAGACATATTCTTCTTCGGAAATTCCGGATTTTGGTGACGACATAGATGTTATTTTTGAAGATTAAGCAATGATATTTTAGTATAAAAATTGCCCATGCGGAGCCGATAATGAAAACCGCATGGGCATGATTTTTCAAAGGGAGAAACAGATGAAAAAACGTCGATTTCCATGGAAGGGGATTCTTCTGGTACTGCTTTTGGGTCTGGGAATAGGTGCTTTTTTGATAAAAAATACAGATCTTCCGGAGGACTTCCGTGGAGGAGATGTTCAGGAAACACTGGAGTTTCTGCTGGAACCGGAAGAAGTCCGAAATCTTCGGAGACAGGAGGTTCCGGAACATGATGAGGGACATCAGGAGTATTATTTTAATCTGTTGGAAGAAAAAGAAAAACGGATATACAGAGAGATGCTCCGGGGAATCAGAAACAGAGAAGCGGAATTTTATCTGTCTGCTTCAGAGGATGCGTTGATCGACAGAGCATACCATGCGCTGCTTAAGGATCATCCGGAGCTTTTCTGGATACACAACAGGCAGACGGTATATCGGACAACCTATCCGGGAAAGGATTACTGCAGATTTTCTCCCGGTTATACTTATACGGCTGAGGAGACGGAGAAAATCCTTTTGGCGGCAGACCAGTCATACCAGGAACTTCTGTCGATGATTCCGGAAACAGCGGATGATTATGAAAAAGTAAAGATAGTATATACCTATCTGATCGACACAGTTGATTATGTTTCTACAGAACATGACCAGAATATTGCGGGAGCGCTGTGGAAAAAAGAAGCTGTCTGTGCCGGATATGCCAGGGCAGTACAGTACTTTCTGGAAAAACTGAATGTCTCCTGCATCTATGTGGAGGGCGACACCCGGGGAAGTACGGAAGGACATGCCTGGAATATTGTCTGTCTGGATGGCAGCTATTATTATGTTGACGCAACGAATGGAGATCAGCCGGAATTTCTGGAAGGAGATGCTGTGGAACTTGTAGAGCATAAGACGACACTTTATGATTATCTGTGTCCGTTTCCGGATGAATACAATCAGATTTATACGGCTTCCGATGAATTTCCTGTTCCTGAGTGTATATTATCAGACCGGAATTTTTATGTTCTGAATCAGGGGTGTTTTGATGTCTATGACCGGGAAATGCTTTACAGATATTGTCAGATGCGCCTGGATAATGGTGCTGCGGTGGTTCGTTTTAAATTCAGCAGTCAGGATGCGTATAATCAGGCTTACAGAGAATGGATCCAGGAGGGCTATATTGAACATATAGCAGAATATTATCTGCAGCTTTATGGATTAAACTCGGTGGAGTACCACTATGGATTATTGGAAAATATGAAAACAATGTACTTTATGTTTTAGAAGAAATTAGCCTGCAAATAAAAAGTCAAGGCTAAATTGATGAACATTGAAAAATTTATACAGGTTGAAAAAATGGGTATCA
>PPYE01293451.1_pt1 | contig 43652 bp, 38 predicted proteins | sample 1559881 | NCBI WGS metagenome assembly PPYE01 (sample SAMN08240022, study PRJNA423297) | Human gut metagenome, whole genome shotgun sequencing project.
GTTCGGGATTTGATTGATAGACTCCTTGCGGAACTGACAAAATTCCTTGAGGACATTAAAAGCCAAGAAGAACAAATTAAAGCGATCAGCGGCTCGATGGAGAAGCTTGATGAGGCAATTGAAAAGAACAAAATGACTCTCGAGTGGCTCGGAACACTCAAAAAGAAAATAGAGGGGGAATAGATAATGTTTACGTCTTTTGATGAAAAGGTTTTTTGGAAAGCTATTGAAGAAAAAGATTATACGTGCCTTAAGGTTAACACCGTAAGTTCTATGCTTGATGACCCTACTTTCGCACGAGGAGAAACCATGAAGGTTTTAGAGATTTTGGACGAAAAGGTTCCGGAAATTTTTGAGGATGAAATCAGACTGGACTATGAAGAGCGTTTAGACCGCAGTGCGTGGGACAAGAGATATTTCACGAAGCTCACATACTGGTTCCAGGAGAACTTCGCAAAAAGCAGAGTGGCATACATTAAAGAAGTTGGTAATGCGGTACATAAGGAGACTGTACAGAAGTATGATGCTTCTCTCAAGGAGCGTCCTGATGCACAGACTGTAGATGGTGGGAAACAGAAGGTGCATACGGGAAACCCTACCCAGGCACCAACGGCAAAGGGACGAAAAGTTCCGGTGGCGGGAGTAATTGCGGCAGTGGCCGTTCTGGTGCTGATAGTCATACTGCTGGTAAAACTGTTGGGCAGATAAAAAAGTTTTAGAGAAGAGCTCTGTTAAGAATCGATATACATAAGATAGAAAGGATGGATGAATATGGCTAACGAAGCTCGTGCCAAAAATCCGCTTGTTCTAGACGACCTGTATGCGGCATTTGAAGCTGGGGATAATATTGTGCTGAAAAAGTACATCACAAAGCTTTCTGACGCGCCCTGCATAGAACTGTCAGAGGATTTGAAAACTATTCAGATTGGAGAAAACGTTTCACTGTATAAAGTGGCCCAAGTGGTTTTCGACAAAAACGAAAACACGCAAGATAAGTTGACTACTGTTTATTCAACGGTTTTTTCGTTACAGAATTACGGCCTGACTATGCTTATAAACGGGCACAAAGATTCTGTTGACCTGTATGTGGGCGTGATCACAAGAAATATGCTTGCGCACATAAATGATAACGGTGCTTTGGTTCGTCTTTCTGCACTGGACAAGGATCTGACTGATAATGGAAAAGTGTTGAGGAATGCTTTCGTTGGAAACTTCCCTGGGACAGAGTTAAAACCTGTCAATAAAGTGCCTGTTAAAGACAAGGACGGGAAAATTATTGATCCGGAATGTAGAGAGAAAATAATCTGCGATTCATTTAAAAACGCAAAATATGTTTCGGCTGTAAGCAGTATCCCGGCAATTAGAAACTCCAATGAGTCAAAGAACCATGAGTTTATTCAGGGGTTGGAAAAGCTGATTGAAACAATGAAAGGCAAAGAGTATTCAGCTGTTATTATTGCCGACGTCATGAGTAATGATAAGGTTGAAACTATGTGTGCGGAGTATGAGGATATTTATTCTCAGTTGGCTCCATTCAAGGCATCAACACAAACTATCAATGCTCAAAATACGACCACGGATACGGAAGGTATTGTTAATGGCATTACGGATACAACCAATGAAACGATAGCAAAATCTGTAACACATAGTACAGCGAACTCAAAGACACATACAGACAGTATTGGCGGAAGTGTTGGTGTAAGTGTTGGTGCAAGTGCTGGAGTATCTGTCGGAGCGGGAGGGACTTCTTTAAATACGTCTGTAAACACCTCTGTAAATGCCTCTGCAAATTACAGCCATGCTTATGCAAGAACCAAGACTGAAACAGATGGCACAACTGATACAAAATCCTCTGGAACAGCGAAGTCTTTGACCGAGCAAAATTCTGTGTCAAAATCGCTTGCCACAACCAGCGGAGAATCTATTCAACTTAATTACGAGAACAGAGCGGTCAAAACACTGCTTGACCGGATTGACGAGCAGATAAAAAGGATGCGTTCCTGTGAAGATTTTGGAATGTTTGACACCTGTGCCTACTTTGCGGCTAGAGAATACGATGTTGTTGTCGCTGCGGCGAGCGCTTTTAAATCCATAACCCGTGGCGAAAATTCCTCGGTTGAATCGTCCGCCGTGAATGTATGGAAAGAAGCCGAAGATGTCGGCTATATCAAAGATTATCTGATGCGGTTTTATCATCCGGAGTTTTTGACAGTGATTGACGAAAAACATCACTACCCGACAACTGGAACAATGTTGGTAAGCGGTAAGGAACTATCTTACCAGATGGCCCTGCCCAAGAAATCTGTTGCGGGTGTTCCTGTTGTAGAGTGTACAGAATTTGGACGAGAGGTTGTTACGCTGTCAGAACATAATGGCAGCCTCCCACTTGGCAAAATTTATCATATGCATAGGGAAGAGGAAGGGATTGTTAGGCTTGATGCTAAGAGTTTGACTGCGCACGCCTTTATTACCGGATCGACTGGCGCTGGAAAGTCTACAACAATTTATAAGATTCTTGATGAACTTAATGATACAACTGTGGGCGACACAGATGAAACCGTGAAATTTATGGTGATTGAACCGGCAAAAGGTGAATATAAAAATGCTCTTGCAAAAAACAAACAGTTTAGAATTAAGGTTTACGGTACTAATCCGAACATTACAGCATTGCTAAGGATTAACCCTTTTAAGTTCCCGAGCGATAAGATTCACATTTACGAACATTTGGACAAGCTTACAGAAATTTTTAATGTTTGCTGGCCTATGTATGCCGCTATGCCTGCCGTACTCAAGGCGGCTATGGAAAATGCCTATCGTTCCGCAGGGTGGAATCTCGTCAAATCCGAGAATCCGCATGGAGAAATTTTCCCGAGTTTTGTTGATGTGGCTATGGAGGTTGAGAGATACATCAACAAAAGTGAATACTCCGAGGAAAATAAGAGCAACTATAAAGGCTCCCTGCTTACACGTTTAGAATCTCTTACCAACGGTATTAACAGTTTGATTTTTACAGCAGATGATCTTGAAGACAGTGAGCTGTTTGATGAAAATGTGATTGTAGATCTGAGCCGTGTTGGTTCCACTGAGACGAAGGCTTTGATAATGGGTATCTTAATTTTGAAATTGCAGGAACATCGGATAGCGTGTTCGGATGAACCAAACTCTGATTTGCACCATGTTACGGTTTTAGAAGAAGCGCATAATCTTTTGAAACGGACAAGTACAGAGCAAAGCTCTGAAACAGCGAACTTGCTTGGGAAATCGGTTGAAATGCTGGCGAACTCGATTGCAGAAATGCGTACTTATGGCGAGGGCTTTATTATTGCAGACCAATCTCCGGGGCTGCTTGACATGTCGGTTATTCGGAATACCAATACAAAAATTATTATGCGGCTGCCTGACTTTTCTGATCGAGAACTGGTTGGCAAAGCAGCTGGATTAAACGATGACCAGATCGTTGAAATTGCGAAACTTCCGCGAGGCGTGGCGGCTGTTTATCAGAATGACTGGATTTCGCCAGTTTTATGTAGTGTTGAAAAGCCGAAGCTGAAAGAGGGTAACTTTGTTGAGACTGCAAGCTATCCGGATGAATCGAGTGAAACGCTTTTGTTTGATTTACTGGATTCAAAGTTCCGGGCAAAATTGGACGATTTGACAGCAGAGGATGCTTTTAGAAAAGCAATTTTGAAATCGTCTGTTTCTACGGAAGTGAAAGTCAAGCTGATGGATTATCTTGCTGTAAAGAAAAGTGCGGAAAGTATCAAGATACTTGCGTCAATGATTTTTGATTACTTCAAAAATACAAAAGATGTACTTGAAAACTCAGCAGAAGAAACATCTGTGGAAGCTTTGAAAACCGCTATTATGGCGGAATTAGAGCCGTCTATTATGCAGTTTGAAGACGAACAGATTAATCTTCTTATCACGTTGATTATTAAGGAGTACACAGACAGATGTTATGTGGATTATCCGATTTGGCATGAATTTGCAATTAGAATAGCAAGGGGGGATATAATTTGAGTTTTTTCAAAGAAATCAGCACGCAGGAAAGTTACGAATCAGCTGAAACGGTAAAAGAAACTGACCGCCCTCAGGTGAAAGAGTCTGATAATCCCCGCGGGATTCCTGTTGAAAATAAGCCGTGGTCGGAAATGTCAGATGTATTTAGATCAGCCTTCAAAACTTTTGGATTTCCTGAGGAAGCAAATGATCAAAAGAAATCAGAGATAAACGAGTCGGCGGAGAACAGGGATTACTCCAAGTATCTTGAAGAAGCTGATGATGGAAAATGTTATGACAAGGAAACCGGTAAGGCGTACGATTCCATTGAGGCTTGGGAAAAGGCGCAAGAAACTTTGGCCAAGAGATACGAAGGAACATCCGAGTATTACGAGGGAAAAGCGGAAAAGGCGTATGCCCGTTTCAAAAACGCAGAACAGAATGGAGAGTCTGTTGCCGAAAAGTGGGAACACTATCAGCATTCACAGGAATATTACGCCAAAGCGGAGGAGTGCAAAGAAAAAGCGGCTCATGTACGGGAAAAACTTGGACAAGGCGAGGACGACACGAAATCAGATGTAGAGAAGAACGCGGATACGAGTGATAAGAGTGATGCGACAGACTCGCCCGAAAATCCAGAAAAGGGCAAACCGATACAAAATAAGATTGACGGTTTGCAACGAGAAGCAGAAGTTCGAAATGAGTTGGAAGAAAAATATCCTGCTGAAGAGGGATATGAAATCATTTCCGAAGCTTATCTTCGAGATGCTGATGGGAATATTGTCAAAGATCCCGAAACAGGAAAAGCAAGAAGAATAGACTTTGTTGTTGTCAAGGACGGGAAAGTAGTTGCATCTATTGAGGTTACCTCTAAAACGGCAGACAAGAGTGACCAGCTTGCGAAAGAAAGCAGAATAAGGGATAATGGGGGAAATTATGTCCGTGACAACAATGGCAATCTGGTTAAAATACCGAGTGATGTTCAGACTCAAGTGGATAGGAGAGATTGATTGTGAAAATATTTGATAAAGCATCCTGGCAAATAGATAATGGCATAAGTGAAGAAATTGTAATTGCTCATTTTGAATTCATTTTTGAGTGGTTAAAAGAACATGATATGCTGAATCAAGATGGAAAAGAGATTTTGGAAATTGGTATAGACGATGATGTTTCATTGCATGAAGGGTTGCTGAACAAAAGCGGCCTAGATTTCTTGAACAAATTTTATGACAAGCTAATTGCCGATTCGGAATATGATGTGTCTCGTGAAAGAGAATTAATTGAAAAATTCTTTTATTGATTTTATGCGATTATCTATTGACAGTGCGGTAAGAATATGATATTTTATCTAAAGACTGCCGAAGACAGCAGGTGCGAAAGCGTAAGTAGAGATACGCCTGCCGAGGAGAGTTAGATTCGCGTGTTGAATTTATGAGTCCTCCATGTCTATTGGCATGGAGGCTTTTTATATTTCCTGAAAGCAGTCAAAAATCTTATAAGGAGGTATATTATTCGTGGCAAAAGTGGAATTAAAACAACCAATCGTACAGGCTATTGCAGAAGATGTCAAAGATGCAGCAAGCGTTGTGCTGGTAGACTACCGCGGACTGACAGTTGCGCAGGATACAGAACTGCGTAAACAGTTAAGAGAAGCTGGGATCACCTACAAGGTTTATAAGAACACAATGATGAAAAGAGCGTTCGAAGGAACAGATTTTGCTGTTCTGGATGAGCATCTGGAAGGCCCGAGTGCGATCGCTGTGTCCAAAGATGATGCAACAGCACCGGCAAGAATTCTCTGCAAATTTGCAAAAGACGCAAAGGCCCTGGAGCTGAAAGCGGGTGTGGTTGAAGGCACATTATATGATGTGGACGGACTGACAGAACTGTCTAAGATCCCATCAAGAGAAGAACTGCTGTCCAAGCTGCTTGGAAGCCTGCAGTCACCGATCACCAACCTTGCACGTGTCCTGAACCAGATTGCAGAAAAGGGCGGCGCAGAGAACTGCGAAGCTGCTCCAGCTGAGGAAGCGGCAGAAGAAGCTCCTGCAGCAGAGGAGGCTCCGGCAGAGGAGGCACCTGCAGCAGAAGAAGCACCGGCAGAAGAGTAAACCGGAAGAAACAAAATAACAAAAATAAAAATGGAGGAAAATAAAATGGCAAAAATGACAACAGCAGAATTTATTGATGCTATCAAAGAGTTATCTGTATTAGAGTTAAATGATCTTGTAAAAGCTTGCGAAGAAGAATTTGGCGTATCTGCAGCAGCAGGCGTTGTAGTAGCAGCAGCAGGCGGAGATGGAGCTGCAGCAGCAGAAGAGAAGGATGAGTTTGATGTAGAACTGGTATCCGCTGGAGCATCCAAGGTAAAAGTTATCAAAGTTGTTCGTGAGATCACAGGTCTTGGACTGAAAGAGGCTAAGGCTCTGGTAGACGAAGCTCCGAAGGTAGTAAAAGAGGCTGTTTCCAAGGCAGAGGCTGAGGAGATCAAGGCTAAACTTGAGGCTGAAGGCGCTGAAGTTAACATGAAATAATTGCAGACCGGAAGGTTTGTCAAAATGGGGACGTACACTTTTTGTAAAAGTGTACGTCCCCATTTGTCGTTATGACACTTTGCCAAGAAGGATGGCCTCCAGAACCAGGATGGTCAGAAACAGGAGGTTCCAGGCGGTGAAAACCTTTAAGAAGCGCCGTTTGCTTCCGGGATACTTTTTTGTTACGATTTTATAAGAAATCAGGCTTGCCAGGGAGGCAATCAGTGTTCCTAGTCCGCCCAGGTTTACCCCTGTAAGGAGCGGCTGTATCTGTCCGGTAAAGCCGGAGAGGAGAATTGCTGCCGGTACGTTGCTGATGATCTGACTGACCAGGATTCCTGCCAGCAGTTCCTGGCCGGTGACAGCCTGAACAAGGGCGTCGCTGACGAGAGGGATGCGTTTCATATTTCCTACAAAGATAAAGAAAAAGAGGAATGTAAAAAGGAGGAAATAGTCTACCTCCAGATAAAGCCTGCGGTCCAGGAGCGCCACGGCGGCTGCCACACAAATAAGTACCGGAAGGTATGGCAGGATGTGGAAGACCACTAAAAGACACAGGAGAAGGAGGACTAGGAAGGGCAGGACTTCCATAGCCATATGTCTTTTATCTGGATGCCAGTCTGTACCTGCAGCTACCTCCATCAGTGGCTCGTCCCGGCCGATGATGCATACTGCCAGAAGAAGTGCAAGAGACAGGCCGGCATAGGGCAGTACAGCTGCGGCAAACTGACTGATCGTAAGGCCTGAGATAGAGTATAAATACAGGTTCTGGGGATTGCCGATAGGGGTGGCCATGCTCCCCAGATTTGCTCCGATTGTCTCCAGAACTGCCAGCTTTACGATCCGGTCCTCATGCCCGGTCATCCGGAATACCAGCATGGTAAATGGAATAAAGGTAAGTAATGTGACGTCATTTGTGATAATCATGCTGGAAAAGAAGCAAAGGAGTACCATAATTGCTGACAGGGCTCGCAGGCTGTCTGCCCGCTTAAGAAGCGCATGCCCCAGCAAAGTGAAAAGCCCTTTGGACCTGAGCCCGGCCACCAGGATCATCAGGCAGAACAGGAGCGCTATGGTTCTCCAGTCCGGATAGGTAAAATATGCTTCATCGGGCCGCACAAGAAAAGCGGACAGGATGGCCAAAAGGAGTGCGGCACAAAATACAGTTTCATTTTTCAGGATGTTTTTCAGGATTGTCTTTGCCATTTCTATTTCTCCATGCGGGCGGTATTATGTCGGCGCAAACTGGCTGTTGTACAGGCTGGCATAGAAACCGCCTTTTGCCAGCAGTTCTTCATGGGTTCCCTTTTCGATGATATGTCCCTGATCCATGACCAGGATCACGTCTGCGTTCTGGATAGTGGAGAGCCGGTGGGCGACGATAAAGCTGGTGCGGCCCTTCATCAGGTTCTCGAAGGCCCGCTGGATCCGGAGTTCTGTCATGGTGTCGATGGAGGAGGTGGCCTCGTCCAGGATCAGCATCGGTGGCAGGCACAGCATGATGCGGGCGATGCAGAGCAGCTGCTTCTGGCCCTGGGACAGATTTTCACCGCCTTCGGTGATGATGGTATCGTACCCGTTCGGCAGGCGCATGATAAAGTTGTGGGCGTAGGCCTTCTTTGCGGCTTCGATGATTTCCTCTTCCGGGGCGTCGGGGCGGCCATAGGCGATGTTGTCCCGGATAGAAGCGGAACGGAGCCAGGTCTCCTGGAGAACCATTCCGTAGCTGCTGCGAAGAGACTGGCGGGTCAGATTCCGAATGTCGCAGCCGTCCACTATGATGGATCCGGAGCGGACGTCATAGAACCGCATCAGCAGGTTGATCAGCGTAGTCTTCCCGCAGCCGGTGGGGCCGACGATGGCAATGCGCTGCCCCGGCGTTACATGCAGATTTAAGTCCTGGATCAATGGAATGTCCGGCGCGTAGGAAAAGTCTACATGCTCCAGGCGGATATCTCCTTTTGGATCGGATAGTACTTTGGCGTTTTCCGGCTCCGGGGTCTCGGCAGCCTCATCCAGAAATGCAAAGACTCTGGCGGCGGAGGCGATGGAGTTCTGGAATTCGGTCAGCACACTGGTGATATCATTGAACGGTTTGGTGTACTGATTGGTGTAGCTTAGGAAGCTGGAAAGCTGTCCTACTGTCAGCATCCCCCGGATTACACCGAAGCAGCCGGCGATGGTCACGCCTGCATAGATGCAGGAGTACATAAACCGGGTGGAGGGGTTGGTGATGGAAGAGAAGAAGGTGGCTTTTAAGGAATATCCGGAAAGCCGTTCGTTGATCTCTTCAAACTCCCGGACCGCTTCCTCCTGATGCCCGAAGGCCTGCACTACTTTGATGCCGCCCAGCATCTCGTTGGTAAAGCCGGTCAGTTCCCCGCGGGTTTCGGACTGCTTCTTGAACATGGTGAAGGATTTTCTGGAAATAAAGTTGGCCACCAGGAAGGACATGGGGCTTAAAACCACCACGACCAGAGTGATCCAGGGATTGATGCTGAGCATAAAGCCGATGGTGCCAAGGATGGTGACGCTGCTTGTGAACACCTGGGTAAAGCCCAGAAGCAGGCCGTCGGAAAACTGATCAATATCCGTGATGATCCGGCTGATCAGATCTCCGGAGGAGTGGCGGTCCACATAGGACAGGGGCAGCTCCTGGAGATGCTCGAAGGCCTGGGTGCGTAAGGATCGCACGATCCGGTAGGTGATCAGATTATTGACATGGTTCATGATCCATTGGGCAATGGCTGTGATGGAAATGGAAACTGAGATGCCGGTGATCAAGGTAAAGAGGGTCTGGAAATCTACCAGGTTTTCTCCGGCGATCGCATCCACCGCGTGCCCGGTCAGGATCGGAACATATAAAGTCAGGGCGACGGTCAGAACGGACAGGACGAGGGATAAAACCACCAGCGGCAGGTAAGGACGGATGTACCGGAGGATCCGCCGCAGTGTCTGAGGGCTCTGTGTGTTTTTTCGATTAAGCATGAATGCCTGCCTCCTTTCTGACAGATTGTGATGCGCAGATTTCCTGATAGACAGGATTGGTTTCCAGAAGTTCCCGGTGGGTGCCGCATCCGGCGATATGTCCGTCTTCCATGACAAGGATTCTGTCCGCGCTTTTGACGGCGGAAACCCGCTGGGAGATCAGGAATACGGTGCTGTGACCGGTAGACTCCTTTAATGCTTTGCGGAGCCTTGCGTCTGTGGCGAAGTCCAGGGCGGAAGCGCTGTCGTCCAGGATCAGGATTTCCGGCGCGCCTACCAGAGCGCGGGCAATGGTGAGGCGCTGCTTCTGTCCGCCGGACAGATTGGAGCCTCCCTGCTGAATGGCAAGATCAAGTCCCAATCCTTTTGCATCCACAAAATCCTTTGCCTGGGCAATTGTGAGAGCCTGGTAAATCTCTTCGTCAGAGGCGTCCCGTTTTCCCCACTGCATATTCTTGCGCAGGGAGCCGGAGAATAAGGCGGCTTTCTGGGGGACGATACCGATATGCCGGCGTATGGAAGCGGGCGCCAGCCGGCGGATATCCTGTCCGAACAGCCGGATGGTTCCTTCGGTGCTGTCGTAAAAGCGGGGGATGAGGCTTGCCAGTGTAGACTTCCCGGAGCCGGTTCCTCCGATAATACCGATGGTTTCCCCTGGCATAGCGGTGAAAGAAAGACCCTGCAGAGTCTTGGATTTTGCCCCGGCGTAAGTAAAACCGACATTTTCAAATGCCACGGCAGGGATATTGCCGCAAGAAGGATCCGGGATTTCCAGTGGCGTTCCTTCGGCTGAGATGGAGGACTTTTGTTCAAAAATAGTGTTGACCCTGGAAAGGCCTGCCATGGCCCGGGACAGCAAAATGATCAGATTTGCCAGCTTGACAAGCTCGGTCAGAATCTGTGACATATAGTTGATCAAAGCAATAATCTGTCCCTGGGTCAGCCTTCCGGCATCTACCTGGTGCCCGCCGAAATACAGGATGGCTATGATACCCAGGTTGATGATCACATAGGTCATGGGATTCAGAAGTGCAGATATTTTCCCGACAAAAACCTGTTTCTTATAAAAATCTGCAGTTTCATCCTGAAATCTTGCTTTTTCTGACTCCTGTCTGGAAAAGGCCCGGATCACCCGGATTCCCAGCAGATTTTCCCGGGTGCTTAAAAGGATCTTGTCCAGCTGTTTCTGTACCTTCTTATATAAAGGCATGCTGATCAAAAGGATAGCGAATACCACCACTAGAAGTGCGGGAATGGTGATGGCAAACGGAACCGCCGCTTTTATGTCTACGGTAAAGGCCATGATCATGGCGCCGATGACAACGAAGGGAGAACGAAGGAACAGGCGGAGAAACATATTGACTCCGTTCTGGACCTGGTTTACGTCTACGGTCATCCGGTTGATCAGCGTGGAAGTCCCGATGGTGTCGATTTCCTGATAGGACAGATTGTTAATATGCGCAAACAGGTCGCGCCGGATCATCTTTCCTGTGGAAATAGCGGATTTTGCAGCAAAGTACTGGGCGGTCAAAGAGAAAGTAAAGCCGATGATTCCAAGAAGAATCATAAGGCCGCCCATTTTCCAGAGATAAGCGGGGTTTTTGCCTGCTATGCCGATGTCGATCATTCTTGCGACTACCAGAGGAATAAAAAGCTCGAAGGTCGCTTCCAGCATTTTAAACAAGGGAGCCAGCAGAGTGATGACTGGATGGTGTTTTAAATAGCTCAGTAATCGTTTCATAAAGAAAACTCTCCTTTTTATCAGTACAGGTGCTCAAAGATATCTTTTCTTTCCTATATAATATAAAAATGTGCTCGGAAGATATCGGTTTATTTTACCATATTAAGAAGGCGACGGGAACTGTAATTAGAAAATTCATAAAAATTCGTTGACAAGCCTTGACAAGGTATGATAATATAAAAAATGCGCTATTGTGGAAACTTATGCCATAAATCCTTGTATACAAGAGAGAAAACATGAGAAATCCACAGGTTTTGCAACTGTTATGGGCGACTCGTAGCCCGACAAAAAATATATGAGGAGTGAAACGTCAATATGGAGAAAAACAGAATTCGTCCCATCAAAAGCGGAAAGAGTTCACGCATGAGCTATTCCAGGCAAAAAGAAGTGCTTCAGATGCCGAATCTGATCGAAGTCCAGAAGGATTCCTATCAGTGGTTCCTGGATGAGGGATTAAAAGAAGTGTTTGATGACATTTCTCCGATTGCTGATTACAGCGGTCATTTAAGTCTGGAATTTGTTGACTTTACCTTGTGCGAGGACGATGTGAAATACTCGATCGAAGAGTGTAAGGAGCGGGATGCAACTTATGCGGCACCGCTGAAGGTAAGGGTAAGACTTCATAATAAAGAAACAGATGAGATCAACGAGCATGAGATCTTTATGGGTGATTTGCCGCTGATGACCAGTACCGGTACGTTTGTGATCAATGGTGCCGAGCGTGTCATCGTAAGTCAGCTAGTGCGTTCACCTGGTATTTATTATGCGATCGCACATGATAAATTAGGCAAAAGATTGTTTTCTTCTACCGTGATCCCGAACCGCGGGGCATGGCTGGAGTATGAGACTGATTCCAATGACGTTTTTTATGTACGAGTAGATAGAACTAGAAAGGTACCGATCACTGTGCTGATCCGTGCGCTGGGAATCGGTACAAATCCGGAGATCATCGAGCTGTTTGGCGAAGAGCCGAAGATCATGGCGAGCTTTGAAAAGGATGCGGCAACCAACTATCAGGAAGGACTTCTGGAGCTGTATAAGAAGATCCGTCCGGGAGAGCCGCTGGCAGTTGACAGTGCAGAAAGCCTGATCACCAGCATGTTCTTTGACCCGAGACGTTATGACCTGGCGAAGGTAGGAAGATACAAGTTTAATAAAAAACTGATGCTCCGCAACCGTATCAGCGGCCATGTGCTGGCGGAGACGGTTGCAAGCCCGATCACCGGCGAAGTGATCGCGGAAGCAGGAACCAAGGTGACCAGAGAGCTGGCAGACCAGATCCAGAATGCGGCAGTTCCTTATGTGTGGATCGAGCGTCCGGACGAGGAGAGGAACATTAAAGTCCTTTCTAATATGATGGTGGATCTTACATCTATCGTAGATGTAGATCCGGAGGAAGTAGGGGTTACGGAGCTGGTATATTATCCGGTTCTGGCGGGAATCCTGGAAGAGACGGCAGGCGATGTGGATGAACTGAAGCATGCCATCAGGAGGGATATCCATGACCTGATCCCGAAACACATCACAAAAGAGGACATCCTGGCTTCCATCAACTACAATATCCATCTGGAGTATGGCCTTGGAAATGATGACGATATCGACCACCTGGGCAACCGTCGGATCCGTTCTGTAGGCGAACTTCTGCAGAACCAGTACCGGATCGGACTTTCCAGACTGGAGAGAGTGGTAAGAGAACGTATGACCACACAGGATCTGGAGGGAATCTCCCCTCAGTCCCTGATCAATATCAAGCCGGTAACGGCAGCAGTGAAGGAGTTCTTTGGATCCTCCCAGCTGTCCCAGTTCATGGATCAGAACAACCCGCTGGGTGAGCTGACGCACAAGAGACGTCTGTCTGCCCTGGGACCGGGAGGTCTGTCCAGAGACCGTGCCGGATTCGAGGTGCGTGACGTACACTATTCCCACTATGGAAGAATGTGTCCGATCGAGACGCCTGAAGGTCCGAACATCGGTCTGATCAACTCCCTGGCATGCTATGCCAGAATCAATCAGTACGGATTCGTTGAGGCTCCGTACCGTAAGATCAATCATGATGATCCGAAGAATCCGGTGGTTACGGATGAAGTCGTATACATGACGGCGGATGAGGAAGATAATTACCACGTGGCACAGGCCAATGAGCCTCTGGATGAAGAAGGACACTTCATTAATAAAAATGTTTCCGGTCGTTACCGCGAAGAGACACAGGAGTACGAAAGAAGCATGTTTGATTACATGGATGTATCGCCTAAGATGGTGTTCTCCGTGGCAACAGCGCTGATCCCGTTCCTGGAGAACGATGATGCCAACCGTGCGCTGATGGGATCCAACATGCAGCGTCAGGCGGTTCCGCTTCTGATGACCGAGGCTCCGGTCGTTGGAACTGGTATGGAAGAAAAAGCAGCAGTGGACTCCGGAGTCTGCGTGATCGCAGAAGAAGGCGGCGTGGTAGAGCGCTCCACATCTGCAGAGATTACGATCCGCCAGGACGACGGCAACTTAAAGAAATATAAGCTGACCAAGTTCTTAAGAAGTAACCAGAGCAACTGCTACAACCAGAGACCGATCGTCTTCAAGGGAGACCGCGTGGAGGCAGGCGAAGTGATCGCTGACGGACCGTCCACATCCAATGGCGAGATGGCTCTTGGAAAGAACCCGCTGATCGGATTTATGACCTGGGAAGGCTATAACTACGAGGATGCGGTACTGTTAAGTGAAAGACTGGTACAGGATGATGTTTACACATCCGTACACATTGAAGAATATGAGGCAGAAGCCCGCGATACCAAGCTGGGGCCGGAAGAGATCACCCGTGACATTCCGGGCGTTGGTGATGATGCGCTGAAGAACCTGGATGAGAGAGGAATCATCCGCATCGGTGCGGAAGTGCGTGCAGGAGATATCCTGGTAGGAAAGGTAACTCCTAAGGGAGAGACCGAGCTTACCGCTGAGGAGCGTCTGCTCCGTGCGATCTTCGGTGAAAAGGCACGTGAAGTCAGAGATACATCTCTGAAGGTTCCGCACGGCGAATACGGTATCGTTGTAGATGCCAAGGTGTTCACCAGAGCAAACGGCGACGAGCTGTCACCGGGTGTAAACCAGGCAGTGCGCATTTACATTGCACAGAAGAGAAAGATCTCTGTCGGAGATAAAATGGCGGGACGTCACGGAAATAAGGGTGTCGTTTCCCGTGTGCTTCCGGTAGAGGATATGCCGTTCCTGCCAAACGGACGGCCGCTGGATATCGTGCTGAATCCGCTGGGTGTACCTTCCCGTATGAATATCGGACAGGTACTGGAGATCCATCTGTCTCTGGCGGCAAAAGCACTGGGATTCAACATTGCCACACCGGTATTCGACGGTGCGGACGAGAATGATATTATGGATACTCTTGACCTGGCCAACGATTATGTCAACTTAAGCTGGGAAGAGTTTGAAGCAAAGCATAAAGAAGAGCTGCTTCCGGAAGTGCTGCAGTATCTGTCTGACAACCGTGAGCACAGAAAACTCTGGAAAGGCGTGCCGATCTCCAGAGACGGTAAGGTGCGTCTGCGTGACGGCCGTACAGGAGAATATTTCGACAGCCCGGTTACCATCGGACACATGCACTATCTGAAGCTGCACCATCTGGTAGACGATAAGATCCATGCACGTTCTACCGGACCATACTCTCTGGTAACACAGCAGCCGCTGGGTGGAAAGGCACAGTTCGGCGGACAGCGTTTCGGAGAGATGGAAGTCTGGGCACTGGAGGCGTACGGCGCATCTTACACCCTGCAGGAGATCCTGACCGTGAAGTCTGACGACGTGATCGGACGTGTGAAGACCTACGAGGCCATCATCAAGGGTGAAAATATTCCTGAGCCGGGTATTCCGGAGTCCTTCAAGGTGCTCTTAAAAGAGCTGCAGTCTCTGGGCCTGGATGTGCGCGTCTTAAGAGACGACAATACAGAGGTCGAGATCATGGAAACCGTAGACATGGGCGAGACAGATTTCCGCTCCCTCATCGAAGGAGACAGGAAATACCGTCAGGATGATAATCTTGGCGCTCAGGGGTATACGGAGCAGGAATTCCAGGGAGAAGAGCTGGTAGATGTGGAAGAAGAGCCGGAAGAAGATCATTACGAACTGGAATTTGAAGAAACTGATGACTTTGCATTTGATGATTTATCAGATGATGAATAGGAAGGAGTGCCAGGATGCCAGAAAATAGTAAAGAACAAACTTATCAGCCAATGACGTTTGATGCGATAAAGATCGGTTTGGCATCGCCTGAAAAGATTCTCGAGTGGTCCCGGGGAGAGGTAACCAAGCCGGAGACCATTAACTACAGAACGCTGAAGCCGGAAAAAGACGGTCTGTTCTGCGAGAAGATCTTCGGACCAAGCAAGGACTGGGAGTGCCACTGTGGAAAATATAAAAAGATCCGCTATAAAGGCGTGGTATGTGACCGCTGTGGAGTAGAGGTTACGAAGTCCAGCGTACGCCGCGAGCGTATGGGACATATCGCCCTTGCAGCGCCGGTATCTCATATCTGGTACTTTAAGGGAATCCCGAGCCGTATGGGACTGATCCTGGATCTGTCCCCGCGGACACTGGAGAAGGTTCTGTACTTTGCTTCTTACATTGTGCTGGACAAAGGAGAGACCGATCTTCAGTATAAACAGGTGCTTTCTGAGCAGGAATACCAGGAAGCAAGAGAGACCTGGGGCAACCGTTTCCGTGTAGGAATGGGAGCAGAATCCATCCAGGAGCTTCTGCAGGCTATTGATCTGGATAAAGAATATGAAGAACTGCAGGAAGGATTAAAGGGCGCTACCGGACAGAAGCGGGCCCGTATCGTGAAACGTCTGGAGGTAGTAGAGGCGTTCCGCGAGTCCGGCAATAAGCCGGAGTGGATGATCCTGACTGCTATCCCGGTGATCCCGCCGGATCTGCGTCCGATGGTACAGCTGGACGGCGGACGTTTTGCCACCAGCGATTTGAATGATCTGTACCGCCGGATCATCAACAGAAATAACCGTCTGAAACGCCTGTTAGAGCTGGGCGCTCCGGACATTATCGTAAGAAATGAAAAGAGAATGCTGCAGGAAGCAGTGGACGCCCTGATCGACAACGGCCGCCGCGGCCGTCCGGTCACAGGACCTGGAAACAGAGCCCTGAAGTCCCTGTCTGACATGCTGAAGGGTAAATCCGGACGTTTCCGTCAGAACCTGCTGGGTAAACGTGTCGACTACTCCGGACGTTCCGTTATCGTAGTCGGACCGGAACTTAAGATTTATCAGTGCGGTCTGCCAAAAGAGATGGCGATCGAGCTGTTCAAGCCTTTCGTTATGAAAGAGCTGGTGCAGAACGGAACTGCACACAATATCAAGAACGCCAAGAAGATGGTGGAAAGACTGGAGCCGCAGGTTTGGGACGTACTGGAAGACGTCATCAAAGAGCATCCGGTTATGCTGAACCGTGCCCCTACGCTGCACCGTCTGGGAATCCAGGCCTTCGAGCCGATCCTGGTAGAAGGTAAGGCGATCAAGCTGCATCCGCTGGTATGTACCGCTTACAATGCGGACTTCGACGGAGACCAGATGGCGGTTCACCTTCCGCTGTCCGTAGAAGCGCAGGCAGAGTGCCGCTTCCTTCTGCTGTCACCGAACAACCTTCTGAAGCCTTCTGACGGAGGCCCGGTTGCGGTGCCGTCTCAGGATATGGTACTGGGTATCTATTATCTGACCCAGGAGCGTCCGGGGGCAAAAGGAGAAGGAAAAGCGTTCAAGAGCGTCAATGAGGCGCTGCTGGCTTATGAGAACCAGGCAATTACCCTTCATTCCAAGATCAAAGTCCGCGTAAACAAGACTATGCCGGACGGAACCGTAAAGAGCGGTGTGATCGAGTCTACACTGGGAAGATTCCTGTTTAATGAGATCATTCCACAGGATCTTGGATTTGTAGACAGAGAGCAGGAAGGAAACGAGCTGCTGCTTGAGGTAGATTTCCATGTTGGAAAGAAACAGCTCAAGCAGATCCTGGAGAAGGTCATCAATACCCACGGATCCACAGCTACCGCGGAAGTGCTGGATGCTGTAAAATCCATCGGATATAAATTCTCCACACGCGCGGCTATGACCGTATCTATTTCTGATATGACCGTGCCGCCGCAGAAGCCTGAGATGATCAAACAGGCACAGGATACCGTAGATAAGATCACCAAGAACTACAAGCGTGGTCTGATTACGGAGGAAGAGCGTTACAAAGAAGTCGTAGAGACATGGAAGGCAACCGACGATGCACTGACAGAGGCACTGCTTTCCGGTCTGGATAAATACAATAACATCTATATGATGGCGGACTCCGGAGCCCGTGGTTCTGACAAGCAGATCAAACAGCTTGCGGGTATGCGTGGTCTGATGGCAGATACGACAGGACGTACCATCGAGCTGCCGATCAAGTCCAACTTCCGTGAAGGTCTGGACGTACTGGAGTACTTCATGTCCGCCCATGGAGCGCGTAAAGGACTTTCCGATACGGCGCTTCGTACCGCCGACTCTGGATACCTGACCAGACGTCTGGTAGACGTTTCCCAGGAACTGATCATCCACGATGTAGATTGTGTGGATGAGGGTGCTGAGATTCCGGGAATGTATGTCAGGGCATTTATGGACGGCAACGAAGAGATCGAGAGCTTACAGGAGCGTATCACAGGACGCTATCTGTGCGAAGATATCAAAGATAAAGACGGCAATGTGCTGGTAAAAGCAAACCACATGGTTACACCGAAGCGTGCGGAGCTGATCGCAAAGAAAGGTGTGGATGAAAACGGAGAGCCTCTGACAAAGATCAAGATCCGTACCATCCTGACCTGCCGTTCTCACCGTGGTGTCTGCGCGAAGTGCTACGGCGCCAACATGGCGACCGGCGAGCCGGTACAGGTAGGTGAGGCTGTAGGTATTATCGCCGCACAGTCCATCGGAGAGCCTGGTACCCAGCTGACCATGCGTACCTTCCATACCGGTGGTGTGGCCGGTGACGATATCACACAGGGTCTTCCCCGTGTCGAAGAGCTTTTTGAGGCAAGAAAGCCGAAGGGACTTGCGATCATCACAGAATTTGCAGGTACTGCTACTATCAATGATACGAAGAAGAGACGCGAGATCATCGTGACTAATCACGAGACCGGCGAGTCCAAGGCGTACCTGATCCCGTACGGATCCAGGATCAAGATCCAGGACGGCGCGGAACTGGAGGCCGGCGATGAGCTGACAGAAGGTAGTGTAAATCCGCATGATATCCTGAAGATCAAAGGACTGCGTGCCGTACAGGACTACATGCTCCAGGAAGTACAGCGTGTATACCGCCTGCAGGGTGTTGATATCAACGATAAGCATATCGAGGTGATCGTGCGCCAGATGCTGAAGAAAGTACGCGTGGAGGAAGCAGGAGATACCGAATTCCTTCCGGGCACAAATGTGGATCGTCTGGTATTCGAGGACGTCAACGAGCAGCTGGAAAAAGAAGGAAAGACTCCGGCTACCGGAGAACAGATCATGCTTGGTATCACCAAGGCATCTCTGGCTACTAATTCCTTCCTGTCCGCGGCATCCTTCCAGGAGACCACCAAGGTACTGACGGAAGCAGCTATCAAGGGCAAGATTGACCCGCTGGTAGGATTGAAGGAAAATGTCATCATCGGTAAACACATTCCGGCAGGTACCGGTATGCACAAATACCGCGATATCCGCCTGGATACAGATATGTCCCTGGATGATGAGATTATGTTCAGCGAGGAAGAGCTGGAGGGAGAAGATACTGTGATCGGAGATGCCGGCGCAGAAGAACTTCCGGATACAGCTGAGGAAGGCGTGTTTGCAGAAGCGGCGCCAGAGGAAGCTGTCACGGCAGAAGAATAGAGACAGAGTTATCAGAATTGTCAAGCAGAAGGGAAGCCTGAAAATGGCTTCCCTTTTTTCTATGGAACGAAAGGGAAGAAATTGACATTTCGGGACGGTGATACTATAATATTTTTTGGAAAGAATCGGCGGCTTACTGCTGATCTTGAATGTCTTTTTAAAGAAAGGTTGGGGAAAAATGGACCAGAACAAAGTATCTAGAGTATTGAAATCAATGGAAGAAAAAGGAGTTCCTCAGATGATCATTTCCGATCCGGTTGCGATCTTCTATCTGACTGGAAAGTGGATCTTCCCGGGAGAAAGACTCCTGGCGCTGTATCTGAATGTAAATGGCAATCATCAGATGATCATCAACAAGCTGTTCCCGCAGGAATCAGATCTTGGAGTAGCAATCACCTACTATGATGATATTGAGGACGGAGTAGAGATCTTAAGCAGATTCGTAGAAAAAGACAAAGTGATGGGAATCGACAAGACATGGCCTTCCAAATTCCTGATCCGTCTGCAGGAGCTGGGCGGCGGAAGCAAGTTTGTCAATGGATCACCGATCATTGACTACATCCGTATGGTCAAAGATGAAAAAGAGCAGGAGCTGATGAGAGAATCCTCCAGAATCAACGATATCGCTATGGAGAGGATCATTCCATGGGTAGTAAAGGGCCTGACAGAGAAAGAACTGAACGCAAAGATGCGTGAGATCTACAAAGAGCTGGGATGCGAGGACGTATCCTTTGATCCAATCACCGCATATGGACATGGCGCAGCGGATCCGCATCACGTAACAGATGATTCCAAGGGAAAACGCGGCGACTGTGTAATCCTGGATATCGGAGCGTTCAAGGATAACTATGCATCAGATATGACCAGAACCGTATTCATCGGTGAAGTTTCCGACCGCGCAAGAGAAATCTATGACATTGTCTGCGAAGCAAACAGACGCGGTATTGAAGCTGCGAAACCGGGCAACCGTATGTGTGATGTAGACCTGGCGGCAAGAAATTACATAGAGGAGAAGGGATACGGACAGTATTTCACTCACAGAACCGGACATTCTATCGGACTTGAGGATCACGAGTTCGGCGATGTTTCTTCAGTAAATGAAGATATCATCCAGGTTGGACAGTGCTTCTCTGTAGAGCCGGGTATCTACCTTCCGGATGAGAATATCGGTGTCCGCATCGAGGATCTGGTAATCATCACAGAGGATGGCTGCGAAGTTCTGAATCACTTCACAAAAGATCTGATCGTAGTTCCAGAGGAATAAGCAAAAAACACGGCTGAATAGTTGTGAAAATACAAAGAGCAGAGATTCTGAATATAGAATTTCTGCTCTTTCTGTGTTACAATGGTTGAAGCATATGAAGAGTATGAAGCGAAGGAGGAATTGAAAAATGGATCGGGAACAGGCACATGCAATACTGATGAAATATATGGAGGGAGAGAATTATATCACTCACTCCTATGCAGTAGAAGCAATCATGAGAGGACTGGCAAAAAGACTGGCGCCAGATGAGGTCGAATACTGGGGAATTGTAGGTCTTCTGCATGATCTGGATGAGGAGCAGTGTGACTGGAGAAATGACATGAGTGTGCATGGCCCTACATCTGTGGAGATCCTGAAAAAGGAAGGGATCGAAGATAAGGTATTGTTTGATGCAATCTGTGCTCACAACCCGAAAAGCGGGGTGAAGGCGAAGACGAAGCTACAGTATGCCATCCTGTCGGCAGATCCTATGAGCGGATTTGTGAAAGCTGTTGCACAGATATATCCGGATAAAAAGATTGCTAGCGTAAAACATAAATCTGTAATGAAGAGGTTTAATGAACACCGGTTTGCAGCCGGAGCGAACCGTGATTACATGGAAGCGATCGAGTTTACAGGACTAAGCCTTGATGACCTGATTGATGTGGCTCTGGAAGAGATGGGTGCAATTTCAGATGTCCTGGGATTGTAATGATACAATATTATCATATATTTGAGAGGAAAATCATATGAATACGACATTGATTATCATGGCGGCCGGAATCGGCTCCCGGTATGGCGGCGGGATCAAACAGCTGGCAAAGATGGGAAAGCACGGTGAAATCATCATGGATTATTCTATCTATGATGCGAAGGAGGCGGGATTTGATAAAGTGGTCTTTATCATCCGCAAGGATATTGAGGAAGAGTTTAAGGCAGTCATTGGAGACCGCATCAGGAAGCATATCGATGTAGAGTATGTGTTCCAGGAGCTTTCCGATATTCCGGAGGGCTTTCAGGTGCCGGAGGGACGGACCAAGCCCTGGGGAACGGGACAGGCCATCCTGTGCTGTAAGGATGTGGTAAAGGAGCCGTTTGTTATCATCAACGCAGACGACTATTACGGGAAAGAGGCCTTCCGTAAGCTGCACGGTTTTCTGGTTGAAAAGGAAGCGTGCGATGCAGAATTCTGTATGGGTATGGCAGGGTTTGTACTGAAAAATACCTTGAGTGAGAACGGAACAGTCACCAGGGGAATCTGCAGAGCGGATGAAAACGATTTCCTGACACATGTGGTAGAGACGACCGGGATTGGCAGAGATGAGGATGGGAAGCTTTTCTGTGACGATCCGGGCGTACAGGAATGGTTTACAGAGAATGAGCGGGTGTCTATGAATATGTGGGCCGGAGAGCCCTCGTTTATCGACTATCTGGGAAAAGGGTTCCGGGAATTTCTGGAGGATCCGTCGGGGGATCCGCTGAAGAAGGAATACCTTCTGCCAACCATTGTGGATAAACTGATCCGGGAGGGACGTGCCCGGGTGAAGGTGCTGGAGACCCAGGACAAGTGGTTTGGAGTCACTTACAAGGAGGATAAGCCTGCAGTGGAGGAGGCATTTGGCCGGCTGATCGCAGACGGCGTGTATCCGGAGAATTTGTGGGGGGAATAAAAAGACAACAGAAGACCCTTTGAAAAGTCTGAAGACCGGGAAGTTTTCCCGGTCTTTTTATGTGCAGCGGTAAAAGGCATGATCAAAATGGAGGTTCAAAATTCAGGGACCATATGCTATACTGGGGACACACAATTCTGGAGGTTTAGAAGGAGGTTCTTCATGAAGAAAAAGTATGCAGGTGCGGTTTTGGCTATGGGGATGTTTCTGGCCCTTGCACTGGAAGGATGCGGCGGAACGGAAGCGGCAGAAGATGCAGGCTCCGGCGGAAACGAGGGAAATGTACAGAAGGAAGAGACGTCCGGGAGCGAGGAATCCGGAGAAAATATATTTGGAGAATTTGAAGCGAAGACACTGGACGGGGAAGATGTGACGCAGGAGATTTTTGGCCAGTCAAAGCTTACCATGATCAATATCTGGGGAACCTTTTGTGGCCCCTGTATCCAGGAGATGCCGGATCTGGGAGAGATAAGCCGCTCTTACGACAGCGGGGAATTTCAGATGATCGGCCTGATCAGCGATGTGACAGAGACCGGGGATTCTAAAGCGCAGGAGATCGTCCAGTCTACCCAGGCGGATTATACGCATCTGGTGGCATCGCCGGATATCCAGCGGAAGGTGCTTAGCAGAGTCAGCGTCGTACCTACGACCATATTTGTGGATTCAGAAGGAAACCAGGTGGGCGAGGGGTATGCCGGGAGCCGTTCTAAGGAAGAGTGGACTTCGATCATTGAGGATCTGCGAAGCGAGGTGCAGTGATGAAGGCGAAAAGAAGGGTGATTCTGCCGGGGCTCTTGCTGGTGACAGGAATATGCTTCCTGGCAGCAGGTATTTACCGGGGAGAAGCTCAGACCGTCTGGATCAAAGCAATTTATATATGTCTGGAGTGTATTGGAATTGGTTAGGAAATTAAGACTTTTAGTACAGATTGGCTTTACGGCAGTTACAAATGGGTATGTGTTTGGATTCCTGACCGGGAAAATATATACGGGTCCTCTGAAAACAGCGTGTGTACCGGGACTGAACTGCTATTCCTGCCCGGGAGCGCTCGGTTCCTGTCCGATTGGAGCGCTGCAGGCGGTATTGACGGGCGGATCCAGGTTTTCCTTTTATGTGGTCGGGTTTCTTCTGTTGTTTGGCTCGATCTTCGGACGATTTATCTGCGGATGGCTGTGTCCGTTCGGGCTGGTACAGGATCTGCTCCACAAAATCCCGGTTCCGGGAAAACGAAAGAACCTGCCGGGCCACAGGCCTCTGGTCTGGCTGAAATATGGGATCCTGGCGGTGTTTGTTGTCCTTTTGCCGATGTTTGCCGTGGACGGGTTCGGGCAGTCAAAGCCCTGGTTCTGTCAGTATATCTGTCCCAGTGGGACGCTGATGGCGGGGATTCCGCTGGTGGCCTCCTCTGAGGCGCTTCAGGCGGCAGCAGGTGCATTATTTAACTGGAAAGTGGGGCTTTTGATTGTGACCGTGCTTCTGGCAGTCTGGATCTACCGGCCCTTCTGCAAGTATGTATGTCCGCTGGGAGCGGTGTATAGCTTTTTCAATTCGATCGCCTGCTACAGGTATCGGGTGGAGGATACCTGTATCCGATGCGGCAGATGCCAGGAGGCCTGTCAGATGGATATCCGGGTGTGGGAAAAGCCCAACAGTCCGGAATGTATTCGGTGCGGGGCATGCATCCAGGCCTGTCCTGTGCATGCGTTGAAAAGGGATCCGCTATTTTCTCCAAAGGCCCCGGTGTGTTCAAATGTGAAAAAGAAGGAGGAAGGATAGAGGATGGACCTTTCGCACGCAGTCAGGAAATTTGAGGAATATCTGGATCATTATGACAGAGATGATGATAAAATACGTTTAAAAATTACGCATACATATGGCGTTGTGGAGTACAGCAGAAAGATTGCTTTAAGACTCGGGCTTCCGGAAGAGGATGTGGAGCTGGCGCAGATCATAGGGCTTCTTCATGATATTGGACGGTTTGAGCAGATCAAAAGGTTTGATAGTTTTGAGCCGGCCACCATGGATCATGCGGAGTTTGGTGTCCGGATTCTGTTTGAGGAGGGGATGATCCGGCAGTTTCTGGAAAAGGGGGACTGGGACCAGATCATCGAAACAGCGGTTGCCAGACACAGCGACTTCCGGCTGGAAGGGATACAGGATACAAGGGCTTTGCTCCACGCAAAGATCATCCGGGATGCAGATAAGCTGGATAACTGCCGGGTAAAGCTTGCGGATCCGGTGGAAACTTTTATGGGGGCAACGGCAGAAGAGGTAGGGCATATGGCAATCAGTCCCGCGGTCATGGAACAATTTCGAAAAAGGGAGTCCATTCTGTCTTCTCTTCGGGAGACGAAGATGGATTACTGGGTTTCTTATCTTGCATACTTTTTTGATATTAATTTTAAAGTTTCCTTTGAAATGATCCGGGAGGAACAGTATGTGTCCAGGCTGGTAGGACGGATTCCGTATGCGAACCCGGAGACGGCGGAACAGATGAAGGAAATATCTGAAGTGCTGGAGCGGTATGTCCGGGAGGAGGCGTTGTAATGAAGATACAGAATCTGGTTGAAAACGAACAAGGGAAAAATGGCTGTCTGGCCGAACATGGATTGAGTGTTTATCTGGAGACAGGGAAGCATAAGCTGTTGGTAGATACCGGAGCAACGGATGCATTCCTGAGAAATGCAGAGTTTCTCGGTATCGACTTAAAAGAAGTGGATATACTGATCTTAAGTCATGGACATTATGATCATGGCGGCGGAATCCTGACATTCTCAAAGATCAATCCGAGGGCCAGGATTTATATCAGGGAGGACGCGTTTGCAAAATATTATCATGAAAGAGAGCGGGGGACAGATTATATCGGCCTGGATCCAGTGATCCGGGGACTGCCTCAGGTCGTGGTGGTGGGCGGAGATTTAAGGCTGGACGAGGAACTGTATCTTTTTACCAATGTTGCCGGAAGACGGATGTGGCCGGAGGGAAACCGTGAACTGAGAGTCCGGAAAGACGGGGCGCTGGTACAGGATGATTTCCGTCACGAGCAGTATCTGATCGTGAACTGTGACGGGAAGGAAATTTTGCTTTCCGGCTGTGCACATAACGGAATCCTGAATATTCTGGACCGCTACCGGGAAATACGGGAGCGGTATCCGGATTTTGTGATCAGCGGCTTTCATATGATGAAGGACGGTGAATACACGGAGGAAGATAAAAAGGTGATCCGCCAGACAGCAAGGGAATTGCAGAAGATGCCGACCCGGTTTGTCACCGGACACTGTACCGGGATCCCGGCATATAAGATGTTAAAAGAGATCCTGGGAGAACAGATCCGCTATCTCGGAAGCGGAGAAGAGCTGGATCTGTCTGCCTGGATGTAAAGTTTACCTGGCGGCAGAGGCATTGCTTGAAATGTCCAGAACGTTTCCGTCCAGATCCTTCCAGGTAAAGGCACCGTCAAAGATCATATAGCCGTGGGCAGAGCCTTCTTTGGGAATGGAGACGGATCCCGGGTTCATATAGGTATAAGTACCCATATTCTGGTTTGCCGGGATGTGGGTATGCCCGTTTAAAAGGATATCACCGTCCTTCAGCATAGGCGGATTCTTCGGGTTGAAGTGATGGCCATGGGTGGCAAAAATCGTCTGGCCGTTAAGCTCCAGGAGACAATATTCTGCCATGATGGGAAAGTCCAGGACCATCTGATCTACTTCCGTGTCGCAGTTTCCGCGTACGCAGAGAATTTCCTGCTTCAGAGGATTTAAAAGAGAGATGACAGCCTTGGGATCATAATCCTCTGGAAGATCATTGCGGGGGCCATGGTAGAGAATATCGCCAAGGAGCAGAAGCCGGTCGGCATGTTCTCTTTGGTATGCCGCCACCATTTTTTTGCAGTAATAAGCGGAGCCGTGTATGTCAGATGCAATCATAAGTTTCATAAGCTGATTCCTCCTTTTTGTTCAGAGACATTTTATAAGGCGTGACGCCGCAGCCACCGGATGATGCGGCAATGCAGCGGCCGTGTTTAACAGTATAGCATAAATTTGCATGCCGTAAAAGGAAAGAGTGTGCTATAATAATACATATAGGCGAGCTTTTGGGCGGACCAGAGGAGAAAACTGTAATAGGAACGTATTTCAGAAGACAAACGGGGGTGGTCTTATGACAGAAGAAATGATTAAAGAAATAAAGCATATCCAGCAGTGTCTCATTAACGTAGATATGGAAGGCGAAGACTATGAGGAAAAGATGGATGCCGTGCATAAGCTGGAGGATGTGGTGACATATCTGAAAGATGCGCTGGGGAAGGGAATCGAATTTTAATTGTGAACGGGGACGTACACTTTTTGCAAAAGTGTACGTCCCCGTTCACATTATCGGGTGTCCCCATATGTGCTATGCTTCCCAGCGTCCGGAGGCGCCGCAGGGGAGTACCAGACCGGAGGAGGTGACGGGAAGGCCGATTTCCTGAGACTCTACGTGACCGTGGAACCGTTTTAGTTCTGTGCCGATCATATAAGTCAATACAGCCGGGGCGAGCCCGGTAGTATAAGAATTGACCAGGAAGAACAGGGGCTGATCCGACAAGATTTTTGTACACAGGCGGATCAGCGGATGGATAGCATCCTCGATTTTCCAGATCTCACCCTTGGGACCGCGTCCGTAGGACGGGGGATCCATGATAATAGCGTCATAATGGTTTCCACGGCGGATTTCCCGCTCCACAAATTTTACGCAGTCATCAACCAGCCAGCGGATGGGTTTATCGGCCAGACCGGAGGAAATGGCGTTTTCCTTGGCCCAGTTGACCATGCCCTTGGAGGCGTCCACATGGGTGACGCTGGCTCCGGCTGCCGCGGCGGCCAGAGTGGCGCCGCCTGTATAGGCAAAAAGATTTAAGACTTTGATTGGGCGTCCGGCCAGACGGATCTTTTCGGAAAACCAGTCCCAGTTGGCAGCCTGCTCCGGGAAAAGTCCTGTGTGTTTGAAGCTGAAAGGCTTCAGATTGAATGTCAGGTCTTTATAATGAATCTGCCATTCGCCGGGCAGATCAAAAAATTCCCATTCGCCGCCGCCTTTTTTGCTGCGGTGATAATGTCCGTTTTTTCTCTTCCACCTGGGATCCTTTCTGGGGGTGTCCCAGATAACCTGGGGATCCGGGCGAACCAGAATATAGTTTCCCCAGCGCTCCAGCTTTTCGCCCTTGCTGCAGTCTATTACTTCATAATCTTTCCATTGATCGGCAATCCACATATTGATCTTATCCTCTCTTGAATTTATTATATATTTGCAATGCCGCCGAAGGCGGCTGATCCGCGAGTATTGGATCTTCCAGAATTATATCATGAAGCAGGCTAAAAAGAAATTCTTTCTATACAAATAGATAATATCTATAAATGCGCCTGTTTATAAAAAAACTCAATTTGAATATAAAGATGTCTCTTCTTATAATAAAAATAGTGGCAGTAACAGGAGTATTAGGAAGAGAACAAGAAAGTAGAAGGTGAAAAGATGCTCATTGATCTGCATATGCATGAGATGACATATTCAGGAGACAGCTTCCTGAAATTATCTCAGATTGTGGAAATTGCAAAAGAGAAAGGTCTTGACGGAATCAGTATCACAGATCATGATAGTATGGGGCTGAAGGATTATGCGGCAGAATATTCCGAAAAAACGGGATTCCCGATTTTTACCGGTATTGAATATTACTCTCTGCAGGGAGATATTGTTGCTTTCGGGATTGAGGATTATCCGAGGGAACGGATTCCGGCACAAGAGTTTATTGATCTGGTAAAAGCGCAGGGCGGCATTTGTTTTGCAGCTCATCCCTTCCGGAATAATGGAAGAGGATTGGGGGAACACTTATGTGAAGTGAAAGGGTTAGATGGCCTGGAAGTGTTAAATGGCAGCACTTCTGCAGCAGCATGCCGCAAGGCGGCGAAATACGCCGGAAGACAGGGGCTTCACACACTGGGCGCCAGTGACTGCCATGTGCCGGAGAAGGTAGGAGTATGTGCTACCTGGTTTCCCGGGGAGATACGGACGCTCCAGGAGCTTCTTGCAGCCTTTGAAAAGGGCGGAATGAAGCCGGCTATGTATTCGGAGGGTGCTTACCGGATTCTTGAAATACCGGAAAGGGGCATAATGATAGAATATGTCTATAAGTGTTGAAGGTAATGGCGGGAAGGAAAGGCGAGATATTATGATTACAGTCAACGCTATGGGTGATAATTGCCCGATCCCGGTTATTAAGACCAAAAAGGCAATGCAGGCGCTTACAGGACCTGAGACGATCGAAGTACTGGTGGACAACGAGATTGCTGTCCAGAATGTGACAAAGATGGCATCCAGTTCAGGGGGACAGGTTTCTTCCGAGAAGCTTGGTGATGCAGAATTCAAGATCACGATCCAGATGGAGGGCGCTCCGGCGGCAGAGACAGCAGAAGAAGAAGTTTCCTGCGCACCGGACAACAGAGGAAATCTGGTAGTAGCCATTGCTTCTGACCGTATGGGAAGTGGAAATGATGAGCTTGGTAAGGTGTTGATCAAGAGCTTTATTTTTGCTGTCACACAGATGGACACGTTGCCGAAAACGATGCTGTTTTATAACGGCGGTGCCACGCTGACGACAGAAGGGTCAGATTCGCTTGAAGATCTGAAGTCCCTGGAAGCCCAGGGAGTAGAGATCCAGACCTGCGGAACCTGTCTGGATTACTATGGATTGAAAGAGAAGCTGGCAGTCGGAACTGTGACGAATATGTACAGTATCGTTGAAACACTGGCCGGGGCATCCAGGATCATAAAACCTTAGCAGGAATATTTTGTAAGAAAATTGTGTTTGGAAGAATCCACAGGGAACGCCGCAATATGAAAAAGAAGGCTTCTCTGTGGATTTTTTGCGGGAACGTAGGATGACAGTTTCTCAGGCGTCTGCGAGAAAAGAGAGGAGGAAAAGGTATGGTTTCTGATGTAAAATTAACCAGCTTAAGTAAGACTTCGGGATGAGCGGCCAAAATAGGTCCTGAGACCCTTGCCCAGGTGCTGGGTAAGCTGCCGAAGTTTCATGATGATAATCTCATCGTCGGAATTGAGACGTCCGATGATGCGGCAATATATAAAGTAACTGACGAGATTGCGATGATACAGACAGTGGATTTTTTTACGCCGATTGTAGATGATCCCTATATGTTTGGACAGATTGCCGCGGCAAACTCATTAAGTGATGTGTGGGCGATGGGAGGAGAACCTGCTGTTGCGCTGAATATCGTAGGATTTCCGAACTGCCTGGATCCGGCTATACTGGGAGACATTCTGGCCGGAGGGGCAGATAAGGTAAAGGAAGCAGGTGCAGTTCTTGTAGGCGGACATTCGGTTCAGGATGATGAACCGAAATATGGACTTTGTGTATCAGGTTTTGTACATCCGGATAAAATTTTTAAAAATTACGGATGCCGGCCGGGAGATGTGCTGGTGCTGACAAAGCAGATCGGAAGCGGGATCATAAACACGGCCGTGAAGGCCGAGATGGCATCGCCGTCCGCAATCCGCGAGGCACAGACCGTCATGGCGTCCCTGAATAAGAAGGCCAAGCAGGTAGTGGAAAAGTATGACGTATCCGCCTGTACAGATATTACCGGCTTTGGGCTTCTGGGTCACGGTGTTGAGATGGCCGAGGCCAGTGAAGTCACGCTGGAGCTTAAGGTGGGCCGGGTTCCCTATTTCGCAGATGCAGTTGACTATGCAAAGATGGGACTGGTGCCGGCCGGTGCGTATAAAAACCGGGGGTATTCCATCGGAAAAGTGGACGATGGAGGGGTGGCAGAACACTACCTGGATCTTTTATACGATCCGCAGACCTCCGGCGGTCTCCTGATCAGCGTAGCACCAAAGGATCTGGATCAGATGATGGCGGACTTTGCCGCGGCGGATATGGATACTGCGGTGGCTGTGATCGGAGATGTAAAAGAAAAAAGTGATAAATTGATTCGCTTGGTATAAGAGAGGAATGAAGAATGAATAAAAATGTGTATTACCGGAAGATTCCTAAGGTAGATATCCTGCTGGAAGACGAGAGGATCCGGCAGATGATAGAAACATACAGCAAAGACACGGTGATGGAATCTATCCATATCGAAACGGACCGGCTTAGGACCTTTATCGGCGCCTGTGAGGACGAAAAAGAGATTGAGGAAAGGATCGGGGGACTGACAGACGAGATTGGACGGACTGTAAAAGCGATGCATACGCCGAATATGCGCCCGGTGATCAACGGTACAGGGACGATTCTCCATACGAATCTGGGACGTGCTCCGATCAGTCCGGAACATATAAAACGGATTGCCGAGGTTGCATGCGGATACTCTAATCTGGAGTATAACCTGGAGGCCGGAAGGCGTGGAGAGAGGTATTCGCATTTTGAAAAACTTTTGTGCAAACTGACGGGGGCAGAGGCGGCCATGGCTGTCAATAACAATGCATCCTCCGTGATGCTGATCTTAAGTTCTCTGGCAAAGGGAGGCGAAGTCGTGGTCTCCCGGGGAGAGCTGGTGGAGATTGGCGGAAAATTCCGGATCCCGGATGTTATGGAACAGAGCGGTGCCGTACTGGTGGAGGTGGGGACGACGAATAAGACCCACTATGACGATTATAAAAATGCGATTACAGAAGAGACGAAAGCGCTGTTAAAAGTGCATACCAGTAATTACCGGATCGTGGGCTTTACGGAATCGGTGGAGATTGATGAGCTGATTACACTGGCGAAAGAGCATGACCTGCCGATCATTGAGGATCTGGGAAGCGGTGTTCTGGTGGACCTGGCAAAATACGGGCTGACACACGAGCCCATGGTACAGGAGTCCATTGCAAAAGGAGCGGATGTGGTCTGCTTCAGTGGCGATAAGCTTCTGGGAGGTCCTCAGGCCGGTATTATTGTTGGAAAGAAAAAATATATTGATCAGATGAAGAAGAACCAGCTGACCCGTGCGCTCCGGATCGATAAGTTTACGGCAGCGGCTCTGGAGCTTGTGCTTAAGGAGTATTTATCAGAAGAGACGGCCATACGTAATGTACCGGTCCTTCGGATGATTACGAAGCCTTTGGAGAAAATTGAAAAAGAGGCAAAAAGCCTGGTGCGGATGCTTCGAAGAAGCGGCTTCTCCGGACATTTTCAGGTGGTTCCCTGTGAATCGCAGATAGGGGGAGGCTCTCTGCCTCTGGAAAGGATTCCAAGCTTTGCGGCAGCCGTGCGGCCGGAGAAGATCAGCGTGCCAAAGCTGGAAGAAAAAATGCGGCATCTTGAGATCCCTATTATTCCAAGAACGGCAAATGACATGATCCTTCTTGACGTGAGGACCATAGACCGTCAGCAGTTCAAAGTGATAGCAGATCAATTTAGGAGTATGGAAGATGAAGAATATAATCATAGGAACAGCGGGGCATATTGATCACGGAAAAACCACGCTGATTAAAGCACTGACCGGAAGAAATACAGACCGCTGGGAGGAAGAGCAGAGAAGAGGGATTACCATTGATCTGGGCTTTACCTACTTTGATCTTCCAAGCGGCGACCGGGCCGGGATCATAGATGTGCCGGGCCATGAGAAATTTATCAACAACATGGTGGCGGGAGTCGTGGGAATGGATCTGGTGCTGTTAGTGATCGCGGCGGATGAGGGCATCATGCCGCAGACCAGGGAGCATATGGATATTCTGGGACTTCTGGGAATTGAAAAGAGTATTATTGTCCTTAATAAATGTGATCTTGTGGATGAAGAGTGGATTGAGCTGGTGGAAGAAGAGATCCGGGAAGAGCTTTCGGGAACATTTCTGGAACAGGCGCCGGTAGTAAAGGTGTCTGCCGCCACGGGGCAGGGACTGGATCAGCTGATCGAAGTGATCGGTCATATGTCCAGCGACGAGGTAGTGGGGAAGGATATCCATACGATACCCAGACTTCCCATCGACCGGGCCTTTTCTCTGTCGGGATTCGGGACGATCATCACAGGAACGCTGGTATCCGGTACAATCCGGAAAGAGGATACATTGGAGATGTATCCTATTGGGAAGGAGTGTAAGATCCGCAGCATCCAGGTGCATGGGGCAGACCAGAAGGAATGTTATGCCGGACAGCGGGTGGCAATCAATCTTTCGAATGTAAAGAAAAAGGAGATACAGAGAGGATGCGTACTGGCGCCGCCGAACAGTATGAAGAATACAGATCTTCTGGATGTGAAGATGAATATCCTGGAGTCGTCGATGCGGGTGCTGACCAATCATACCAGGCTGCATTTTTTCACCGGCACCAGCGAGATTCTGTGCCGGGCGGTGCTTCTGGATAAGGAAGAGCTGGGGCCTGGAGAGAGCGGATATGTGCAGCTGCGTCTTGAGGAGGAGATTGCCGTGCGCCGCGGGGATAAATTTGTGGTACGCTTTTATTCACCGATGGAAACGATTGGCGGCGGCGTAATCCTGGAGCCGAACCCGGGAGTAAAGAAACGGTTCCAGGAGAGCGTGATTGAGGAGCTCAGGCGTAAGGAATCGGGATCCTCCGCAGATGTGATCGAACTGCATGCGAAGAAACATGGAGACACGCTGATCACATTAGCGGAGCTTGCGAAGCTGACAGCTCTTTCTGTAGATGAAGTAAAGGAAGACGTAAAAGAGCTGGAGGAACAGGAGCTTCTGGCCGTGTTTGAAATGCGGAAGGATACCTATATCTGGCATATGGATTCGATCCGGGAAGCACAGCAGACGCTGGTGAGGGCGCTTGAGGATTATGAGAAGAAGTATCCCTATCGCTATGGCATGAAAAAAGCAGAGATACAGACCATGTATTTCCAGAAGATTAAGCCCAATGTATTTGACCGGATTGTAGAATTTTTTGTAGAAAGAGGCTGTATCAGGCGGGCGGAAGAGTTTTTGTGCACGCCGGAATTTGAAGTAAAGAAAGATGGCACCTATCAGAAGGTGGCGGAAAATTTCCTGAATGTGTTTGAAAAGGCCGGATATGATTTTGTCCGCTATTCAGAGATTGACCTGAAGGGCGTCTCCAGGGACATGGCGGATGATATTCTGAATATTCTGCTGACAGAGGGAAAAGTTGTGCGCGTGACGGAAGAAATGTACACGCTGGCGGAATATATGGAGCAGGCCAAGGAAAAGATAAAAGCCCATCTGGCAGATGATCCTCTGATCACAATCGCACAGGTCAGAGATATGTTTGGGACCAGCAGAAAGAGTGCAAAACCTATTCTGGAATACATGGATGCACTAAAGATCACAAAAAAGATGGGAGCAGAAAGTGAAAGGGTAGCATACTAATGAATCTGAAACAATTAGAAGCATTTGTCCAGGTGGCGGAAGAGGGCAGCTTTTCCAAGGCGGCCAAGGAGCTGTTTCTGACACAGCCGACGATCAGCGCCCACATTGCTTCTCTGGAAAAAGAATTAAATGTCAGGCTCTTTATCCGCAATACCAAAGAAGTCAGCTTGTCCGAGGACGGGAAGGAGCTATATAAATACGCAAAGCCGATGATGGATCTGGAGCGTAAGATCGAGGAAAGATTTGGGAGCGGTGAAGACACGGCAAAGCACTGCATCACGATTGCGGCCTCTACCGTGCCGGCCCAGTATCTTCTTCCTGAGATCCTGAAGAGATATAACGAGAAATATCCAAAGGAACAGCTGAAGATTGTGGAAATGGACAGCGCCCAGGTGGTGCTGCGGGTGATAGATCACATGGTAGATGTGGGCCTGACAGGGACAACGCTTGAGAAAAAGCATTGTAAATATGTGCCGTTTTATAAGGATCAGCTGGTAGTCATCACGCCGAATACAGAAAAATACCGGCGGCTTGGAGAAGAGTCTGCGGGTGATATTTCCTGGATCTGTAAGGAATCTTTTATCATGAGGGAGGAGGGTTCCGGAACCAGAAAAGAGGCGGAAAAACAGTTTGCCCGTGCGGGAATTGATGTAGGGAAGCTGGATGTGATCGCCAGTATTGAAAATCAGGAGACGATAAAAAAATCTGTGACCCAGGGGCTGGGGATTTCTGTATTGTCACGCCTGGCCTCCAAGGAAGAGGTCGAGGAAGGACATATGCTGGCATTCCCGATTCCGGGAGCGGATAAAGGCAGGGATATCAACCTGGTTTATAACAAAAATTATCAGCTGACGAGGTCGGCGGAACGGTTTATCAGGGTCGTAAAAGAGGTGTATGGCCTGGAGCAGTAAGAATAAGAGAAAAGCCTGGCATAGACGTTTTCTATAACGGGCTTTTTTTATGGACGTTTTCGATTAGACGAAACCGTAAATTCAGAATATACTAATAAATGGAGACAAAAGAAGACTCCCGAAGGAAAGGATGGAATCTACAATGATTTATATGGATAATGCGGCAACAACGATGCACAAGCCTAAGGAAGTGATCGATGCGGTCGTGGTGGCGATGAGTTCTATGGGAAATGCAGGCAGAGGAGTAAACGAGGCTTCTCTTAGTGCCTCAAGACTGATCTATGATACCAGGGAGAAACTGTGCCGGCTGTTTGGAGCAGAAGATCCCAGGCAGATCGTGTTTACCGCGAATTCGACAGAGAGCCTGAATATTGCGATCAAAGGCATCCTGAATCCGGGAGACCATGTGATAGCTACAATGCTGGAGCACAATTCCGTGCTGCGCCCGCTCTATGAAATGGAAAAGAAGGGCGTTAGGCTTACGATCGTGAAAAGTAATCCGGAAGGGACACTGGATCTTGCGGATATCGAAAATGCGATCGCTCCTGATACAAAAATGATCGTCTGTACCAACGGCTCGAACCTGACGGGAAATTATATTGATCCGGAGCCGATCGGAACCCTGGCAAGAGAAAAAGGGATCGTATTTGTTGTGGATGCTTCCCAGACTGCAGGAGTGTTCCCCATTGATGTACAGAAAATGAAGATAGATGTACTTTGCTTTACCGGCCATAAGGGGATGTTAGGTCCCCAGGGAACCGGCGGCATGTATGTCAGAAAAGGGCTGTCCGTCCGCCCGCTGTTATCTGGCGGAAGCGGTGTGCAGACCTACAGTAAAACGCATCCAACTGAGATGCCCACCGCTCTGGAGGCGGGCACTTTGAATGGACACGGCATTGCAGGCCTTCATGCAGCCGTGGAGTACCTGGAAAAAACGGGCGTGGATACGATCCGCGCCCGTGAACAGGACCTGATGTGGAGATTTTATGAAGGAGTAAAAGAAATCCCCGGCGTCAAGGTGTATGGTGACTTTTCGACGAAGAACCGCTGTGCGATCGTGACGCTGAATATCGGTGATTATGATTCTTCCGAAGTCAGTGATGAGCTTCTTACAGAATATGGAATATCTACCAGATCCGGCGGGCACTGCGCGCCGCTGATGCATGAGGCGCTGGGAACGGTAGAGCAGGGGGCTGTGAGGTTCAGCTTTTCCCACTACAATACGGAAGAAGAAGTGGATACAGCCATAAGGGCGATCCGCGAATTGGCAGAAGAATAAAGACTGCAAGGGTTGAGAGAAACAAGGAGGGAAACAATGAATTTATCAGATTCAAAGAAAAAACTGGCACTGGCCGGTGTAGTATGCGGAATCGTAGCGGCGCTTCTGGCATACTTTGGTAACCCGGCAAATATGGCGTTTTGTATCGCATGCTTTATCCGTGATACCGCAGGAGCGCTGGGAATGCATCAGGCAGAGGCTGTACAGTACGCAAGACCGGAGATCATCGGTCTGATGCTGGGATCATTCCTGATTTCCGTGGCTACGAAAGAATATCGTTCTACAGCCGGTTCATCGCCGATGATCCGTTTTGTACTGGGCATGATCATTATGATCGGGGCTCTGGTATTCCTGGGATGCCCGCTGCGTATGGTGATCCGTATGTCGGCAGGAGATTTGAACGCATGGGTTGCGCTGATAGGGTTTATCCTGGGAATCGCGACAGGCGTATTTGCGCTGAAGAAAGGGTTCAGTCTGGGACGTGCTTATATTACAAATAAAGAAAGCGGAGCAGTGATCTCTGTAATCGTCCTGGGAATTCTGATCCTGGCGCTGTTCACCACACTGTTAAAGAGCAGTGAGACAGGACCGGGAAGCATGCATGCACCGGTGATCCTGGCTCTTATCGGCGGACTGGTATTCGGGGCTTTTGCGCAGAAGTCCAGGATGTGCTTTGCCGGAAGTATCCGTGATATCATCCTGATGAAGAATTTCGATCTGTTCTGTGTGATCGCAGGTCTGTTTGTTGTAATGCTGGTATTTAATGTGGCAACCGGACGCTTTGTGCTGGCATTTGACACACCGGGAATCATCGCTCATTCCGAGCATCTGTGGAACATCCTTGGCATGTATACGGTGGGCTTTGCCGCGGTATTGGCCGGAGGATGCCCGCTCCGTCAGCTGATCCTGGCCGGACAGGGGTCGTCCGATGCGGCAATGACGGTGGTAGGCATGTTCGTGGGAGCGGCGCTTTGTCACAATCTGGGACTGGCAGCCAGCGGAACCGCCCTGGATGCAAAGACGCAGGAAGTGGTTGCCGGAGCAGTGCCGTTAAACGGAAAGGTCGCATGTATCATCTGCATCATTCTGTTATTTGTGATCGCGTTTACGAATAAAAGAGAGTCGAAAGCATAAGAAATCTTGTTTTGACGGTTGAAATGGAGAAAAAGGAGTAGTATCCTAGGAAAGAAGGTAAAAATATGAAGGAAGTAGATGCAAGAGGGTTATCCTGTCCGGAGCCGCTGATGCTGACGGCAGAGGCGCTGAAAGGGGCATCCGAACCTGTAAAGGTTCTGGTGACAGAGCCTCATCAGAAAACCAATGTAGAAAAATATGCCAAAGATCACGGCAAGAAATCAACAGCAGTGGAGAAGGACGGATACTTCGAAGTGGTGATTGAGTAACATGAGAAAAAAAGAACTAAAGCTGGTCGTGACTTTCCATACGACCGCTGACGCAATGGCAATGGAGAAGGTCTGTAAAGAGCGTGGAACGCCGGGGAGGATCATTCCGGTGCCAAGAGAGATTTCTGCAGGCTGCGGCCTGGCCTGGTGTGCACCGCTGGAAGACAGGGAAAAGATAGCGGCAGTAATGAAAGAAACCGGGATTGAGGAAGAGGCCATGCACGAATGTATGGTATGATAGCAATATTTAAAAGGACTGTGCTTTTTAAGGCACAGTCTTTTTATGTGGATAAGTTGACATTTCCGTCAGAGATATCTGCCGTTTGGACAAAAGCCATTGAATCATTTCTTTAAATAGATAAAATATAAGCATAGCAAAAGAACGGACAGCAGGCTTTAAAGGAAGTAAAGAGAGAAGAAAGAGGGAATGAAACAATGGAAAAGAAAAAGAAATTTTCGATATCTCTGACGACACAGATCCTGATCGCCACGGTAGGCGGTATCGTGTTCGGAGCTCTGGTAGGGCCATGGGCCGGAAACCTGAAGTTTATCGGAGATATTTTCCTGCGGCTGATCCAGATGTCGGTTGTGCTTCTGGTCATGTCTTCCGTTGCGGCGGCAGTTGGCGGCGGCGATGGGAAAGACGTAGGAAAGATGGGAGTACATACGATCAAGTGGATCGTGTTTTTTACCGCCATTGCGGCAGTGCTTGGAGTTGTACTTTCAACACTGGTAAAGCCAGGGCTTGGGATTGATCTTTCCGGTGCGGAAGAAGTGACAGAGAAAGCGGTAGAAGCTACGTCTCTTCAGGAAACGCTCCTGAACTTTGTTCCGACCAACGTGGTTGAGTCTATGGCAGATGGCTCTATGGTACCGTGTATTGTGTTTGCGATATTCTTTGGAGTGGCAATGGGCGCATACACCCGTCAGACAGGCAACCGCAATATGGCTGAATGGGTGGTTGGATTAAATAAAGTAATCACCAACATTATTAAAACAGTTATGTATATTGCGCCGATCGGTATCTTCTGCCTGCTGGCAGATGTTGCCGGATCCACCGGATTTGCGGTGATTATCCCGATGGCGAAATTCCTGGGAGTACTTCTTGTTGGCGATGTGATCCAGTTCCTGATCTACGGACCGCTTACGGCAGCGCTGTGTAAGGTAAATCCGCTGAAGATGCCCAAGAAATTCGGGAAGATGTCTCTGATGGCAGTAACGACCACATCAGGAGCGATCTGTCTTCAGACAAAGATGGAAGACGCGGTGACCAAGTTTGGCGTCAGCCGCAAGGTTGCAGACTTTACAGGCCCGATCACCATGTCTATGAATAGCTGTGGCGCTGCGATGTGCTATGTAACGGCAATCTTTTTCATGGCACAGTCAACAGGCGTTAATATGACTACTTATCAGATGGGCATGGCGATCCTGTTATCCTGCCTGATGTGTATGGGAACCATCTCGGTGCCGGGAGGCTCCGTGATCGTGTATACCTTCCTGGCATCCTCACTGGGACTTCCAATGGACAGTATTGCCGTTCTGATTGGAATCGACTGGTTTGCAGGAATGTTCCGTACATTGATGAACGTGGATGTGGACGTCATGGTAGGTATGCTGGTGGCCAAGAAGCTGGGCGAGCTGGATCTGGACGTGTACAACGAAAAGAAAACAGTCGCATACGAATAAGCCATTTTCTAACAAATCATACATAAAACTTTCATTGGGGACGGGGGATTTTTAAAAATCCCCCGTCCCCAATTTGGTGTTTTTTACGTTATCCACATTTTTATCCACAGATGTTATCCACATTCTGGGGATTCCGTATTTCTATGAATGGCGGAAGGGATCGTTTTATGGTATGATGGTTACATTAAATGTGCGTTTGAAAATGCAGGATCCGGAGGATATGGAAAATGAGAATACATATGGAGAGCCTGATCTTTGAAGTCACGCTGAATATTGCTCTTCTGGTGCTGGTGGCAACACTGCTTTCTAAGCTTCAGGTGATTCAAACTACGATCTCTCAGGAACGCAGAAGCTTTGCGGGGCAGGTGTTTCTGGCGGCCGTGTTCGGCGCGGTCATTATTTTGTCGGTCTATACAGGGATCGAGGTTGGCGGCTACAATATGAATACGAGGGTGATTGCCGCTATTGCATCGGGAATCCTGGGAGGGCCGGTGGTAGGAATGTATGCGTCCATGATCGGTGCGGTTTACGTCTATTTCCTGTCGGGGGATCCGGCGTTTGCCATGGCGTCAGCATTCTCCACGGTTCTTTTCGGACTGCTGGGCGGCGGGTTCTACCCGTATTTTCAAAGGGGGAAGTGGAAATACCGGGATCTCTTCTTTTTGACATGTTTTGCGGAAATTTGTGATCTGGTTATTATCCTGCGTATGGTAAATCCATTCTCTCTTGCCCTGGAAACGGTGATGCGGGCGGGACCGCTGATGACGGTGATGAACGCTGTCGGGATCCTGTTGTTTATTTCCAGCTTTAACCATATTTTTATCCGGCAGGATATTGAGAGCAGCCGTCAGCTGCAGCGGGCATCAGAGCTGGCAAAACGCTGTATCCCTCTTCTGGGGAACGGCCTTCGGGATAAGGAGAATATGGAACGGCTGGTAGGAGTCCTGATGGAGTCCAGTGGATGGACGGGCGTAATACTGACGGATAAAGAAAAAATCCTGGCATGGGAGCAGAAAGAGGAAGAGACAGAAGGGCAGGAACGGCAGTTCTGGCCGGGAAGCCTTCCAGGCCAGGACGGTCAGGATCAGGAGAACAGAGGAAGGGAAGGAGCGGCTTCGCTGCCGGAGATTAGCGAGATCCCGGAAATCGGCAGGGAAGCGATGGAAAAGGGAGAGCTGCTGATTGCGTATAAAGTCCCGAAAACCAGTGCATGGTATGAGTGGATGAAGGATTACTCAATGATCGCAGCCCCTTTCCTGATAGAAAAAGAAGCGATCGGAAGCCTGATCGTCTGGACAAAAAAGCAGTGGGTGTTCCGTCAAAGTGATGTAGAACTCTTGCAGAATCTGGTGGAGATTGCATCGGCGCAGATCGCGCTGTCGGAGCTGGAGCGCCAGAGGATGCTTCGTCAGCAGGCTGAATTTAAAGCGCTGCAGTTTCAGGTCAACCCGCATTTCCTGTTTAATGCTCTTAATACGATCTCTTACGTCTGCCGTGAAAACAGCGGCCGGGCCAGGGAACTCCTGGTCATACTGGCGGAGTATTTCCGCTATAATCTGGGCGAGGGCAGGTATATGGTCCCGATGGAGGAAGAACTCAAGCATGTCAGAGACTACCTGGAGATTGAGAAGGCGCGCTTTGAAGACAAGCTGGAGGTGACCTATGATCTGCCGGAAACTATGGATATCAGAATTCCGACGCTCATCCTTCAGCCCATTGTGGAAAATGCAGTGCGTTACGGCATTGGCAGGGACGGGAAGAGAAAGGTGCATATTGCCGCAGAACGGGATAAGGGAGGGATCGTTGTAAGCGTCCGGGATCAGGGAAAAGGCTTTCAGGAAGAAATACTGGAAAAACTGGAAAGAGGCGAACCGGTTGGCGGAAGCATAGGGCTTCGAAATGTGGATCAGAGAATGAAACGGACGTATGGAGAGGACCATGGGATACAGATTTCAAGTACAAATGAAGGAAGCTGTGTGAGGCTGTGGTTTTCAAAGGAGTGCAGAAAAGAAACGAAGGAAGGGGAGGACATGCGGAAATGATAAAGATAGCAGTTGTCGATGATGAGAGACCGGCAAGGAGCGAGTTGAAATACCAGCTTATGGAACTCCTTCCGGAGGCAGAGATTGACGAAGGGGATTCCGGAGCGGCAGCGCTGAAGCTTGCCGGGGAAGGGACCTATGATCTCTTTTTTCTTGATATAAATCTGGGAGACATCAGCGGAACAGATCTGGTGCATGCGGTCCAGACCATGCAGCCTCGGGCCAGGATCGTTTTTGTAACCGCATATTCTGAATATGCGGTCGCTGCTTTTGAACTGGGCGTTGTTGATTATGTGCTGAAACCTTATGAAAAAGGACGGCTTAAGAAAGTCCTGGACCGGTGCCTTGCACATGACCAGGGACAGACAACGGCAGGAAAGATGAAGATGCCCCGAAAGATTCCGATCAACAGTGACGGAAAGACTATTTTTGAGAATGTGGAGGATCTGGTTTTCCTGGAAACATATCAGAGGGGATGTCTGATTCATACGAAAAAAAGAGAGTATTATGAGGGAAAAGGGATCGGCGAGTTTGAAAAGAGACTGGGAGGAGGGCCCTTTTTCCGGTGTCATAAAAGTTATCTCATCAATCTGGAGAAGGTGCGCGAGGTGTTCCCCTGGGGGAATAACAGCCTGGGTGTAAAAATGGAAGGCTATGACAAAACGGTCATCCCGGTTGGCAGAGAAAAGACAAAGACACTTAAAAGTCTTTTGGGCTGGCAGTAAAAAGGCGCTGTATAGCAGAAGTGCTATACAGCGCTCTTTAAATGCCATTTACAAAGGTATCCAATACGTGGGGGAGAAGCCGTGAACTATATTCGCTCAAAGAATATTTCCCCCGGAACAAAGCCCAGTCATACAGGAGCGCCCTTTCAAACATGGCATATATTTTCATGAGTTCTTTTGCAGAGCTGGTATCTTTAAATTCGCCGTCTGCCAGCCCGTCCTCCAGAATTTCCGTGATCCATTTAAAGTAAAACCGTTTGCTGTCGGATAGAGATTTCTTCCCTTTGGTAGTCAGCTGTGAGGAGTACAGGAAGGCAAGAAGATCAATATCCACGCTGGTCTCGATCATATAGAACAGCTCATGGTTCAAATAGAGGAGTTTGTCATAGGCTGACATCGCCGGATCAATGACTGCAGCCAGTTCCTCATATTTCTCATCGAACAAATCTGACAAAGAATTCAGCAAGGCCTCTTTTCCTTTGAAATAGTGGTAAAAGGTGCCTTTTGAGGTTTTGGAAGCAGAAATGATATCTTCTACAGTCGTCTGCTCATAGCCTTTTTTGTAGAAAAGGTTCCAGGCGGCTTTTACAATTCTGCTTTTGGTGGAGATTCTTTTCCGCGGCATGGGAATCCCTCCCTTTCTGTGACTTTCTGTACTTCCCTACAGAAAGATTTTAAAAAGCAGAAGCGGATTAGCCCGCTAACCCGCTTCTGCTGTAAATGTCTGCTGGTTGATATTACGCTGCCGCAATTAACCTACCTGGAAACCATATTTCAGTGGATCCGTCGGGTCGATCAGGTATGTAGCAACACCTGTCAGGTAAGCGCTTCCTGTGATCATCGGGATAACTGCATCGTAATCAGCAACCTTTGTGGTTTCTTTGATCACGCCTTTGAAGATGCTGCCCATGAAGCTCTCATAGCGGAACTCTTCGCCGACCTTGATCTCTCCCCAATGATGCAGGGTAGCAAGTTTTGCGCTGGTACCGGTTCCGCAAGGAGAACGGTCAGCCATAGCATCTCCGAAGATAACAACGTTTCTTAAATCAGCTTTGTCTTTGTTTGGTGTTGGTCCGTAGAACTCAACCAGGTCAACGGTATCAATATCAAGCTCAGGATGCTTTACAGGGATTTCCTTGTTGATCACATCCAGCATCTTCATTCCAAGAGCTGTGTAAGCCGGAACAGATTTTGCGTTGATCTCTCCGATATCAAGCTGTGTGGTGTCTACCAGAGCGAAGAAGCTTCCGCCGAAGGAAATCGTGAATTTGATTTCTTTTCCGTCGATGGTTACAGTCTGGTTCTCTTTGTAAACAAATGCAGGAACGTTTGTCAGTGTAACACTCTCAACTTTTCCGTCCTTTACGATAGCCTTTGTGCGGATCAGTCCGGCAGGAGCGTCCAGAACAACTTCGTTTTCTCCTTCGTGGGACTCAACAAGACCTGCTTCGATCGCAACAGTAACAGCTCCGATCGTGCAGTGTCCGCACATGTTCAGGTATCCGCCTGTATCCATGAACATTACGCCAAAGTCAGCTTCCTTGTTGATTGGTTCGCAAAGGAAAGCTCCGAACATGTCGTGGTGTCCTCTTGGCTCAAACATCAGGGCAGTACGTACATTGTCGTAGTTTTTCTCCATCCATTTTTTCTTTTCGATCATGGTGTTTCCCTCTGGCTCCGGGAAGCCGCCGATGACCATACGGCAGAACTCACCCTCGGTATGAGCGTCTACAACCTGAAGAGCTGCCTCAAACCGGTCAAAGTTAACATTCGCTTTTAACTCCATAATTTTGTCCCTCCTTAAAATTTTTCATGAAGTTACTCATAGATGCAATCTATAAGATTCTATAAAAACACGAAAAAACCGTCCCCAGGCTTTTAGGTGTCTTATATAAAAACGCAGGTGAACATGGAAAAAAACTGGCAAAATTATACAGTAGGCACATTTTGCGAGCTGTAATAAACGACAGAAATTTAACAAATAGACTGCGTTCTAGTACCATGTTCAGTTCTTATCCTTTATTATGGCTGAAAGAGGTTGAAAAGTCAATGCTTTTTTGATATTATAAAAATGAATAAAAGTTGTTGAAAAGTGCGGGAAAGTGTGTTATGGTTATTGGGCATAGATGGGGGTAGATGGGTGACTGGTGTGCCTCCTAGTCTTCAAAACTAGTGTGGGGCGTTAAGAGCGTCCTGGGTGGGTTC
>PPYE01030290.1_pt1 | contig 43632 bp, 39 predicted proteins | sample 1559881 | NCBI WGS metagenome assembly PPYE01 (sample SAMN08240022, study PRJNA423297) | Human gut metagenome, whole genome shotgun sequencing project.
ATACAGATATGTAATATTGTTGTATTATGTAAAAAGAGAACTGATATTTGGCTGAAAGTAAAAAAATAATTATCAGGAAACATAAGAATCGAATATAAATATAGAGGTGCGATATGTCCAATAATATAAATAGAATAAGAAAAAATAAATTAAAAGGAACAGGTATTTTTGCGGCAGCGGCTTTAACAGCGGCTTTGATTTCAGGAAATAATATACCGGGTGTAACAAGACAGGTCAGTGCGGCTGAGTCACAGGAGAATACTGTGTCTTCTCTGATCCCGGACAACATCACGCTTGATAAGCCAGTAGAACTTGCGGATGTAGAACTTCCGGCAACGGAATATGGAACTTTTGAATGGGCAGATGGAAGTTTCGTTCCTGCACAGCGTGTGCAGAGCTGTGAGGTACTTCTTATACCGGCAGAAGGGCAGGATTTAAGCCATGTGGATGGATGGGATCCGGAGAGCGGCGCGGTTGTCGGTTACATCAATGTAATAGTGAACAGCATTACGGATAGTGATAATGTTGATAAGACAGAAGGCTCAGGTAAAACAGATCCAACAGAAAATGCAGATCCAACAGAAACTCCTGAAACTTCGACGGAAAAACCTGCCGCAGATGAAAACGCTGATACAGACAATAAAGAAGATAAGGAAAGTAAATCAGATCAGGATAATAAAACTGATACAGACAATGAAGAGAATAAGATTGAAGAAGATAAAACAGATAATAAAAACAACAAAGATAATAACAGCAATGCAGATAAGACGGATAAAGATACAGAAACTACCGGTAAGCTGGAACCTGCAGATGATATGACACAGGATAAAGAAGATACGAAGAAAGATGATGAAGATGGCGCAGATGATAATATCTTTGATAATCCTGTTCTGCCGGACGATAAGGATGACCGTCCTACAGATGCAGAGGAGTCTCTTTCTGATGAAGAAAAAGAAGAGAGGGCTGCACTTAATCATACCTGCGACGGTATTACAGTAAGCGGAGTTAATCTTCCATGGTATGTACAGTTCAGAGTTTCAAGCGGTGACAGCTATCAGTTTACCAATGAATCAGATGCAATGATTTTCCAGTCTTATGAATTTGAACTCTGGGATCTTAAGAATAATACAGAATATGAGATTCCTAATGGAGATTATATCAGTGTCACTGTGCCGGTAAAATCCGGATATCAGTATACTATCGAACATCTCCTGGATAACGGGGCAACTGAGACGATTATTCCGAGTGTAGAGAATGGTATTATGGTATTCAGCACACATTCTTTCAGCCCATTTGGAATTGCAGGAAGCAGACAATTGGTAGGGCCTGATACAGGAAATGATACAGGAAATGATACGGACGACACAGATGCGGTAACTCCTGCACCGGCTTCCTCCGACAGTCAGAGCTCTGATTCTGGAAAGAACAATACAGTATCTATGAATGACAGTTCTGACAGCAATAATGGTTCTTCTTCTGATCAGAATGATAATTCAACGGAAAATAAAGCTGTGAAAAATAACAATACAGTAAATACCGGAGATACAACATCAATTATGCCGTTTGTGATACTGTTTGTGGCAGCTGCAGTGATCGCCGGTGTGGTTGTATTTATAAAAAAGAGAAAGAAATAGAAGAATAACACTGATTCCTCCCCCATATAGTTTAACAGGAGGGGAAGCAATGAAAGTCAGAGCAATTTTGAAATCACTATTATTTGCATATGCATTAACAGGAGTGGCATTACTGCTTTTGGCCCTGGTACTGTTTGCTTTTGATCTGGGAGAAACAGCTGTAGATGCAGGGATTATCATAATTTATGTACTTGCATGTTTCATGGGAGGTTTTATGGCAGGCAGAATTGTGCGTAAAGACAAATATCTCTGGGGCGTTATCACAGGCCTGACTTATTATGTTTTACTGTTGACTGTCTCTGTTATGGCAAAAGGCGGTTGGGATATGAGTGCAGCTCATGCAGTTACAACATTTTTTATGTGCACAGGCGGCGGAACACTGGGTGGAATGCTGTCATAAAAAAAAGCTTTCAAAATGAAAAGATATATGATATACTATGCCAAGAATATAATTATATAAGGAGGATAGAGTTATGGAACATATCAAAACCCTGAATACAAAGAATTTACAGAACACTGTAAAAAAAGGTGGATGTGGCGAGTGCCAGACTTCCTGCCAGTCCGCATGTAAAACTTCCTGTACAGTAGGAAACCAGAGCTGCGAGCAGAAATAAGATCAGCTATGGAGAAATGAGATAAGCAGCGGAACTTTTATTCCGCTGCTTATCTTACGCTTAGAAAGGATTTTAGTAAAATGAGTCTGATTCATCGTTATAAAAGCAATGGCTTTAATATTGTACTGGATATCAACAGTGGATGCATCCATCTGGTAGATGAGGTTACATATGAGGTTCTTCCATATCTGGAAGAGGGCCTTGACCCAGAAGCTATTGCAGAGAAACTGGAAAACAAATATAACAGAGAAGATATTGAGACATCTGTAAAAGAATGTAATAAGCTGAAAGAAGATGGAATGCTTTTTACAAAAGATGTTTACGAGAATGTAATTGAAGAATTTTCAAATAACCGGCAGACCGTTGTAAAAGCATTGTGCCTGCACATTGCTCATGACTGCAATCTGGCCTGCCGTTATTGTTTTGCCGAAGAAGGCGAATATCATGGCAGAAGAGCTCTTATGTCCTATGAAGTCGGCAAGAAGGCTCTTGATTTCCTGATCGCGAACTCCGGTTCCAGAAAAAATCTGGAAGTAGATTTCTTTGGCGGCGAGCCGCTGATGAACTGGCAGGTTGTAAAAGACCTGGTAAAATATGGCAGAGAGCAGGAAAAGCTTCACAATAAGAAATTCCGTTTCACTTTAACAACAAACGGAGTTCTTCTGAACGATGAAGTAATGGAATTCTGCAATAAAGAGATGGGCAACGTTGTACTCAGTGTGGACGGACGTAAGGAAGTACATGACTACATGCGCCCATTCAGAAAAGGTGCAGGGAGCTATGATCTGATCATGCCGAAGTTCCAGAAGTTTGCAGAATCCAGAAATCAGGATAAATATTATGTAAGAGGTACTTTTACCCACCATAATCTTGATTTCTCCAAGGATGTGCTTCATCTGGCAGACCTTGGATTCAAACAGATTTCCGTAGAGCCTGTAGTTGCGGCTGATACGGAGGAATATGCGATCCGCGAGGAGGATATTCCGCAGATCATGGAAGAGTATGATACTCTTGCAAAAGAAATGATCAAAAGAGAGAAAGAGGGAAAAGGATTTAACTTCTTCCATTTTATGATCGACCTTACAGGTGGTCCTTGTGTATACAAGAGACTGTCAGGCTGTGGTTCAGGAACAGAGTACTTGGCTGTAACCCCCTGGGGTGATTTTTACCCATGTCACCAGTTTGTTGGTGAAGAACAGTATCTCATGGGAAATGTAAACGAAGGTATCACGAAGCCGGAAATCCAGAAAGAATTCGGTGGATGCAACGTTTACACAAAGAAAGACTGCAAAGACTGCTTCGCACGTTTCTACTGTAGTGGCGGATGTGCGGCAAATGCATTCCATTTCCAGGGAGATATCAAAGGCAATTATGAAATCGGATGCGAACTCCAGAGAAAACGTGTGGAGTGCGCCATCATGATAAAAGCCGCACTGGCATGTGATTAGTGGACAGGAATCTGTCTGACTGATACCGCTGTCGGCTGTTATCATAACAGAAAATGGCTGGCAGGCGGATGAACATGACCGCGGACAAAAAATCAAGAAGGGAAAAGAACTATGAAGAAAAGTAAAGGAATCGTAGTGCTGCTTCTGACACTGATCCTGACTGTGTTCTTTTGCTTTACTGCAGCCGTAGGTATCGGTCCTACCGGAACCGGTGCAGCAAAACACATCAACACAGGTCTTGATCTTGCCGGTGGTGTCAGCATTACCTACCAGGCTAAGGAGAGCAATCCGACAAGCGAAGAGATGTCAGATACGATCTACAAGCTTCAGAAGCGTGTAGAGCAGTACAGTACTGAGGCTCAGGTATACCAGGAAGGATCAGACCGTATTACAGTTGAAATTCCTGGTGTTACAGATGCAGATACTATTCTGAATGATCTGGGTAAACCAGGTTCGCTGTATTTCATCACAAAAGAAGATGCTGACGGAAACCAGAACTTTACTACCGGCCAGGATGGATATGTTCTCTCCAGGACTATGGATGAGATTAAGGAATCCGGAAGTGTTGTTCTGGAAGGTTCTGACGTAGCAGATGCCCAGGGTGGTGCAATCCAGAATCAGGGCACAAGTGCAAAGGAATATGTGGTAAGTCTTACTCTTACTTCTGATGGAGAAAACAGTGGTAAAACAAAATTCGCAGAAGCTACAAAGAATAATGTAGGCAAGCAGATCGCTATCGTCTATGACAACAACATTATCAGTGCTCCGAATGTAAATGAAGAGATTTCCGGCGGAAAAGCACAGATCAGCGGAATGTCTGACCTGGAAGAAGCACAGAACCTTGCTTCTTATATCCGTATCGGTTCTCTGGGACTGGAACTGGAAGAACTTCGTTCCAGTGTTGTAGCTGCACAGCTTGGTGAAGAAGCAATCTCTACAAGTGTTCTTGCAGGTGCAATAGGTCTGATCATAGTTATCATTTTTATGATCATTGTATACCGTGTACCTGGTGTAGTTGCAGGCATCGCACTGATCCTTTATACATCATTAATGCTGATCACGCTGAATGCCTTTGATATTACTCTTACTCTTCCGGGTATTGCGGGTATTATCCTTGGTATCGGTATGGCGGTGGATGCCAATGTTATTATTTATGCCCGAATCAGAGAGGAAATCGGCGCAGGAGTTTCAGTAAGGAATTCTATTAAGTCCGGTTTCAGCAAAGCTTTCTCTGCAATCTTCGATGGAAATATCACAACGCTGATCGCAGCCTTTGTGCTAATGTGGCTTGGTTCAGGTACTGTTAAGGGATTTGCTTATACACTTGCCCTTGGTATTGTAATCTCCATGTTTACAGCACTGGTTGTATCCAGATTGGTTGTAAATGCACTTTATGCAGTTGGTGTGCGTGATCCAAAGTTCTACGGATCTGCAAAAGAACGTAAGGCAGTTGATTTTATTGGAAAGAAGAAAGTATTTTTTGCTATTTCCATTATCCTGATCCTCTGCGGTCCGGCAGCGATGTTTGCTAATTCGCATGCAGGAAACAAAGCGTTAAATTACAGCCTTGAGTTCTCAGGCGGTACTTCTACAACTGTTACATTTAATGAAGATATGGATATTAAGACCATTGATTCTGAAGTAACTCCTGTTGTAGAAGAGGTGACGGGAGATAAAAATGTTCAGCCTACAAAGGTAGTCGGAACAAATCAGGTTGTTATCAAGACACGTTCTCTGAATCAGAGCGAGCGTGAAGCTCTGCAGAGTGCACTGGTTGAGAAATTTGGTGTAGATGACAGCACGATTTCCACAGAAAGCATTTCTTCTACAGTAAGTAGTGAAATGCGTCGTGATGCAATCGTAGCCGTTATAGTAGCTACAATCTGTATGCTTCTTTATATATGGTTCAGATTTAAAGACATCCGTTTTGCAAGCAGTGCTGTATTAGCGCTTCTGCATGATGTTCTGGTTGTACTTGCATTCTATGCCCTTGCCAGAGTATCTGTCGGTAATACATTTATTGCCTGCATGCTTACAATCGTAGGTTATTCTATCAATGCTACAATCGTTATCTTTGACCGTATACGTGAGAACCTTCACAGTAGTTCTAGAGAGAAACTGGCAGAAGTCGTAAATACAAGTATCACTCAGACTCTTACAAGAAGTATTTATACTTCTTTTACAACTTTTGTTATGGTAGCTGTTCTTTATATCATGGGTGTTTCTTCTATCCGTGAATTTGCAGCGCCTCTGATGGTTGGTGTTCTTATCGGTGCATATTCTTCTGTATGTATTACAGGTGCATTGTGGTATGTAATGAAAAAGAAATTTACAGGAAAAGAACAGCCGGCAATTGCTGCAGCTTCCGCATCCGCAAAGTCCTCTTCAAAACCGAAGAAAACACGTGATGTATCACAGAAAGATCTGACTCAGCCAAAGAAGAAAAACAGAAAAAGAGTAGCTGAACGTCTGGCTGCCGAAGAATCAGCTAAGAAACAGCAGAATGATGATGCTGAATAAAAGTTACTGTTCACAGTAACAAATAAAACAATAATTGTCTGGAAAATAGGCAGACAGAAATATCCCGGGGTAAAACTCCGGGATATTTTTATGAGGAGAGAAAATATATGGAAAAATGGGTAATAGCTGCAAAAAGAGCAGATTTTAACCAGATCGGTCAACAGTTTCATATTGATCCGGTGATTGCGAGACTGATCAGGAACAGAGATGTGATCGGAGAAGATAAGATAAGAGAGTATCTGTCAGGAACAGTACAAGAGCTTCCTTCTCCCTGGCTGATGAAAGATATGGAAAAAGCTGTAGATATCCTGGAGAAAAAAATATCGCAGAAAGCAAAAATCCGTATTATTGGTGATTATGATATTGATGGTGTGACCTCTACATACATTTTAATGAAAGGTCTCGCAAGGATTGGAGCAGATGTGGATACTTACATTCCGGACAGAGTTTCAGACGGATATGGGATTCATGCACATCTTATAGAAAGAGCAGAAACGGATCGAATCGATACAATCGTGACCTGTGATAATGGAATTGCTGCGGCTGCCGAAATCCAGATGGCAAAGGACAAGAAAATGACAGTGATTGTTACAGATCATCATGAGGTTCCTTACAGGGAGGAAAAGGGGGAACGCCGGATGGTGCTTCCGCCGGCAGATGCGATTTTGAATCCAAAACAATATGATTGTCCATACCCGAATAAAAACCTGTGTGGGGCAGTGGTGGCATTTAAATATATTGCAGCACTCTACGAGAGATCTGGTGTTCCGGCAGAGGAGCTGGAAGATTATTATGAACTGGCGGCTATTGCAACAGTAGGAGATGTTATGGATCTTCAGGGAGAGAACAGGATTCTGGTAAAAGAAGGGCTGTGCCGTCTGAAAAATACCAAAAATAAAGGATTGCAGGAACTGATCCGCGCAAATTCTCTGGAAGATGCTAAAATTACAGCTTATCATATCGGATTTGTGCTGGGACCATGTATCAATGCCAGTGGCAGACTGGATACAGCTGCCCGTTCTCTTGCGCTTCTTAATGCAAAAACAAAGGAAGAAGCAGCAAGGCTTGCCGGAGATCTTACAGCTCTTAATCAGAGCCGAAAAGCTCTCACTGAGAAAGGAAAAGAAGAGGCAATCCGGATCATAGAGACTACAGAGCTGAAAAACGACAGAGTACTGGTAGTTTATCTTCCGGATTGTCATGAAAGTCTTGCCGGTATTATAGCAGGCAGGATCAGGGAAAAGTATCACAAGCCTGCCTTTGTGCTGACGGGCGGTGAGACAAGCGCAAAAGGAAGCGGAAGATCAATAGAAAGTTACTCCATGTATGAAGAACTGATAAAGTGTGCAGATCTGATGATACAGTTTGGGGGCCATCCTATGGCAGCAGGCCTTTCTATAGAAGAAAAAAATATAGAGGAATTCCGGAGACGTCTCAACGTAAGCTGTACATTGACGGACGAAGAATTGCGTCCTAAGGTCGTGATTGACGTACCGATGCCTGTGTCTTATGTCACAAAAGAACTGGTAGAACAGATTTCACTTCTGGAACCTTTTGGAAAAGGAAATACAAAACCGGTCTTTGCACAGAAAAATCTCAGAGTGCTTGATCACAGTATTATCGGGAAAAATAAAAATGCAGTAAAATTAAAACTCCTTGATCCGCAGGGAATCTCAGTGGAAGGCATTTATTTCGGAGAAGCGGAGGATTTTGTGAACTTTATCAGGGAAAAAGACAGTATTTCTGTTACTTATTATCCGGAGATCAACAGATTCAGGGGACGAGAGAGTCTTCAGATCATTATTCAGAATTACTGTTAATATTACCGCCTGTTTTGTAACCGCCGGTAAGCCTGGAAATACAAATGTCAGGGCTTAACAGTAACTTGATTCTGAAATAAAAAGGTGATATACTATAAAATATTTATGAGCGAACAGCAATATAACACACTGGAGGAGAAATAAAATGAAGAAAATTGAAGATTATGTATTAAGTATACCGGATTTTCCTGAACCGGGGATTATTTTCAGAGATATCACAAGTGTTCTGCAGGATGCGGATGGCCTGCAGTTGGCAATCGACTCCATGCAGGACTGTCTTAAGGATATAGATGTGGACGTGATTGCAGGAACAGAGTCCAGAGGCTTTATCTTTGGTGTACCGATCGCATATAATCTTCATAAACCATTTGTACCGATTCGTAAAAAAGGCAAACTTCCCCGCGAAACAGTATCTGTAAGCTATGATCTGGAATATGGCAGTGCAGAGATTGAAATGCATAAAGATTCCATAAAACCAGGTCAGAAAGTGGTTATCGTTGATGATCTGATCGCAACAGGCGGTACGATCGAAGCAGCGATCAAGCTGGTGGAACAGCTTGGCGGTGAGGTTGTCAAGGTTGTATTTCTCATGGAACTTGCAGGTTTAAAGGGACGCGAAAGACTGAACGGGTATGATGTAGCGTCCGTAATTTGTTATGATGGTAAATAAGCACAGCTGATTGTGCAGGACAGGCAGGTGGGAGCATATGACAGAGATAACAAAAAGTACAGAAGCAAAAAAAGATGAAATGCAGGTTGAAAAAGAGAAGCTGGAATCTGTAAAGAGAGCAGATGCGGCAGTAAAGACCATGCATGATTTTACAAGTCCGGAGGTGCTTTATAAAGAACTGATAAACAGTGTTCTGAAGTATCATCCATCAACAGATATTTCCATGATAGAGAAGGCATATAAGGTTGCAAGTGAAGCTCATGAAGGACAGAAGAGAAAGTCCGGAGAGCCATATATTATTCATCCTTTGTGTGTTGCCATCATTCTGGCAGATCTGGAACTTGACAAAGAAACGATAGTTGCAGGTCTTCTTCATGATGCAGTTGAAGATACCTGGATGACCTATGAGGAAGTGGAGAAGGAATTTGGTTCAGAGGTTGCACTTCTTGTGGATGGTGTTACCAAGCTGGGACAGTTATCTTATTCTGCGGATAAAGTAGAAGTTCAGGCAGAGAACCTCAGAAAGATGTTTCTTGCCATGGCTAAGGATATCAGAGTTATTCTGATCAAGCTTGCAGACCGTCTTCATAATATGCGTACCTTACAGTATATGCGTCCTGAAAAGCAGCAGGAAAAGGCCAGAGAGACCATGGATATTTATGCTCCTATTGCCATGCGTCTGGGTATTTCCAAGATAAAGGTAGAGCTGGATGACCTGTCGCTGAAATACCTTAAGCCGGATGTATATTATGACCTGGTGCATAAGGTTGCCCTGCGTAAAAGCGAGAGAGAACAGTTTGTAGGTGCGATTGTAAAAGAAGTTAAGAAACATATGGATGATGCTAATATTAAGGCGCAGGTGGACGGACGTGTAAAACACTTTTTCAGCATCTACAAGAAGATGGTAAATCAGGATAAGACTATTGATCAGATTTATGATTTATTTGCTGTCCGTATTCTTGTAGATACAGTGAAGGATTGTTATGCTGCCCTTGGTGTGATCCATGAGATGTATAAGCCAATTCCGGGACGGTTTAAAGATTATATTGCCATGCCGAAACCCAATATGTATCAGTCATTGCATACCACATTGATCGGACCCAACGGACAGCCCTTTGAAATCCAGATCCGTACTTATGAAATGCACAGAACTGCAGAATATGGTATCGCTGCACACTGGAAATATAAGGAGTCGTCTGACGGAAAGGCTCCTGTAGGTAAGAGTGAGGAAGAGAAACTGAACTGGCTGCGTCAGATTCTGGAATGGCAGAGAGACATGTCTGATAACAAAGAATTCATGAGTCTTCTGAAGAATGATCTGGATCTTTTTGCGGACAGTGTTTACTGTTTCACTCCACAGGGAGATGTTAAAACACTTCCAAGCGGTTCTACACCGGTGGATTTTGCGTACAGTGTTCACAGTGCAGTCGGAAATAAGATGGTAGGTGCCAGAGTTAACGGTAAGCTGGTTCCGATTGAATATGAGATCAAAAACGGCGACCGTATTGAAATCATTACTTCACAGAATTCTCAGGGACCAAGCCGCGACTGGCTGAAACTGGTTAAGAGTACTCAGGCAAAGAACAAGATTAACCAGTGGTTCAAGAAGGAATTAAAAGAAGATAATATCCTTAAGGGCAAGGAGATGCTTGCGCAGTATGCGCGTGCAAAGGGGTTTAAGATCACAAATTATACAAAAACCCAGTATCTGGAGGCCGTTTTGCGTAAATATGGTTTCAGGGACTGGGATTCAGTACTTGCGGCAATTGGCCATGGCGGATTGAAAGAAGGTCAGGTTTTCAATAAGCTGGTAGAGGCATATGATAAGGAAAATAAGAAGAATCTGACAGATGAGCAGGTTCTTGAAGCTGCTTCTGAGACACAGGAGAAGCTTCACATTGCCAAGAGTAAGAGTGGTATTGTGGTAAAAGGAATCCATGATGTGGCAGTCCGTTTTTCCAAGTGTTGTAATCCGATCCCGGGTGATGAGATTGTAGGCTTTGTTACAAGAGGACGTGGAATCACGATCCATCGTACAGATTGCGTCAATGTGCTGAATATGTCTGAGACAGACAGGACACGACTGATCGAGGCGGAATGGCAGCAGCCTGATACCAAGGAAAAAGAGAAGTATATGGCTGAGATTCAGGTTTATGCAAATAACCGTACAGGGCTTCTTGTGGATCTTTCTAAAATATTTACAGAACGTAAGATCGACCTGCGAAGTATCAACAGCCGTACAAGCAAGCAGGAGAAGGCAACTATTTCCATGAGTTTTGAGATTGGAAGCAAAGAGGAACTGCGTTCCCTGATCGAGAAGATCCGTCAGGTAGAGAGTGTCATTGACGTAGAGAGAACTACAGGCTGATCATGGAAAAATCTGCTGGAACATTATTTTATGGAACTGCTGCAGATTGACAGAAAGGAATAACATGAAGAATTTAGAATTACAGAAATGTATATTAGGACCTGTATATACAAATTGCTATCTCCTTAAGAATAAAGAAACCGGAGAACTGATCATTGTTGATCCCACAGATTGTCCGGAGAAGATTGAAATGAAGATTTCCCGGATGAATGGAAAACCGGTGGCAATTCTTCTTACCCATGGACATTTTGACCACATTCTGGCTGCACAGGCAGTAAAGGAGAAATATAATATTCCGATTTATGCCTGTCGTCAGGAAGAGGAGATGCTCCGCGAACCTTCGATCAATATGACTGTACATTATGGACAGGGATGTTCTATTGTGCCGGATGTATTTCTGGAGGATCTGGATGTTATCAGACTGGCGGGATTTTCCGTTCAGATGATCCATACACCGGGACATACCAAAGGAAGCTGCTGTTATTATCTGAAAGATGAAGGTGTATTGTTCAGCGGTGATACAGTGTTCTATGGCTCTGTTGGAAGAACGGATTTTCCGGGGGGAAGTACAGCAGAAATCGTGAGAAGTCTCCATAAACTGGTAGATTCGCTTCCTGAAGAGACCGAGGTTTTCCCCGGACATGATGCATCTACCACTATTGGTTATGAAAAGAGGTATAATCCATTTGTGTAAAATAGGCATTCTGTTTGAGAACAGAGATTTTGAACATGATGTTTATGAACTGATCAAAGCGTTTTATCCCGAAGCGGAGATACATACTCTTTATGAAAATGCTGAAGCAGAGTATGACCTCCGCTTCAGTGTGGAACGGGATAATGACAGTTATATCATAAAATACGAAAGGACAGAGAATCTGTCGAAACAGGAAACAGAGCAAAAAGGGGTAATTTCCGCAGACATACTTTCTAAAGAGAATACAGGCTGTGGAATACAGGATGCTCATGCTCTGAGAAAAGAGAATAAAGATAATATCAAATATGCTCTGTATCAGTTGTTGTTAAAACTGACGGGCAGAACTCTTCCATGGGGAAATCTGACAGGAATACGTCCTGCCAAACTGGCAATGGGAATGATCGAATCCGGAATGAAAAATACGGAAGCAGCCCGGGAGATGCGTGAGAGATATCTGGTAAGTCCGCAGAAAACCGCGCTTGCCATCACTATTGCAAACAGGGAAAGAGAGATTCTGAAGGATATTGACTATGAAAATGGATACAGCCTTTATATTGGAATCCCGTTTTGCCCAAGTATCTGTCTGTATTGTTCCTTCAGCTCCTATCCGCTGAAAGTGTGGGAGAAGAGAACAGATGAATATGTGGAAGCTCTCTGCCGGGAGGTAAGAGAGACTGCTCTTATGATGAAGGGAAGAAAACTGGACACCATCTATATTGGCGGCGGTACCCCGACTACACTGCTTCCACATCAGATCCGTAAGCTCCTGGATACAGTGGGAGAAGCTTTTGGCTATGAAGGACTGGCAGAGTTTACTGTGGAAGCCGGCAGACCGGACAGTATTACACGTGAAAAGCTGATGGCGATCAGGGAGTATCCGGTAACAAGAATTTCCGTAAATCCACAGACTATGAATCAGGAAACCCTGGATATTATCGGCCGCAGACATACTGTGGAGCAGACAAAAGAAGCGTTTCATCTGGCACGAGAGCTGGGATACGATAACATTAACATGGATCTGATCGTAGGTCTTCCGGGTGAGGATATTCACATGGTAGAGTGGACTCTTGAACAGGTTCGTGAACTGGCACCGGACAGTATTACCGTACATTCACTGGCGGTGAAACGTGCAGCAAGGCTGAATATTTTTAAAGAGAAATATCAGGAAATGTCTTTTGAGAATAATCAGGAGATTATGGATCTGACCATGAAAACGGCGTATGAAATGGGAATGGGTCCTTATTATCTGTACAGACAGAAGAATATGAAGGGAAATTTTGAAAATGTTGGCTATGCAAAGGTTGACAAAGCGGGAATTTACAATATACTGATTATGGAGGAAAAACAGCCTATCATCGCACTGGGGGCAGGCGGTTCTTCCAAGCTGGTCTTTGACCATGGACAGAGAATTGAACGTGTGGAGAATGTAAAAGACGTTTCTAATTATATTTCCCGCATTGATGAGATGATCGAGAGAAAACGGACAGCAATAGCTACCTGGCTGTAGGATGTGGAGGTAACATTTTGGACACAGTACAAAAGACAGCGGCAGGTTCACAGCAGAGGATCCTGGAATTTGACCTTGCTTCTGAATTGCATCATGGAATGCTGGTAAGTAATCTGGCTTATGCGGTTGCAGAGGAGATGGGACTGCCGCATGAACAGTGCTATGAGCTTGCAATAGCAGGAATGCTCCATGATATAGGAAAGCTGAAGCTGACAAGTTATATTAACGGACAGGAGCAGGATCCTCTGGTGATCGAGGAACTGAAGTATGTCCGGATGCATTCTGCATTGGGATATGAGGAACTTAAAGGGCAGGGATATTCGGATTTTGTATTGGAGAGTATCCTGTACCATCATGAGAATTATGATGGCAGTGGATATCCGTCCAATAAAGCAGGTGATGACATACCCATAGGTGCCCGGATACTCAGAGCCTGCGATGTATATGCAGCATTGATCTCTGACAGACCATACAGAAGAGGATTTGATATTTCTTCAGTTATGGAGTTGATGATTGATGAAGTAAAAAATTTTGATATGCAGGTTTTTCTTGCGTTTCAGAGAGTGGTTCATAATGGAGACGGGCAGAATTTTTATAAAAGAGGAGGACAACATGGCATTAAAGAAGAAACCGGTAACCGGTATGAAGGACATTTTACCAAAAGAGATGGAAATCCGTAATTATGTGATGAACATGATTCGTGAAACATACGGAACATTTGGCTTTTCATCTATAGAGACACCATGTGTGGAGCATATTGAAAATCTTTCCAGTAAACAGGGCGGAGAGAATGAGAAACTTATTTTCAAGATCCTGAAACGTGGGGAGAAACTGAAACTTGCGGAAGCAGAGAAAGAAAGTGATCTGGTTGACTCCGGACTTCGCTACGATCTGACTGTGCCGCTTTCCAGATATTATTCCAACAACGCAAATGAGCTTCCGGCTCCTTTTAAGGCACTTCAGATGGGTAATGTGTGGAGAGCAGACAGACCGCAGAGAGGACGTTTCCGTCAGTTTATGCAGTGTGATATTGATATTCTGGGTGAGCCTACTTATCTGGCTGAGATCGAACTGGTTCTTGCTACCACAACGCTGCTCGGAAAGCTGGATTTCCATAACTTTACGATTCGCATCAATGACAGAAAAATCTTAAAAGCGATGGCGCAGTACAGTGGATTCCCACAGGAAAGTTTTGACACTGTGTTTATCATTCTGGACAAGATGGACAAGATTGGTCTGGAAGGTGTTGCAGAAGAACTGGAGAAGGAAGGATTTGCAAAAGAGAGCATTGATACTTATCTTGGACTTTTCAAAGAGATCACTTCTGACATTGAGGGTGTCCGTTATTGCAAGGAGAAATTAAAAGATGTTCTGGATCCTAAGGTTGCCGAGGATCTTGAGACTATTATTTCTACTGTGGATTCTGTTAAAACAGCAGACTTCAGGATGTCCTTTGATCCGACTCTGGTACGTGGAATGTCCTACTATACAGGTCCGATCTTTGAGATTTCTATGGATGAGTTCGGCGGCAGTGTAGGCGGCGGCGGACGTTACGATGAGATGATTGGTAAATTTACCGGAAACAATACATCCGCATGTGGTTTCTCCATTGGATTTGAGAGGATTGTAATGCTTCTCCTTGAGAGAAATTACGAAATTCCGACAAAGAATGGCAAGAAAGCATATCTTATTGAGAAGAACATGCCGGCTGATAAGATGCTGACTATTCTGAAACAGGCTCAGGAAGAGCGTAATGCAGGAACTCAGATCAATATTTCTATTATGAAAAAGAATAAGAAATTCCAGAAAGATCAGATGACTGCAGAAGGTTATACAGAGTTTGTTGAATTCTTTAGAGACAGAGTGTAAAGGTCGTTAAATTTTATAATTAATATAGAAAAGCATGAAAAGAGGAAAAAAACATGGCTGAAAGTATGCAGGGACTGCACAGAACATGCCGATGTGCAGAAGTGACAAAGGAAATGATCGGAAAAGAAGTCGTCCTTATGGGATGGGTTCAGAAAGCCCGCGATAAAGGCGGAATTATTTTCGTAGATTTAAGAGACCGCTCAGGTATTATGCAGCTGATCTTTGAGAATGGCAGCATTGATGAAGAAGGTTTCGCAAAAGCGGGAAAACTCAGAAGTGAATTTGTGATCGCAGTCACCGGTGTGGTAGAAGAAAGAGGCGGTGCTGTCAATAAGAATCTTGCAACAGGTGAGATTGAACTGCGTGTAAAATCTCTCCGCGTGCTGTCCGAGGCAGAAGTACCTCCTTTCCCAATCGAGGAAAACTGTAAGACAAAAGATGAAATCCGCCTGAAATATCGTTATCTGGATTTAAGAAGACCTGATCTTCAGAAAAATATTATGCTTAAAAGCAAAGTTATGATGCTCACAAGGCAGTTCTTTGCAAAAGAAGGTTTTCTTGAAATTGAGACACCTATGCTTGGAAAGAGTACACCGGAAGGTGCAAGAGATTATCTGGTACCGTCACGTGTTCATCCGGGACATTTCTATGGTCTGCCACAGTCTCCGCAGCTGTATAAACAGCTTCTAATGTGCTCCGGTTATGACCGTTATATTCAGATAGCAAGATGCTTCCGCGATGAAGACCTTCGTGCTGACAGACAGCCGGAATTTACACAGATCGATATGGAACTTTCTTTTGTAGATGTTGATGATGTTATCGATGTAAATGAGAGATTTCTTGCATATCTGTTTAAAGAAGTTCTTGATATTGATGTAAAACTCCCAATCCAGCGCATCACATGGCAGGAAGCTATGGACAGATTCGGTTCAGATAAACCGGATATGCGTTTCGGAATGGAACTGCATGATGTAAGCGATGTTGTTAAGAACTGTGGCTTCAGTGTATTTACTTCTGCTCTGGAAAACGGCGGCAGTGTCCGCGGTATCAATGCAGAAGGACAGGGCTCCATGCCTCGTAAGAAAATCGACAAACTGGTTGAGTTTGCCAAAGGTTACGGCGCAAAAGGTCTGGCATACATTGCAATTGCTGAAGATGGCACAAGAAAATCTTCTTTTGCCAAATTTATGACAGATGAAGAGATGGATGCTCTGGTAGCTGCTATGGATGGTAAAGCAGGTGACCTGCTTCTGTTCGCTGCGGACAAGAAGAAACTGGTTTATGATGTACTTGGTGCACTTCGTCTGGAACTTGCAAAACAGATGGATCTGCTTGACAAGAATGAATACCGTTTTGTTTGGGTAACAGAATTCCCGCTTCTTGAGTGGAGTGAAGAAGAGAACCGTTTCACAGCAATGCATCATCCGTTTACCATGCTTATGGAAGAGGATCTTCCGCTTCTGGATACAGATCCCGGAAAAGTTCGTGCAAAAGCATACGATATCGTATTAAATGGTAATGAAATCGGTGGTGGTAGTGTGAGAATCCACCAGGATGACATTCAGGAGAGAATGTTTGAGGCACTTGGATTCACCAAAGAAGCGGCCCATGAACAGTTCGGATTCCTTCTGGATGCATTCAAATACGGAGTTCCGCCTCACGCAGGACTGGCATACGGACTTGACCGTCTGGTAATGCTTATGGCTAAGGTTGACAGTATTCGTGATGTCATTGCATTCCCGAAAGTCAAAGATGCATCCTGCCTGATGACACAGTCACCAAGTCGTGTAAGTGAAGATCAGTTAAAAGAACTGGAACTGGAAGTCAGACCTGAGGAAGTAACTGAATAAAGATTAAAAACCATTCTTACATCTGCTGATCTGCAGATGTAAGAATGGTTTTTTAATTGCTGTTATTTGAATCATCCAGAGGGGACTTGGTTAAAGTACCGAAAATTGCATTTCCCAGAGTGCTTCCCTCGTCCTGAAGTTTCCAGGAAACTCCGTCATTGATCAGGACAAAATCAACATCATTAACAGTAGCGGCAGCGTTATTATTAATACATTCCAGCAGTAGTGAAAGAGATTTCTCATGTCTTTTCTGTGAACCATCAATAACCGCATCTGCAGAAGCAAGATATTTATCCAGTTTAGACTGATATTCAGATAAAATAGAATCACTGTCAAAGGTAGTGATTTCTGTTGTGACAGTTGCGTTATAGCCATTTTCACTGCTGGATTTGATAAGATATTTAAAGTTTTTATGAATCTGTTCTGCAAGTGCTGCTGCAATGGAGTTTCTGGAAGAATCAGAAGTATTCATAATATTGCCTACGCCCAGATAAGAACTCATTTCCTGCAGATCCAGTTTTTCAAGAGTATCAAGATATACGGTCAGGGTATCTTCCGGTGAAAGGATATCCGGATCTGCCAGATCAGCTATAAGACCGCCGACAAGGTCATCTTCCAGAGAATTGGTACGCTGGATCTTCCATTTTTCCTTTTTATCATTGCCTGTATTGACAAGCTGTATGTTACAGTCTGTCTCAGCTGTATCATAGTCATTTGTGTTTAAAAGATGATTCAGGATCAGATAATGAGCCTCAAGAGATCTGGAAGAATCTTTGATATTTCCTTTTTGTGCCTGGGCTGACTCTGTGATCTGTGTCCGGAGAAGTTCTGCTTTAAAATCTCTGGCAAGAACTTTGGAATCGATTGTGGTCAGTTTGACAGAAACAGTGGCAGAATGATTGGCTGTGCCGACGATGACATCCGAAATTTTGTAATTAAATTTCCGGAAAAAGAGAGAAAAGGTTTCATTGATTTCATCAGTTAAATCAGTATTCTCTGTGGCATCAGGGAACAGCTCTGTATAGGGTATGTATTTTTGCGTAGTTTCTGAATCGAGATTTTTTAACTGATCCAGTTCATTTCTGACTACACTCTTTACATCTGACTCATTTTTGCGGAAACAGCCGCTGCTTACAGATACAGCAAAAAGAAAAAATAAGACAGAGAAAAGAAGAATCAGGTGTTTGTTTATATTCATACGTGTTCTTTCCTTTCACAGTGCTTTCTGTGCAACTGTTTGACAGTTACTTTTCTGTTTATTTTAACAGATTTTGTACTGACTGTCAAAAAAGTGAAAAAGATGAACGAAATTCATAAAAAAAACGTGAAAAAATTGTGAAAAATGTTGCCATTTGATTACAAAGCTTTTATTTTAAGGCAGAATCTGCTATGATAGGAAAGTGAATAATAATGATATAAAAAAGCAGTAGTGTATAATAGATGTTAGCCTGAACAAGGTGATAATATCAAGGAGGCAACTTATGAAGAAGCGTATTATTATCGTTTTGGGAATCCTGATCGCGGCAGGTGGTATCGGAACCGGTGTCTGGTATCACTTTAAAGGAAACGGTCAGAGTGGAACCGGTGATTCTATTGTGTATGTGTCAAAAGTAAGTGTGATCACCGGATCTGAAACAACAGCGGTAAATCGGTTTGCCGGTGTGGTAGAACCGCAGAAAACTGTAAACGTAAAAATAGAAAGTGGACGAAAAGTAAAAGAAGTGGAAGTTAAGACCGGAGAAGAGGTAAAGGCCGGACAGCTTCTTTTTGAATATGATCTCAGCAGTATTGAGGATGATCTGAAGCAGGCGCAACTGGATCTGGACAGATTAAAAAATGAACAGATCAGCCTGACAGAACAGATAGCTACGCTGGAAGCGGAGAAGAAAAAAGCAAAGGCCGAAGATCAGTTGTCCTATACCATTGAAATCGAGACTAACAAAATGAATCTCAAGAAGAATGAATATAGTCAGAAGAGTAAACAGTCTGAAATTGATAAACTTCAGAGCGCAACACAGAATACAGAGGTTCGAAGTGAAATAGATGGTGTGATACAGAAAATTGACACTTCCAAAATGACAAGTGACGATGGTGATTCTGTGGATGACAGCAGTGCAATGGACAGTAGCATGTCGTCAGGTGACGGAAGTTCGGACAGTTCTGCATTTATTACAATTCTCAGCACAGGTGCTTACAGAGTGAAAGGTAAAGTTAATGAACAGAACAGGGATTCTATTGTACCCGGAGAGGCAGTGATCATCCGTTCCAGAGTAGACAGCAGTAAAACATGGAAAGGAACGATGGGATCCGTAGATGTGAATAATGGAACTTCAGATGACAGCAGTAATGATATGTATATGGGTATGGCAAGTACCAGTTCCGATGATCAGACAACGTCTACTTCTTATCCTTTTTATGTGGAATTGGATTCCTCTGAGAATCTGATGCTTGGACAGCATGTGTACATAGAACGTGACATCGGACAGGATGAGAAAAAAGACGGTCTGTGGCTCAGTGATTACTATATTCTGGACACAGATACCAATGAACCGTATGTATGGGCAGCCAGCGATAAGAACAGACTGGAGAAGCGTTATGTAACACTTGGAGAACATGATGATGATCTTGGAGAATATAAGATTGTTGAGGGCCTTACAAAGAAAGATGCGATTGCATTTCCGACAGATTCTCTGGAAGAGGGTGAGAAGACAGAAGTAGGAGATCTCGCGCAGACGATGAGCGGAGGAGCAGACGGTATTACGGATATGGATGCTGATTATGGAAATATGGATGACGCACAGATTGATTCCACAGATATGGAATCCGGCGCAGATAGCTTTACAGAGCCGGATATGGCGGAAGATTCCGCAGACACAGCAGATGACAGTTCAGAAGATATGATCGATCCGAATGAAGAACTTGTGCCAATTGATGAAGCACCTGGTATGAGTGCAGACGGCAATGTGGAGGGAATCGAATGATACTGGAATTGAAAGGCATATATAAAGAATATCAGCAGGGGAAAATGAAGGTTCCAGTGTTAAAAAATGTAGACTTTTCTATGGAAGAGGGAGAATATGTCGCAATCATGGGACCGTCCGGTTCAGGAAAAACTACTTTGATGAACATTATCGGATGTCTGGACAAACAGACAGAGGGAACTTTCTTTCTGGATGGCGTGGATATTAAGGCGTGTTCGGAGAATGAAATGTCGGATATCCGGCTGAATAAGATAGGGTTTGTTTTTCAGAGCTTTCATCTTCTCCCTAAGCAGAGTGCTCTGGCAAATGTTGAGATGCCATTAAATTATGCGAGAGTACCTAAGAAGGAGAGAAGAGAACGCGCTCTGAAGGCACTTGACAGAGTGGGCCTGGCGGACAGAGTGGATTTTAAGCCAAATCAGCTTTCAGGAGGTCAGATGCAGAGGGTTGCCATTGCCAGGGCGATCGTCAATAACCCGAAACTTCTTCTTGCAGATGAACCTACAGGTGCTCTTGACAGTAAATCAGGTGCGCAGGTTATGGAACTTTTCCGGAGGCTGAATGATGAGGGGGTATCTGTATTGATGATCACCCATGATGCGGATATTGCTGCACATGCGAAAAGGGTGGTTACAATCAAAGATGGTATCCTTCAGGAAAAGAGGTGATCTTCATGGGCAAAGTAAAGAAAATCCTCGCAGGAGTGCTTGTGGTGGTAATCGCAGGAAGCGGAATTACAGCGGGATTGATGCAGCTGAAGAAAAACAGCCAGAAAACAGTGGCGGTTACTCCTGTGAGCGGATTGCTGCAGGAATTTTATACACCTTCCACCATGCTTGACGGAACCATTACATCCAGTGCAACACAGACAGTAAACGGTGATAAAGACCTGATCATTGATCAGATTTATGTGACAAAGGGAGATGCCGTAAAAAAAGGGGATCCTCTGGTTTCTTTTGATACTACTCTGGTGGAAATGGAACTGAATATAGCAAAGCTGAAAAAACAGAAACTGGAGCAGGATTTAAATAAAGCAGTGAACAGACTGAACAGCCTTCAGAATGGCGGGCCTGTAGAGGAAACAGATGCGGGTACAGATGCCGATGACCTGAATTCAACAACAGGAAGCACTAATAATGATACAGGTGATGATGATATGACACCGGATGATACTTTGTCATCCGCAGCAGATATGTCCGGTAATTATCTGGCAGCAGCCATGCATCCGTTTTTGTTATCTGCTTTTACAGATGGAGATGCAGTGGATAATGCGGGCTCAGACAGTTCTTCATCCAAGGCAGATTTACCGGGAGATGATGCTTCAACAGATACCGAAAATACAGGCGGTTCATCAGACGGAACATCTGAGGATAATGATACTCCGGTATATTCGGATCCCTCAGCGAATGGATTCAGTGACGGAGAGAAGGATGATTTTAATTCAGGAAAAAATGATACACCGGAATTATCACCAACGCCAACGCCAACACTGGATGATCGTACTACATATTTTGATCCTTATTACCGAAAAGGTGATCCGAATATCACAGATGGTGACGAGCCGTTTTATCAAAAACTGGATGCAGATTCCGTTCCGTTTACTGGCAGTGGCACAGAGGATGATCCATATGTATATCTGTGCAGCAGTGCAAAAGAAAAAGTTACTGTGATGGGATCATTTTTTAATAAACTTGCAGGATACAGTTCTGATGGAACAAAAATTGTTCATCAGGGAGGTTACTGGTACCGTCTGGAGTTTCATCAGAATGATACCATAGAAGATTATGATAATCTGAAAACATCCTGTACAGGTTATTATCTGGTAAACGGAAGTCTTCTGGAGAAACCGGTGTATGAATTTGCAGAAGTGGAATTTACACTGTCAGATGCAGATAAATACGACGAGAATCCGGATGATGGAGGTGATGATAATCCGGACGGTGGTGATGATGAACCTACCGGAACTCCTGTTTCCAGAGCAGATGCCATCAAGTATCAGAAGAGTAAGATTGCCAGCCTGAAACTGGATCTTCAGGAAAGCGATATCAAAATATCACAGTTGGAAAAGAAAGCGAATAAAAAGCTTATCAGTGCAAAATTGGATGGTACGGTTACTTATGTGGGAGATTCCGGAGGTGGTGAAACAACGGATGGGAAAGCCCTGATCAAAGTAAAGAGCAGTGATGGTTTTTATGTGATCGGTTCTGTCAGTGAACTGATGCTGGATGATATTAAAGAAGGCACAAAACTTGACTGCACAAGTTATACCAGTGGATCTTTTGAAGCAGAAGTTATGGATGTTTCAGAGTATCCTGTAACCGGAAACAGCTTCTATGGCAGCAGTAACCCAAATGTGTCTTATTATGCATTTACAGCAGTGGTAAGTGACAAGACACTTCAGCTGGAAGATCAGGACTGGGTTACTGTCAATTATGAAGCATCTGCTACAGAGAACAGTATGGTTATCCAGAAGGCTTTTGTCAGAAATGATAATAATAAAAACTATGTGTATAAAGATGATAATGGTATCCTGAAGAAACAGGAGATTTCTGCAGGTGCAACTGTGGACAGCGGTTACAGTGTGATTGTCAAAGGTGGACTCAGTGAAGATGATCTGATTGCATTTCCTTATGGAAAAGATGTGAAAGAGGGCGCAAAGACAAAAGAAGTTACTCTGGATCAGATGTATGGATATTAATTGAGAAAGGAGACATTTTATGCTTGAAAATATACGCCTGGCTTTTCAGGGAATATGGTCACATATGATGAGATCCTTCCTGACTATGCTGGGTATCATTATTGGTATTGCGTCTATCATTGCAATTGTTTCTACCATCAAAGGAACCAGTGAACAGATTAAGGAAGATCTGATAGGTGCAGGTTCCAATACGGTAAAGATTTATCTGTATGATGGAGATAACCAGTATGATGCGGAATATGGAAATTCTTCAAAAACACCGATTTTGACAGATGATGTAAAAGAAGAAGTAAAAGATTTGGATCATGTTGAGAATGCGACCTTTTATTATAACAGTACCAGCGCATCTATTTATAATAACAATAACAGTCTGGAGGGTGGAAGTGTTTACGGGATTGATGTGAACTATCTGGCTACCTGCGGATATATAATTCAGTCAGGACGGGGATTTGTAAAGGATGACTACAAAAATTACAATAAAGTTGCGCTGATCGATGATAATGCGGCACAGAATCTGTTCCCGTCACAGAACCCGGTAGGGCAGACTGTGGAGATCAATCAGGAACCATATACGATTGTGGGAGTGATCCGGCAGGATGAGAATTATCAGCCGACGATCAACAGTATTGACGAATATTACACTTATTATCAGTCAATCGTTGGAAGTGTGATGATTCCGGACAGTTGCTGGCCGATTTCCTTTAAATTTGATGTTCCTCAGAATGTAATTGTGAAAGCAGACAGCACAGATACCATGAGTTCGGTGGGAAATGCAGCAGCAGACGTGCTGAATAATTTAATTGCAGCCTTAAATACAGACGGAAATACAACCATGAAATACAAAGCCGATAATATTATGGAGCAGGTCAAGAATATGCAGAAACTCAGTGAGAGTACGAATAATCAGTTGATTTGGATTGCAAGTATTTCTCTTCTTGTAGGTGGTATTGGTGTCATGAATATCATGTTGGTTTCTGTTACAGAGCGTACCAAAGAGATTGGATTGAAAAAGGCTATCGGGGCACGTAAGAAGACTATTCTGGGACAGTTTCTGACAGAGGCTTCTGTACTTACCAGTATTGGCGGTATTATCGGAGTAATAACAGGAATCGGGCTGTCGAAAGTGGTGGGAAAGGTTACTGGTTCGCCTACTTCGATCAGTGTGCCGTCAATTGTGATCGCAGTATTGTTTTCTACAGTAATAGGTGTGGTATTTGGATTGCTTCCTTCTGTAAAAGCAGCAAATTTAAATCCCATTGATGCGTTGAGAAGTGAATAAACACAGCACAGATAAAACAGACTTGATGTACAATACCTTTGTATATTGAGTCTGTTTTTCTGTAACATTTTTAGTTACTGTTTACTGGTAATATCCTGCAAAGTGTGTTATTGAAAACGAAGTGAACAATAACCATTTTTCTGTGGATTTTAAACAGAAAAACAATCAAATTTGTATAGATGTCAAGAAATGTGCTAAAATTTGTACAAAAAATAAAAAAATATGGAAGTACAAAGACAGGTTGTGCTATAATGAAGTATCTCAAAAAGAATTACTTATACAGGAGGAGGTTCGCGGATGGTATCATTTACCTTTATCATCAAAGATAAATTTGGAATACATGCAAGGCCCGGACTGCTTCTTGTGCAGGAAGCCGGAAAGCTTACGAGCAATATCACTATTTTTAAAGGAACAGACAGTGGTGATGCGAAGCGGATGTTCTGTGTTATGAATCTTGCAGTAAAACAGGGAGATCAGATAACAGTACATGTGGAAGGCGAAAATGAAGAGGCAGATGCCGAAGTAATGAGAGAGTTTTTGAAAAATAATCTGTAACTGTGAAGATGTCAGACAGTTATGCCATAATCTTTAATAAGGAGAATTGGAGTAATGAGAGTATTAGAAGGTAAGTCCGTATTTTCAGGAATCGCAATTGGAAAGATTTCTATTTTGCAGAAAGCAGACACAAGTGTAAAGCGTACGAAGGTAGAAAATCCGGAGGCAGAGATCACACGTGTGCAGGAAGCAAAAGAGAAAGCGGTTGAACAGCTTCAGAAACTGTATGATAAGGCACTCCGGGAAGTAGGAGAATCAGGTGCTGCTATTTTTGAAGTGCATCAGATGATGCTGGATGATGAGGACTATCTGGATTCTATTGATAACATTATCCGTACGGAGAATGTAAATGCAGAGTATGCAGTAGCAACAACAGGTGATAATTTTGCAGACATGTTTGCGCAGATGGATGATGACTACATGAAAGCAAGAGCGGCAGATGTAAAGGATATTTCAGATCGTCTGGTACGTGTATTATCAGGACACGATGAGGGAGATATGGATGCTGCAGAACCATCTATTATCGTTGCTGAGGATCTGGCTCCAAGTGAAACTGTACAGATGGACAAGAGCAAAGTTCTTGCATTTGTTACAAGGAAAGGTTCTTCCAATTCCCATACAGCAATCCTTGCAAGAACTATGAATATCCCGGCGCTGATCAATATTGAATATGATGACAGCATGGATGGGAAAATGGCAGTTGTAGACGGCAAGACCGGTTCTCTTATTGTGGAACCAGATGCAGATACTCTGAAGAAATATCAGGATCAGAAAGACGAGGAGTTGCGCCAGAGAGCAATGCTCAAAGAATTAAAAGGCAAAACTACAGAGACAAAGAGTGGACATAAGATTCATCTGTACGCAAACATCGGAAGCACAGGCGATGTAGCCAGTGTACTGGCTAATGATGCAGAAGGTATCGGTCTTTTCAGAAGCGAATTCATTTATCTGGAAAAAGATAATTATCCGACAGAGGAAGAGCAGTTCCAGATTTATAAAGCAGTAGCACAGAATATGGCAGGAAAGAAAGTAATCATCCGTACACTGGATATCGGCGCAGACAAGCAGATTGATTACTTTGATATGGCACACGAAGAGAATCCGGCAATGGGTTATCGTGCAATCCGTATCTGCCTGGACAGACCGGAAGTATTTAAGACACAGCTTCGTGCACTGTTCAGAGCAAGTATGTTCGGAAATATCTCCATTATGTATCCGATGATCATCTCTGTAACAGAAGTAAAACAGATCAAGGCTATTGTTGCAGAGGTTAAGAAAGAGCTGACAGAGCAGGGTATTCCGTTTAAAGATGACGTAGAGCAGGGTGTAATGATCGAGACACCGGCTGCAGTTATGATCAGTGATCTTCTTGCAAAAGAAGTTGATTTCTTCAGCATCGGAACTAACGATTTAACACAGTATACACTGGCAATCGACCGTCAGAATGCAAAACTGGATAATATTTATGATTCTCATCATGAAGCTGTACTTCGTATGATCCAGATGGTCATTGATAACGCACATAAAGAGGGAATCTGGGCAGGAATCTGCGGAGAGCTCGGAGCAGATACTACATTGACAGAACGCTTTATACAGATGGGGATTGATGAATTATCTGTATCACCTACATTTGTTCTGCCAGTACGTAAGATCGTAAGGGAACTGGACTGATTCTGGCATAAATATCGCAAAAGAATAGAAACAGGCAGTCAAAATTCCGCATGGGTCAATCTATGCGGAATTTTTTTGCAATAAATTAGCGGTTCCTGATTGTGATACATAAAAAAATATGATAAACTGGACATAGTCTGTAATTTTATGAAAAGATAATTGATACATAAAAAATCTGAAGTGGATCAGAAGCAAAGGAGATATGAATATGGGAAAAATTGCCATTGTCACAGACAGTAACAGCGGCATAACACAGGACCAGGCAAGAGAACTTGGAATCAGCGTAATTCCAATGCCTTTTTATATTAACGAGAAGCTTTATCTTGAAGGAATCACTCTTTCACAGGAAGAGTTTTATGAGAGACTTAAGAATGATGAGGCTATTTCTACTTCACAGCCGGGGCCGGCAGATGTATGCGGACTTTGGAATACATTACTGGAAAAGTATGATGAAGTAGTGCACATTCCAATGTCAAGCGGACTGAGTGCATCCTGCGATACAGCAATGGGACTGGCTCAGGAATATGACGGAAGAGTACATGTAGTAGACAATCAGAGAATTTCTGTTACACAGAGACAATCTGTACTGGATGCCCTCACATTAAGAGATGCGGGCAGAAATGCGACACAGATCAAACAGGTTCTGGAAGAGCAGAAGCTGGATTCAAGTATCTATATTACTCTGGAAACTCTGAAATACCTTAAGAAAGGTGGAAGGATTACTCCTGCAGCAGCAGCAATCGGAACAGTTCTGAACCTGAAACCTGTGCTTCAGATCCAGGGTGAGAAGCTGGATGCATATTCCAAAACAAGAGGCAAGAAGCAGGCAAAACGTGTCATGCTCAAGGCTATGCAGAATGACTGGGAGAACCGCTTCGCAGAATACGTAAAACGTGGCGAAATGTGCCTGCAGTCTGCTTATACAGGAAATCAGGAGGAAGCAGAGGAATTTAAGAAAGAAATTGCCGAAGTATTCCCCGGAATTGAGATTGTGCAGAATCCGTTATCATTAAGTGTTGCATGCCATATCGGACATGGTGCTATTGCAGTTGCATGTTCAAGAAAAGTGGTAGTAGAATAAAACAATCTGAGGAGTTAGGAAAGAATGAAGAAACTTATGGAACAGATGGCGGAAGAACTTTCCGCAGCATTTGAAAAATCCGGATACGACCCATCCTACGGAAAAGTAACCGTATCCAACAGACCGGATCTTTGCGAATTTCAGTGCAACGGTGCTATGGCAGGAGCCAAAGCATACAAGAAGGCACCGTTTATGATCGCTGATGATGTAGTAGCATACTTAAAAGACAGTCAGGTTTTCTCCATGGCAGAAGTCGTAAAACCGGGATTTATCAATTTAAAAGTAAAAGGTGAATTCCTTGCAGATTACTTAAAGGAAATGGCGGCAGACGAGAAACTTTCCGTATCTGCAGCAAAAGAGCCGAAGACGATCATCATCGATTATGGCGGACCAAATGTTGCGAAACCTCTCCATGTAGGACACCTTCGTTCTGCAATCATCGGAGAAAGTATTAAGAGAATCGGCCGTTTTGTGGGACATAAAGTGATCGGTGACGTTCATCTGGGAGACTGGGGCCTTCAGATGGGACTGATCATTACAGAACTGAAACACAGAAAACCGGAGCTGGTTTATTTTGATGATTCTTATACAGGAGAATATCCGGAGGAAGCACCATTTACGATCAGCGAGCTGGAAGAAATTTATCCATGTGCAAGCGGCAAGTCCAAAGAGGATGAAGCGTACAGAAACGAAGCTCTGGAAGCAACTCATCTTCTTCAGCAGGGCAAACCGGGATATATGGCTCTCTGGAACCATATTATGAACGTATCCGTTACAGACCTGAAGCGCAACTATGACAAATTAAATGTGTCTTTTGATCTCTGGAAAAAGGAATCCGATGCACAGCCATATATTCCCGGAATGGTTGAGGAGATGAAAGAAAAAGGATTCGCCTATGTAGACCAGGGTGCACTTGTAGTAGATGTAAAAGAAGAGAACGACACAAAAGAGATTCCTCCATGTATGCTTCTGAAATCAGACGGAGCTTCTCTTTATACAACTACAGACCTTGCAACAATCGTAGAGCGAATGAAATTATTTAACCCGGATGAGATCTTGTATGTGGTAGACAAACGTCAGGAACTTCACTTCATCCAGGTATTCCGCTGTGCAAGAAAGACCGGGCTTGTAAAAGATGATACAAAGCTTTCTTTCCTTGGATTCGGAACCATGAACGGAAAAGACGGAAAACCGTTCAAGACAAGAGAGGGCGGCGTTATGCGTCTGGAAACTCTTATTAAAGACATCAACGAAGAGATGTTTACCAAGATTGTTGAGAATCGCAGCGTGAAAGATAAAGATGCGAAAGAAACTGCAGAGATCGTAGGGCTTTCCGCGATTAAATACGGTGACCTTTCCAATCAGGCTACCAAGGATTACATTTTTGATATTGACAGATTTACATCATTTGAAGGTAATACAGGTCCGTATATCCTTTATACGATCGTTCGTATCAAATCTATTCTGAACCGTTTTGCAGAAGAGGGCGGCAACCTTGAAGCAGGTACAATCCTTGATCCTGTAAACGACAGCCAGAAGAACCTGATGCTTCAGCTGACAGGTTTTGGTGCAACCGTAGAGAACGCCTTTGAAGAAAAAGCACCGCATAAGATCTGTGCATATATTTACGAAGTATCCAATGCATTCAACAGCTTCTATCATGAGACAAAGATCCTCAGCGAAGAGAACGAAGCACAGAAAGCTTCCTTCATCCAGTTGCTGAAACTCACTAAGAAAGTTCTGGAGACATGTATCGATCTTCTTGGATTTTCTGCACCGGACAGAATGTAAAAATAAGATACATCAATAAATCAACTTGTTGGTATACTAGTTACTGTTCACACACCACTATCCCGCAAGGTGTTTTGGCATGAATATGCCAAAATCCCGAGACATACAAGCCAAAATTTCATTGCCGCAGGCAATCTGGAATGAATTGTTTGACAATTGAACAGGAGGTGAACTAGTGAATTTATCTGGGACTGTATTAAAAGGGCGTTACTGTATTCTGGATCCTGTTGGAAAAGGCGGCGGAGGGAAAGTTTACCTTGCCAGAGACCTGGAACTGGGCGTTTTGTGGGCGGTAAAAGAAATACCGGTATCCGACAAAAGTGAAGCCCGTATGCTTTTGAAACTTTCGCATCCGTCTTTGCCAAAGATGATAGATTACATAGAAGATAACCGAAAATGTTACCTTGTTATGGAATATGTCAGGGGAAAATCTCTGGGTGAGTATTTAAGAGGCGGAAAACATTTTTCCATAAATGAAATCGTTAAATATGGAACGGAGATTTCAGATGTATTCTCCTATTTTCATGGTCGGAAACCACCGGTTTATTATGGAGATCTGAAGCCTGACAATCTGATGCTGGGTGAGAATGGACGATTATATCTGATCGATCTGGGCGGTGCTGTAAACGGATATAAATATCACCATAAAGTATGCACAGGTACTGTCGGTTTTGCTGCACCGGAACAATATGAGGGAAAGATAAACGCAGCAACAGATATTTATACATTTGGAAAAACATTGTCTGCCTTATGTGGAAAAACAGATTATCTGTTATTCATCCGGAACATGCCATTATTCTGGCTTATTTTCAGATGCTGTATGAAGAAACCGGAAATGCGTTATCAAAACATGAAGACTGTACAGAAAAAACTAAGCAGAATCCAGAAGAGACAAAATCAGAGTAAAATTAAAAACATGTTGGTTTTGGCAGGGAGCAGTATTGCTTTTGCAGTAATAACTGTTTTTCTTCTGTTTAGTTCTGATCTGGTATCCGGTTCCAAAACATTTGATTTTTATGAAGAGCTAACTGATATTACAGATCTTTATTATCAGGAAGAATTTCAAAACGGCAGTAAAGCGGACAGGGAAAAAATCTGTGAACAGGCAGATACCGGACTGCGAAAATTACAAAAACAATGCACTGAGAAAGAGGAGTCCAGAAAGATATTACAGCTTCTGGCAGTAAACAGTGAGTACCAGGAAAATTATGAAAATGCAGGATTCTACTATGAGCAAATGCTTCTTTATGATGAAACTTACAGAGCCGGATACGGTGAATATGGAATGTTCCTGTTCCGTACCGGGCAAAAGGAAGCCGGTCAGGCACTATGGACAGAATATAAGTCGAAAGAAACAATGTTAGACGATACAGTCAGCAGAAATCTGAGATTGTGGGAAAAGGAGATGACTAAAAGTGAAGAAAAATCATAACGGACTCTGGATTGTGACATCTGTATGTTTATGCCTGTGCCTGACTTCGACTATCTCTGCCATGCAGATGGGAGGTTTTGATATTGATGTAGGAAATGGAGAAAGCAGTAGCTGGCAATGGAAGGAACAGCAGTGGAATCAGAGCAGTTGGGAGAATACGTGGGAAAATAACTGGCAGACTGGAGACAACACATCAGAAACTCCTGTACAGAACGATCAGGCCCAGTACAATGGATATCAGTATGATTCTGATATAGGAAACGGAACACAGGATAATATACAGCAATGGGATGGTGTACAGCAGAATAACACTGACTGGAATAACAGCAGTCAATGGTACAATAATTCTCAGTGGGATAATAATTCTCAGAATAATAATGTCCAGAATAATAATGCCCAGAATAATAACGTTCAGAGTAATAATGCCCGGAATAATAATTCTGCATGGAACGCTCAACCTCAGACAGATAACAATATGCAGATAACATCCCGGACGGATAATGAATCCGCTGTTAAGATATCAGAAAAACCCACCCCAACATCAATACCTGTACCAACACCTAAACCTGCGAAAAATCCGAAGCCGACAAAAACACCCAAATCAACTCAGCCCCCAACTCCTAAGCCGTCAAAAAAGAAAAATAAGAAGAAACAAAATAAAGCAAAGAAAACAGAAAAAGAAAACAAGAATACAGGTAATTCCAAAGTGTTTCAGAATAAAGAAAACCAGGGGGTTACTGTTGAATACACGCATGTAAAAGATGAAGCTGTTAAGTTTCATTGCGCACAAAATACAGATAGTTTCCATACCCCGCGAATTCAGATAATATCCCGGGGCTCTGTTCAGATTCTTTCTTTTCGGTTTAACAAAACAGAATGTCCCTGGCATTGGGAAGGAGACTGGATCATACCGGATACGGAAGATGAAAATGTAAAAGAAATAGAATTGTTAGTTATCTCTCAAGGCGGAAAGCTGATAAAAATGAATCCCCGGATTTTTTCCTCATAGACGCTTCAGGAAAACAATGATATAATTTATCATATCATATCAATTTTTCTGAGACAGGAGGAACCTATGTACAAAGTAATTTTGTTTGATTTAGATGGAACATTAACAGAATCCGGAGAGGGTATCACGAAATCTGTTCAGTATGCACTGGAGAGAATTGGAAAGCCTGAACCGGATCTTGAGAAACTGAAGGTTTTCATAGGACCGCCGCTTATGGAAATGTTTATGCAATATGCACAGATTGATGAGGCAACCGCAAAACAGGCGGTGGAAATTTACAGAGAACGCTATTCTGTGACAGGAATCTTTGAAAATGCCGTATATCCGGGAATTGAGAACATGCTGGCACAGTTGGGGAAGAAAGGATATATTCTCGCAGTAGCATCCTCTAAACCGGAAGTATATGTGAGACAGATCCTGGATCATTTTGGACTTACCCGGTACTTCACAGAAATCGGCGGAAGCGAATTGAATGGTCGAAGAACAAACAAGACAGAAGTGATCGAAGATGTTCTGAAACGTCTGAATATGGACAAACACAGAGATCAGGTTATTATGGTTGGAGATAAAGAACATGATGTATACGGAGCACGCAAAGCTGGCCTGGAATGCATTGCAGTTTCTTTCGGATATGGAACTGAAGAAGAGCTTAAACAGGCAGAACCTCTGAAAATCGTTGATTCTGCAGAAGGAATCGTAGATTTTTTCGCCTGAGCCCTCTGCGAAAACAAAATATTGTTTCTAAAATCTGGAGGGCAGGATATCCGGCAGGAATCCATTTTGTGATTTCGCAGATCGTTGCAGGGACTGCGTTGGCAGTATTTGCAAGAACAGCAGAAAATTCGGCAGAGACATACTATAATTACACGATTTTTCTCACAGGTTTAACAGGAATCCTGGCTATGATCCCGGCATTGTATTTTTATCGAAGAGATAAAGTTAGAAGAATTGCCAGCGGCCTGATCCCGGCGCAGAAAAAAGTACCGCTTTCTATATCGGAAACAGTTCTTTTATTTCTGGCAGGAGCCGGATTTGCACAATATGGAAACTTCCTGATGGCAATACTTCAGTCATTTATCAACAGCAGCACCTATCAGGAGAGCATGACCAGAATTACAGAAGGAAAATCACTTTTTATGATGATTTTCTGGATGGGAATTATTGCACCTGCGGCGGAGGAAATGATCTTCCGCTGGTTAATCTATCTGCGTCTGCGTGACTGGCTGAAGATGCCGGTGGCAGCAGTGATTTCCGGGCTGATATTTGGTATCTATCACGGAAATATCGTACAGGGAATTTACGCAAGTATCCTCGGAACTGCATTTGCATGGATACTGGAAATGAGTGGAAATATTTACAGCAGTATGCTGCTCCATATGGGAGCAAACATCTGGTCACTGCTTATCTCAGAATATGCACTGGATTTGTATTCCATGAAATATGGGGTACAGATTCTCATATTGATCTATCTGATTCTGTTGATCAGTGTGGTATATTGCCTTACCCATTTCGAAAAGATGTGCAGTATAAGAAAAAAGAAAAGAATGATATAAAAATAGAGACAAGATAAAGACATCTGCAATTGTGGAATGACAGTACACATGCAGGTGTCTTTGTTATTAGAAAAAAGATTATGTTAAGGCAAAAAGAAAATAATCAGCATACGGAAATTTAGATGTACTGGAAAGAGTAAAACCTAACAGTTTGATTAGGATTCGGAAATAACCTTTTACTGAATTAAACAGAGAATATCTGTTTGACAAATAAGTATTTAGATATTAAGTACTTGACAGATACAACAGTATTCTGTATTATGAATGTATCAATACAACTAATACACTAAATACACATATAAAATAAAACAACACATCATGAAACACGTAACAGAAAGGAGGAATCACCAGTGATTGTTTTGGATTATCAGGACAGGCGTCCAATCTATGAACAGGTTACAGATAAATTTCAGATCCTAATCCTGAACGGTGTCCTGTCGCCGGGATCGCAGATGCCGTCAGTAAGGCAGCTTGCCACAGAACTGTCCGTCAATCCCAACACGATCCAGCGTGCATATATGGAGCTGGAGAAACTGGGACTGATCTATCCTGTAAAAGGCAGAGGAAATTTCGTAGCAGACAGCTCTCAGGTACAGAAGATAAACAGAGAGAGCTACCGAAAAGAATTCACAGCACTGATACAGAAAGGCAGAAACACAGGATTCAACAGAGAGGAACTGGAGAAAATGCTTGCGGAAATCTTTGAAAAGGAGGACGAATCATGATAGAGATCAGAAACTGCAGTAAAGCTTTCGGAGAGATCCATGCCATTGACCATGTATTAATGGAAATCGGTGAACGCCAGATTTTCGGACTGGTAGGGACCAACGGTGCAGGAAAGAGCACGCTGCTTCGAATGGCTGCCGGAGTGATAAAGCCGGACGAAGGAGAAATCCTGGTGGATCAGGAACCGGTCTATGAGAATGAAAAGATAAAACAGCAGATATTTTACATTTCAGACGGTGGATATTTTCCACAGGGATATACGGCAGCAGATCTGAAAGATTTCTACAGAGAATATTATCCGGACTTTATGACTGACCGTTACAGTAAATTAATGGACCAGTTTCATCTGGATGAGAAACGCAGGATCAGTTCCTACAGCAAGGGAATGAAGAAACAGCTTCTGGTCATTATGGGAATCAGTGCAGGGACAAAATATCTGTTATGCGATGAAACGTTTGATGGACTTGATCCGGTCATGCGTCAGGCAGTAAAGAGTCTGTTTGTGTCTGAAATCATGAATCGGGATTTTACCCCGGTGATCGCATCTCATAATATGAGAGAACTGGAGGACGTGTGTGACCATGTAGGACTCCTGCACAAAGGAGGAATTCTTTTATCCAGAGAACTGGAAGACATGAAATTCCATATCCATAAGATCCAGTGTGTACTGCCGGATCAGACAAAAGAAGAAGCACTTTTGAAAGAATTGGACGTTTTAAAGAAAGAACATCAGGGATCACTTCTGATACTTACTGCAAGAGGGACCAGAGAAGAAATACTTCAGAAAGTACAGACACAGAATCCAATATTCTGCGAAGTGATTCCATTGACACTGGAGGAGATATTTATCAGCGAAACGGAGGTGGCAGGCTATGAAGTCAAAAACATTTTCTGGTAGATCATTAAGAAGCAGCTTAAAAGGCAGTACCTGGATTCTGGTGCTGTTGTTACTGGGGTTTATGGTTGCATTTCCGGTAGCAGAACTGATGCTGATCGGAAATCAGACGGATGAAATCCACAGGATGACTTTTGCCATGATCTGTTCCTATCTGATAGTTCCAGGCTTTTTGGTTACAATGCTTGCGGCCGTTGTAAATGCCCTGAATGAATTCTGGTATCTTTTTTCCAGAGATAAGATTGATTTTTATCACAGTCTTCCGGTAACAAGAAGCAGGTTCTTTTGGGAAAAAGCAATCAGAGGTCTGGTGCTGTATCTGGTTCCATATGTGATCATGGAACTGATCACAATGGCGATCGCAGTCAGCAAAGGACATGGTAGTCATCTGATCACGGCAGCGGGGAAAATGTTTCTGGAACATTTGCTTATGTATCTGCTGCTGTATTTCGGAGCAGTGTTGGCACTGGCAATTGCGGGAAATATTCTGGCAGGTATTCTGTCATTATGCTGTGTTTACCTTTACGGACCGATACTGGGCATTCTTTTATGGGTGCTGGAAATGATGTATTTCAGAACGAATATGGGACTTAAAGAGGGAATGGCAGAAAAGATATCTGTTTTTCTTTCACCTGTATCTATTTCCGTGGCATTGCGGACTTATTCAGGACAAAAGAATTTCTGGATCATTATAGTGGGCGGGATACTGCTTCTGATTGTTCTGGCAGTATGTGCATATCTGGCATATACAAAGCGTTCAGCTGAGAAAACAGGAAAATCTTTTGTTTACGGATTTCTGGAACCAATCCTTTTGTTTATGGTCGTAATCCCTGCTGCTCTGGCAATTGGAACGATGTTTGCGCTGATCGGACCGGAAGAGAACAGGACTGGCTGGTGGATATTCGGGCTTGTGCTGGGGACAGTTGTATTTTATGGAATTTTGCAGGTTATTTTTGCAATGGATTTCCGTAAAATGGCAGCACATAAGCTGCAGCTTCTGCTTTTGGGAATATGTGTAGCTGTCAGTGCCTGGATATTACACACAGATGCCATCGGATATGATACAAGAATTCCGACAATGGCAAAAACTGAGGGAATCAGTCTGAATCTGGAGTGGATAGGAACTGAGAGTGTGAATGAACCGCAGATGGAAGTGAGTTCTGGTTCATATAAACTGGACAGACTCTTTTATTTTATGGGCGGAAATTATGGCGGATGGACAGATGCAGGAATGTCAGATAAAATCTATGAAGTGTTAAAAGAAATTGCGTCTTATCAGAACAGTAAGGAGTGCAGCGGAACAGAAATAGGAGTTCAGTTTAAAAAGAAGAGCGGTTTCGATATTACCAGACAATATATAGTGACAGCGGAGCAGCTTGGCAGACTGCTGGAAGCATGCTATGAGCAGGGAACATTAAAAGATAATAAATATGATATTCTGGAAAAGTACAGACAGAAAGTGTCTTTTATAACAGTAGATCCTTTAAATGAATTAGATGATCAGTACTCTGTAACATTGGAAAAATCTGACAGTCAGAAGCTGCTGGATCTGCTGAAACAGGATATAGCAGAAGCCTCACCGCAGGAACTTATAGGAATCCCGTGTGGACAGATGGAGCTTTACGCTACTTCCTATGCAGATATGGATGAGCATATTGCACCGGAATCCTATGCAGAAGTAGGAAGATATATTTTCCCGACATTTAAGCGGACACTTGTTTTCCTGAAAGAAAAAGGTTATGCTTTTGTTACGGAAAAAGAAAATCTGAAACAGTACGATTATTCAGTGACATATAATGCAGAAGAAATGGATGTCACAGATTCTGAACAGAAAGAAGAATTAGCCCAGAGCCTGATCCGTGAATTGGAGTGTCCGGCATGGCTGGAAACGGAGGCGGGTGTGAGTGTGAAAGTGGCTCTGAACAGTACAGAGTCTGCCGGAGAATCGCTAAACGGAATAGAGTTTGCTGTACTGAAAGCGAAAGAGCCGGAATTTATAAAGAAAATAGTAGAAACTGGCGAGGAAGAAGAATGAAGAAAGCAGTTCGTCTGGACAAGTTCCTGGCAGATGCAGGAGCAGGAACCAGAAGTGAGGTAAAAAAATTTATTCAAAAAGGAAAAGTCCAGGTCAATGGTGTGCCTGCAAAGAAATCGGAGATCAAGGTCAGTGAAGAGGATGAAGTAGTTCTGGACGGAAACAGAATTTCCCAGGCACCGGAATTTGTCTATTATCTTCTGCACAAACCGGCAGGGTATGTTAGTGCCACAGAAGATAAGCGGGACAAAACAGTGATGGAACTTGTAGCATCAGACAGAAAAGGCCTGTTTCCGGTGGGAAGACTGGACAAAGATACGGAAGGACTGCTTCTGATCACAGACGACGGAGCACTGGCGCATGAATTGCTTTCTCCAAAGAAACATGTGGACAAGACCTATTATGCGGTTATAGACGGATGTATGACCAAAGAGGATGTGCAGCGCTTCGCAGATGGTCTGGAAATTGGAGAAAAAAATCCCACAATGCCGGCAAAACTGGAGATCCTCAGTACAAGAAAAGTTGAAGAGACAGAACTGGAACAGTACCCGTCAGGATGGTCATCAGAAATTCAGCTTACGATCAAAGAGGGGAAATTCCATCAGGTCAAGCGAATGACAGAAGCAGTAGGAAAGAAAGTCGTCTATCTGAAACGAATTTCCATGGGAGTATTGACATTGCCGGATGATCTCAAAAAAGGCGAATGCCGACAGTTGACTGCAGAAGAAGAAAAGAGATTAAAAGAAAGTGTTGTCACAAAATAAGTAAAATTGTAAGAATACATGGTTGATTGTCCGCTGATATAATGGACATTATAACATGTGTCGGTAAAGTGCAGGAAACTGAGTTTGTCAGAAGCAGATCAGAACCTGGAAGAAACTGTAAAAATAATAAAAAATTTGCAAAAAACCCTCTTTACATGGAGGGTTTTTGTATGCTATACTACAGAAGTTGCGAGTCATGCGCATCTATTGTGCATGCAAAAATATACACGTTCGGAGATTCCCGCGGATGGTGCCCTGCGGTGTGAGGCTGGGTCCCCAGGAAAAAGAACCGGGCGGAAGAAATTAACCAAAAAGGAGAACAAACATGAGCGTTATTTCAATGAAACAGCTTTTAGAAGCAGGCGTACATTTCGGACATCAGACAAGAAGATGGAACCCTAAAATGGCTCCATACATCTACACAGAGAGAAACGGTATCTACATTATCGACTTACAGCAGTCTGTAGGTATGGTTGACGATGCTTACAATGCAATCGCTGATATCGTAGCAGACGGTGGAAGCATCTTATTCGTAGGAACAAAGAAACAGGCTCAGGATGCTATCAAAACAGAAGCAGAGCGTTGCGGACAGTTCTATGTAAACGAGAGATGGTTAGGTGGTATGCTTACAAACTTCAAAACTATCCAGAGCCGTATTGCAAGACTGAAAGAAATCGAAGCTATGGAAGCTGATGGAACATTTGACGTTCTTCCTAAGAAAGAAGTTATTGAGCTGAAAAAAGAACTTGCAAAATTACAGAAAAACATCGGCGGTATCAAAGAAATGAAGAGACTCCCGGATGCAATCTTCATCGTAGATCCTAAGAAAGAAAGAATCTGCGTACAGGAAGCTCATACATTAGGAATCCCGCTTATCGGTATCTGCGATACAAACTGCGATCCGGAAGAACTGGATTATGTAATTCCGGGTAACGATGATGCAATCCGTGCAGTAAAATTAATCGTTTCCAAAATGGCAGACGCTGTTATCGAAGCAAAACAGGGTACTGCAGATGTAGACGGTGAAATCGAAGCTGAATCTGAAGAGTTCGCAGCTACAGAAGAATAATTTTTTGAACCAGTACAGGAAAGCCGACAGGCTTTCCTGTCATTGAAAAAGGAAAAGCCCCTCCGGGCGATTTACGAATATTATTCAGGAGGAAAATGAAATGGCTATCACAGCAGCACAGGTAAAAGAATTAAGAGAAATGACCGGCGCCGGAATGATGGATTGTAAGAAAGCTCTTACAGCTACAGAAGGTGATATGGATAAAGCAGTAGAATTCCTTCGCGAAAAAGGTCTTGCTACAGCACAGAAGAAAGCAAGCCGTGTAGCAGCAGAAGGTCTTTGCAAAACTTTAGTTTCCGAAGACGGAAAGAAAGCAGTTGTTGTAGAAGTTAACGCTGAGACAGACTTCGTAGCTAAGAATGAAAAGTTCCAGAACTACGTTGCAGATGTAGCAGCTCAGGCTATGAACACAACAGCAGCAGATATCGATGCTTTCCTTGCAGAAGCATGGGCACTTGATACAACTAAGACTGTTAAAGAAGCTCTTGCAGCTCAGATCGCAGTTATCGGCGAGAACATGAACATCAGAAGATTTGCTCAGGTTACAGAAGAGAACGGTTTCGTTGCTTCCTACACACATATGGGCGGTAAGATCGGTGTTCTTGTAGACGTTGAAACAGACGTAGTTAACGATGCTGTTAAAGAAATGGCTAAGAACGTAGCAATGCAGATTGCAGCTCTGAAACCACAGTACACAAGCGATAGCGAAGTAAGCGCAGAATACATTGAGCATGAGAAAGAAATCCTTATGGCTCAGATCCAGAACGATCCGAAAGAATCCCAGAAACCGGCTAAGGTTATCGAAGGAATGATTACAGGACGTATCAAAAAAGAGCTTAAAGAAATCTGCCTTCTTGACCAGACATACGTTAAAGCTGAAGACGGAAAACAGTCTGTAGCTAAATACGTAGAGCAGGTTGCTAAAGAAAACGGTGCTAAGATCACTGTTAAAGGTTTCGTACGTTACGAGACAGGTGATGGTATCGAAAAGAAAGAAGAGAACTTTGCAGAAGAAGTTGCAAAACAGATGAACGCATAATCTTACAGTTCGCATAAGAATTTGAACCGTATTATTATCATGTAAATCAACGAAAAACCTTGAATTTCCTATGAAAATGGGATGATTCAAGGTTTTTTTGCTTTATAGGAAAGTTCGATTTTTATCGAACTTTTGAATGAAAAAGCCTGCACAAAGGCAGGCATGAGAAGATGATGACACTGTTTAGAAGATATAAAAGCCTTCTACACCAGCCTCATCGGCAAATAAATCGTCTTCATTTAAGAAATAATCCATATCCAGGAGTTCATCCTCGCTCATGTCGCGAATGTCCTTGGATGTCATTCCTTCTGGTGGATTATCCATGTATTTTTTGCGTAATTCCTCAATATTAGGTTTCATGGCATCATTCCTCCTTTTTAGAGGATTATATCACAGAAAGATGTTATGCAGAAGAACGCTTTCCGAGAGATTTGGACATTGCTCTCTCATAAAGTTCTTCGAGGGATACGCGGTGGTGATTGTAATAAAGTTCTAGAAACAGCATAGTATGTCCGCAGTCAGGACATTTTATAGGATCATAACCGAAGGAAGACAGGATGGCAGTTCTCCACTGGTTAAAACTACGATAGATATGATGTTTGGAGCGGTGTATTGCCCGGTAAAGTTTTGAATCGAGTTGCCGGTGCCTTGCATACAGCCCTCCATATCGGATCATTTTAAAGTGCTTTTCTGGAATGTGGCGGATGAGACGTTTGATGAAATCCATGGCAGGGATTGTTTCTTGCACATATTTTTCATCTTCATGGCGGTTATAATGAAAAGTAACCATATCGCCATCATAGTTATCAATACGAGAAGTGGCTATGACAGGACGTCCGAGATAACGTCCAATATATCTGACTACGTTTTTAGGGTCACATTTGTTTGGTTTTGCGTAAACATAGAAACCATATTTATGTTCGGAGTAACATTTCGCTTTTACTTTTTTAAAAGAGGTTCCCAACTTAGATTCTAGTTCATTAAGGAGTGCAGTGCGAAAAGAATGACGCAGATAAGTATAGTTGAAGTGTTTTACATGACGCCAAAAGCCATCGTTACTGTAACCGCCTTCAGAAATCAGACAATGAATGTGAGGGTTCCATTTGAGGTCACGTCCAAAAGTATGTAGGACCATAATAAAACCAGGAGTAAAATTTTTAGATTTATTTATGGTAAAAAACATACGTGAAATAACACTTGAGACAGAATGAAAGAGACAGTTAAGAAGGGAACGGTCTTTGAGAAAGTAATCTCTGAGATGTTCATCAATGGTAAAGACACAGTGTCGGTGCTGGACATTGATGAGCTTAAAGGACATACTGGTAGTGCGTTCCATGGAATACTTGTTTCCACAGGTAGGACAAAAACGACTGTGACAGCGGAAAGGAACAAATTTTAGTTTCCCGCAATGAGGACAGCCGTACATGGCACCGCCGAAAGAAGGATCACCACAATGGATCATCTTATCGATATTTTCCATCTCAGTATTTCTGGGATGAAGAGTATATTTAATTTCTTCATAATAGTCCGTAAAAATTTTTTGTAAAATATTCATAAGTCTATTATGGATGAAAAAAGAACAAAAAGAAACCCCTATCCCCTCAAGAATGAGGGGAAGGGGAGTTGAATAGGCGAAGCCTATTTTTTATCAACAAATCGAAAGGAGAACATTTTATGGAATATAGCATTCGCATTTATAAAGTAGAAAAGAGGACAGTAATCTGAGAGGCTTTGTAAGCATTACCTTTGAACATGTATTTTGTGCCAAAAGCATTGCATTAAAGGAGTCGCAAAAAGGCAGTTTTTATTTGGAAATGCCTAAGTACAAAGAATATGGAACCGAAGAATATGTGCCATTCTTTGCTTTTAAGGACCAGGAATTCCGGAAAGCAGTAACAGAACAGGTAAAAGAAGCTTATCAAAAGATGGAAGATAAAATGGTAGATTTGGAAGAAACCTGGGGAGACGAAGAGCTCTATTATGATCTGAGTGTCTTGCCGACAAAGGGAAATGATACTTTTAAGGGGGATGTGTCTATGAAACTGCAGGATGTGTTTGTAATACATCAGATGCATATCATCCAGGGGTGGAATGGAAAAACTTTTGTAGGAATGCCGCAGAGGGAGAATTCTTATAAGAATGAGAGGGAGGATATTGCACATCCGATTGAAGCCGATTTTAAGCAGGAATTGGAAGCAGCCATTATGGGAGAATATCAGAGAAAACAGGAATTTTCACAGAATCAGCGGCAGCACCGGGCAGCCAGATAGTTGATCTGAAATAAATACGGAATAAGAGAATATCTCATAAAGGATAGTAATTTTCTGTAATTGGTGGTAAGATATAGAAAAAATCTTATGGAGGTTGGTTATGGCAAGAGGACGGAAAAAACTGGAGAATATCACTTTGGAGGAACAGCTGGAGGCAGTTGTAAAGCAGATCGAAGAAGCAGAAACAAATCTGAAAAATCTGCGTCAAAAGAGAAAAGAAATAGAAGTAAAGATAAAAGAAGAAAAGAAAGAAGAATTGTATAAAGCGGTTGTAGCTTCGGGAAAGAGCATTGATGAGATTCTGGCTGTGATTGCAGAAAAGTAGAATAGTGAGTGAGAAAGATTGCCGTTATGGAGAAATAAAAGACCATAACGGCAATTTTTTTGTGGTTAGGAAGAAACTAATTTTCTTAATCCTTTTTTCAATCGAACTGATACAGGACAAGTTTCGCCATTGTTGTTCATGTATGCAATTAGATTAAAGAATATCTTAGGTTTAATATTTCCATTCAAAATTAAAATATTAAATTTTGGAAATATAGACTTTTTAGTGATATTTTTGAACTATTATAAAAATAGCAGAACTGGAATGCAGAAAATAAAGTTTGAAATTATGAATACCGATAATAGAAGGGAGTAAAATGATGGAAGAAAAGAAAAATTTAAAGATAACCAAAATTGATAAAGAAGATAAGAAGGACAAACTCGATATTCAGGGTCAGTCATGTTGGAACGATTGTAAAGTCTGGAGTGGATACACAACAACACCTAAATGTGAATGCTCACTGACAGCTCAGACATCTATTTTCTTATAAAGTAGAAAAATTACAAGTTATTTTAATTGATTAAATATTATCGGTATTCATATATTAAAATCAAGGAGAAAAACGAATGAATGATATTCGTGTTTTAGTAGTAGGAAATTTAGAAGATTTCAATAAAAATATTTATAGTAAAAACAGAGTTTCTTCGATACCAATAAATATAAAATATAGATTTGAAAATAAAGAATTGAAGGAAATGTCAGAAGATATTGCGCTGATTTTGTTGGATGAAAGAAATATAGATAAATTGCTTTTGCTTTGTAAAAAACTTCGAATGATAAGTAATAAACCAATTGTTGTTTTGGGAAAAGCTGATAGTGAGAAAACAATTACATTTTTGAAAGCCGGGGCAGATGATTACATAGTAATACCTATTTCGGAAAACATGTTAGAGGTATGTATATATACACATGTCAGAAGAGAAAACAGAGGTAAAGGTTGAAACTTTATGGAGGTCGTTAAATGAGAATAGTGTTACTTGTAGAGGATGATAGTAGCTTCGTACAAATTATGAAAGAGATAATAGAAACAGAAGACATCAAAATATATGCAACGGGAAGTGTAGAACAGGCAATTTTATGGTTGAAAGAATATAGTCATATCATAGGGATGATTTGGTCGGATTATAATTTGGAAAATGAGAAGACATGTCTAAAACTATTAACTTATGTTCGGAGTAAAAAATTGGATATTCCAGTTGTTGTAGTATCGGCAAACGAATATGAGGATTGTGCAGATAAAGTTAAAAGTGCAGGTGCTTTAGCGTATTATGATAAAGTCTCTTTAAGTTTAAACAAAATCAGAGACATTGTAAGGGGGGGATTGAAATAGAAATATCTAATTATTATTGAAGGGAGATTGACATATGAATATTTATATGTTGAAAAAAGAAACACCACTTTACAACTTTTTCATAAAAAAAATATCGTACAGGACTTTCTGATGTATAATGAATTTGACCCAAAA